>AUXO010695024.1_pt1 | contig 20636 bp, 17 predicted proteins | sample 768731 | NCBI WGS metagenome assembly AUXO01 (sample SAMN02715735, study PRJNA202380) | gut metagenome | biome: sheep rumen | host: Ovis aries | place: New Zealand: Palmerston North
TGCAGTACGGCACCAACTATATTGCCGTGATGCCCACCAATCTCTATGGCCCCAATGATAATTTCCATTTGGAAAACTCCCACGTGATGCCCGCTATGATGCGCAAGGTGTATCTGGCTAAACTCATCCACGATGGTGCCTGGGAAAAGATTGCCATTGATTTGAACAAACGTCCCGTGGAAGGCGTCTCCGGCGAAGGCCTGTATCCGTGTGATTCGAGTAATCCGTGTTCGGGGAAAAAAGAAGCTGTATTATCTGTGTTGGCTAAATACGGTATCTACAATAACCGTGTTGTCTTGTGGGGCACAGGCAAGCCTCTTCGCGAATTCCTCTGGTCTGAAGACATGGCAGATGCCTCAGTCCATGTACTTCTGAACGTCAGCTTCAGCGATATCATTGGTGTTGAGAAATACAGCTCCGTCCATTATGGTGCGAGCACTGATGGCGCGGTAGATAGAAATCACAGCGCGGGTCGCGGTGGTTATATCCCTAGCCTTGGTGAGATTCGCAATTGTCATATCAATGTAGGTACAGGTAAAGAACTTACCATTCGTGAACTCTCTGAACTCGTTGTCAAGGCCGTAGGCTTTGAGGGTACAGTAGAATTTGATGCCAGCAAGCCTGATGGCACTATGCGCAAGCTCATTGATGTGAGCAAGCTGCACTCACTCGGTTGGACGCATAAGGTGGAGATTGAGGAAGGCGTGGCGAAGCTATTCCAATGGTATAGGCATAGTCTGGAATCGTAAAGAGGCTCACTGCTTTATACCTGTTCTGATATATGCAATTCTATCCATTCCTCTTCGAACCCAACTTACACACAGTAGTGTGGGGCGGCAACCAACTACGACCCTATAAAGGCTTGGAGCCAACCGACGAGCAGATAGGCGAGAGCTGGGAGGTAAGTGCTGTGCCAACCAGCACCAGCATCATCAGCAATGGAGGGTGGAGTGGGAGAGACTTGACAAGCGTTATTGACGAGCACCCCGAAGAAATCCTTGGAAAGGCAGTCAGTGAGAAATACGACGGCAAGCTGCCACTGCTGGTGAAGTTCATCGATGCCAAGCGCGACCTGAGCATTCAGGTGCATCCCAATGACGAGATGGCACAGCGCGAGCATGGCAAGATGGGTAAGTCAGAGATGTGGTACATCATCAAGGCCGACGAAGGTGCTCACCTCTATGCCGGCTTCAAGCAAAGCATCACAGCCTACGAATACCAGCACCGTATTGCTGATGGCTCCATCACAGAGGTCCTTGCCGACCATCCTGTTAAGTCAGGCGATGTCTTCTATCTCCCTGCGGGTCGTGTCCATGCCATTTGTGGTGGAATCCTGCTTGCCGAGGTACAGCAGTCAAGTGATGTCACTTATCGCATCTTCGACTACAACCGTCCAGGCATGGACGGTAAGCCCCGTGAGTTGCATACCGAATTGGCTGCCAAGGCCCTTGACTATCATGTTGAGAAGAACTACCGCACAGAATACGCAGAGACAGACAACCGTGCCGTACAGATTATCGACTCACCCTATTTTGATGTCCGCATCATGGAAATCGATGCACCTTTCCACCGTAACCTGTTGAAGTACGACAGTTTCATCATTACTATGTGCATGGAGGGTGATTGCAAGATAAAGATTCGCAGCACAGGAGATGAAATCACACTCCGAGAAGGAAATAGCACGCTGATTCCGGCAGTCATTGCCGACTATGATGTCATCCCCCTGCACGGCAAGACCCGCCTCCTCGATGCCTTCATCGACAATATGGACCGCAGCCTCACGGGTAAGGTAACCCGCTTCCTGCATATCACCAAGCAATAAAAGGTTGTTGTTCATATTCGTGGAAAGAATAATGGCATTTATGATTTGCCCTTTGTCTTCTTCCATCATCCATCTACATCATAAATTGACTGCGTGAGTTTTGCTAACTTTTGAAATCCCCATTCGCACTAGAGGTATTGAGATCTTGGACTCAAGATTCTGACGCATACGCATACTATACGTATTATAAAACGATTACAAAGTTGAAACGTATTCTATTCTTTGAAACCACAGAGTTCACCGGAGCGACGCGGGTGACACGAACAATTGCGAAGAAGGTGAGCAGGTTGTTTGATACAAGGTTCGTTATTATTAGTGACCTTCAGAATGCCAAAATGGAAATAAATAAGGCCATAGATAAAGAGCAGCCTGACATTCTGTTTTGTAGTTTCACTTCTTTAAGTCCAGATGTGATTGAAGAAGGAAAAGAGAAGAAACTTACGCTTATTGTAAGGAATGATTACAATCTAAGCGACCTTTCATTCGGTACAAAAAAAAGAATATTTCAGACATATCCCCAAGCAGACTGGATTATAGTTCAAACTACAGAAATGAAACAAGACGTACTTTCGCATGATTCATTAAAGGATTGTAGGGTGAAAGTAATCGAGAACCCACTTGACGAAGAAGATATTTTGAAGAAATCTATAGAGCCGAATCCTTTTGAAGATAATGGTTGCTTCCATTTTCTATGGATAGGAAGAAGAGTCCCGATAAAGGATCTGCCGACACTCCAGAAAGCATTTGAAATGGTACATAAACAATACCCCAAAACAGATCTGACGCTTGTGTCGGACAATCCAAATCCATATAAGTGGATGAAAAATGCAGACTGCATGGTAATCAGTTCTATCTCAGAGGCATCCCCAAATGTTTTACGAGAGGCCCTTTTTTTAGGAACAAAGGTTGTATCAACAGATTGTTCTCCTTCTGTTAGAGAGTTTCTTCAAGCAGAAAGAATCGCAAGAGTAGGCAATGTGGAAGAATTAGCTAAAAAAATGATTTCAGCGATTATAGGCTGACCATAAAAAATAAAAGATAAATCATGTTAGAAAAGAATACAAAAATACTGAAACTCACAGTAGAGGAGTGGAAAAATGCTAGCAGAGACAAACGTGAATTGTCTGTTTGTCGCGAGTTGGGCATGGATATCCTCGTCCTTGCCAAGGGTAATCCGGAGGACAGAGGGCGCCGCGAAATGGTCGATGGTTTCGAGGTGGTAAGATATACCACACGTCCCCTAGGGTTGCGTGTTCCTGTTAAGTTGAATCGTGTAGCTTCTGTTTTTTATTTTGCACATCAAGCACGAAAACTTAAGCCTGATATTATTTCAGGTCATGATATTGTTGCTTTGTTTATAGGATGGCTTTCTACACTTCTTCAAAAGAAGAAACCAAGGCTTGTTTATGACTCACATGAATTTGAATTAGGGCGAGCTGGTACTCACCGAAGCCGATTTGCCACTTGGCGTATATGTCATTTGGAACGTTTTCTGATGAATCGTTGTTCTTTTTCTATCATGGTTAATGATGTTATTGCTGATGAGGTGCAACGAATACATAAACTGAAAGAGCGCCCAATAGTTGTGCGTAATATTCCAAACTATTGGGAAGTGGATAAATCAGTATGTATTAATCAACGAAATGCATTATTGTCAGAAATGGATTCTCCTCGTGATTTTATGTTGATGTATCATGGAGGAGTTACAGGAGGAAGAGGTATAGAGATGCTGTTACAAGTGGTATCGGTTAACAATAATGTTTGTCTTGTTGTTCTCGGGAATGCTGCTCCAGATTATTTGTCCACCCTCCAGCTTCAAGTTGATGAATTGGGAATAACGGATCGAGTATTGTTTCATCCTGCAGTTCCCATCAAAGATTTATGGAAATATGTTGGTGCTGCAGATGTTGGGATGATTACAATTCCGGCAATAGCGAAGAGCTATTATTATATGCTCCCGAACAAGTTTTTTGAGAACATTCAAAGCGAGACGCCTGTGATATGTTCTAATTATCCTGCGATAGAGCCGTTAGTTAATCAATGTGGATTAGGCTTGAGCTGTTCTCCGACAGATTTAGATGCAATAAACAAATGTGTAGAACGTCTCCGCATCGATAAAGAATTATATAATCGTTGTAAGGAAAACGCTAAGTTGGCCAAAAAACATTTGTGTTGGGAACAAGAAAAGAAAGTTCTTCTTACTGCATACGAAAGGTTATTATAAAATGCTTTATACGAAATTTATGCCAGGTCGTACTCTCGCTCACGCCAGTCGAAATCGTCGTGAACTTGAAGTTGCCAAAGACTGTGGGTTCAACATAGAAGTCATTTGTTCTGATGATAAGATGTACTTCAAAGACCACTTTCCACAGTATCGTTATGTTTCTGACGGCTATGTAAAAGTATCATATAACTTGTCGAAGCCCAAACGCTATGCACTTATTATCTGGGGGATAATTAAAGTGTTCTGTGTCGCACGACATGTAAAGGCTGATATTGTTAGTTGTCACGATCTTGATTCCTTATGGATGTTTTGGCTAGCAATGCGTTTTAAAAGACATAGGCCAAAACTAATATATGATTCTCATGAATTTGAAATAGGTCGGAATAAGAAGCGTTCACGTTTACAGCTATGGTACGTAAGTCATTTGGAATGTTTCTTGATGAAACGTTGTGCGTTTTCCATGATGGTTAATGATGTCATTGCTGATGAGGTGCAGCGAATACATAAACTGAAAGAGCGTCCAATAGTTGTGCGTAATATTCCAAACTATTGGGAAGTGGATAAATCAGTATGTATTAATCAACGAAATGAATTATTGTCAGAAATGGATTCTCCTCGTGATTTTATGTTGATGTATCATGGGGGAGTTACAGGAGGAAGAGGTATAGAGATGCTGTTACAAGTGGTATCGGTTAACAAAAATGTTTGTCTTGTAGTTCTTGGAAATGCTGTTCCGGTTTATTTGTCCACCCTCCAGCATCAGGTTGAAGAATTGGGAATAATGGAACGTGTATTGTTTCATCCTGCTGTTCCCATCAAAGATTTATGGAAATATGTAGGTGCTGCAGACGTTGGGATGATTACAATTCCGGCAATAGCGAAGAGCTATTATTATATGCTCCCGAACAAGTTTTTTGAGAACATTCAAAGCGAGACGCCTGTAATATGTTCAAATTTTCCTGCGATAGAGCCGTTAGTAAATCAATTTGGATTAGGCTTGAGCTGTTCTCCGACAGATTTAGATGCAATAAACAAATGTGTAGAACGTCTCCGCGTTGATAAAGATTTTTATAATCGTTGTAAGGAAAACGCTAAGTTGGCCAAAAAACATTTGTGTTGGAGGAAAGAAAAAGAAAAATTAATCAATATGTTTTGTTTGTTGAATTGTCATTGAGATATGAATGTCAAGAGTTTAAAAAATAGTTATGAACTTTTTTTTGTCCTTTTTTTTACATGGACTTATCTTGTCGGTTCTTTACTAGGAATTACCCGACATTTTTTGAGTGTAGGTGTTTTGGATATTGCTGTTCTGGACATACTCCTTTTGCTCTTCTTTTTTAATGTTTTTGGTACTTTTAAAAAAAGACTTAAGATGTGGCCTATTACAAGTAGCCTCATCCTTATATTTTTATTATGTTTTGCATGTCTTTTTTCTACTAGGATAGAAACTAATTTCTCTGTAATGAGAGATGTCATTTTCACATGCTTACCATTGTTGTTATTTGGTTCTTGTGTACGTGATTATAAAAAAGTTTATAAATACTTGTTAAATGTGATGATTATATTTGTGATATTTTCTATTATATCATATCTGTTATTTGGAATAAAACTTAACGATGAAGAGTCGTATTCACAACAACAAGCTTATAGATTTCTCTTACCTGCAATTGTTCTGATTTGTGACACTTTAGAGCACTTCTCGTTGAAATGCTTCTTTTCATTTTTAATATGCATTTTTCTTATATTGGCTTATGGCGCGAGAGGACCTTTAGTAGCCGTTGTTTGTTTTGTTATTTTTTATCTTCTTTTCTCTGTCAAGAAAAACATGACAAAAAAAAATAAGCTATCACTATTTATAATCTTTATAATAGTGATAATTGCTCTATCGAAATATGGAAATTCCTTTTATATGCTGTCTGGGGTCTTTGATAATATGAACATGAGTTCACGAACTGTGACAATGATAACAGATGGAACAATGTTAGAAGATGATGCACGCAATAGCCTTGCAACAATATGTTATGAAGGAATTATGAAGAATCCTATTCTTGGCGTTGGTCCAGCGAATGACCGCAATTACATTGCTCAATATTTCCATAGCGATGAAGACAATACAGGAAAATATCCTCACAATTTCTTTTTGGAGGTTTTATTACAGTTTGGTGTCCTTTTGGGAGCAATTATTGTATTTGTTTTTTTTCGTATAATTTATAAAGCGTATAAAAACTCACAAGATCGGTTTTACTCGAACCTCTTGCTTGTTTTATTTGCAGCTTTCTTTGTTCCACTAATGTATTCTGGTAGTTATCTTATACAAGAAGGAGTATATCTTTTATTGGCCTTTTGTATATCAAAAAGAAATAAAAGTTCTCTTAATCCGATACATGCAAATTAAAAAAATAATAAATCATAATTGGAATAGAGTCCAAAATAGTCCCTTTATAAAGAGTGTTTTGACTCTATCTGCTGGAATTGTAATTGCTCAGGCGGTATCACTCATTGCAACTCCAATAATCAGTAGATTGTATGAACCTGATATTCTAGGAGATTTGTCTATTATTTCATCTAATTTGGTGCTTTTAAAAGTGTTGGTGTGTTTAGGTCTCATGCCGGCTATTATGATACCAAATGATGATTCTGAGTCCCGGCGTTTATGTAGGCTTATTTCATTAATAGTTATTGTTCTTTCGTTTGTTGTTTTAATCACCTTACTGTGTGTTTCTCCCTTTTGGAGACTTTTTGAAGTTAGCATACCATATAGTTTGGCATGTCTGTTCTTATGGGTTAATATCGTTTTAAACTGTATCTCTGAAGTGTGTTATGCTTATACAAACCGTTTGAAAAAATATAATGTTCTATTTTGGAATCCTTCTATTGGCACCATATCAAATGCAGTCATTTGTATAGGGCTTGGGCTTATGCATGTCGGTTTATGGGGATATATATTTGGACTATTGGCATCTTCCTCTTTAGTATTGATTCATATGTTGAAACATTCGAATCCATTTCATAAAGAAAATGAAAATTGGAAAGAATATCTGTATTTACTGAAGAAATATAAAGATTTTTCTTTGGTTCTGTTGCCATCTAATTTTGTAGGAACAACTGCGCAACAAGTTCCGATACAAATGCTATCCAGATATTGGGGTAGTTTCACTTTGGGGTCATACTCCATGTGTTTATCAATATTAGGACTTCCCACCAAATTCCTTGCCGCACCTGTAAATCGAGTTTTTTATCGCGAAGCAACGGAACGATTTAATAAAGGACAAAATATAGGAGAATTTACATTTAAAATATTGGAGGCCAATGTTAAGTTGGCCATTATTCCAATTGTGGTTCTAATAGTATTTGGTGCACCTTTATTTTCGTTTGTTCTAGGCGAGAAATGGTCTGAGGCAGGTTCTTACGCTTCTGTACTGGGCGTTTATCAAGCTTTAGCTTTTTGCAATAGTAGCTTGTCTGGTAAGTTCATTGTGATTAATAAAAAGAAAACAATATTGTTTTTAAATATTGTATCGTTAGTTCTTTTTTCTTCATTGTTTTATATATGTCATCTATTAGGCTTTTCGCCATTAAAAGTTATAACTACATATGCTGTAGTAGCAGCTTTGTTTGAGATGAGTGATACTTTGATCTTTTTTATTCAAGCCAAGGTTAGTATTGTGAGATATATAAAGTTTCTAACATTACATATAGTAGCACCTGTGGTAATTGCCACCTTTTTAAGAATTGTAGTATTTTAATCTATATGTATTATCAAAGTCCTATTGATTATATATTAAAACTCTTGTGTCCTGAATTATCATCCGATATTCAGAGATATGTAAGTTATGAAAGGAATGTGTCTTCTTCCAAATCTCTCGTTGTTATCAAGCGTTCTTTTTTCTTTGATGGAGATGTGTATGGGAATAAAAAGACTCTACCATCGGTTCCTCTTAGGGAATTGGAGGGGATTCCTATATTATTTGGAGAGCCCAGAATAGAAAAGAATGATGGAAAGGTGATTCTTTATGCAGATATTATTGCATCTTCCTTTTTCTTAATTACACGTTATGAAGAGATTGCTCGTCCTGATTGCAGAGATATTCATGGTCGTTTTCCAGGAAGAGAATCTTTACCATTTCGAGCAGGTTTTATTAATAGGCCTTTAGTAGATGAATATGGAAAACTATTGAGAAAATGTCTTAGGATGGCAGGTGTTCAAGTGGAAGAGCCTAAATCACATTTCTCTCATATTTTTTTAACTCACGATGTGGATATTCCTTGGACAAAGTATTCTTTTGCTGGAGCGTTTAAACGTGTTGGAGGAGAGTTGCTGCATCGGAAAAGAATCATTATTCATCCATTTTTGAATCTTATTGGACAACCAGAAAGAGATCCGTACTATTCATTCGAGACCCTAATTAGCATTAACAAGCAAATCGCAGATGCAGAAAGTGTTTTTTTTCTCAAAAGTGGTGGAAACATAAAACCTGAAGACGCAGAACCATATATTCACGACAAGGGCTTTCATAGGTTGAATGCCTTGTTGGAAAAGGCTAATGCTACCATTGGCTATCATGTTAGTTACGAAGCAAGTAAATCGACATATAAAATACGTGAAGAACTGAAAACTCTCAGGCAAGCAACAATGAAGGAAATACATTATAGTCGTAATCACTATTTGGCTTCCAGAGAGCCTTCTGATTTTAATGAGTTAATAAAAAATGGTATAACTGATGATTTTACTATGTCCTATGCTGATGTGGCAGGATTTAGGTTGGGAACATGTCGCCCTGTTAGGTGGATTGATCCATTGAGGGGTGTTGTCACTGACCTAACACTACATCCTTTGACTATAATGGATTGTACACTTACTGCCAGGAATTATATGGGGTTGGATGAATCGATGTCGCAGACCTATGGTGATACACTTATTAATCATGTTTATGAAAATGGAGGCGAGGTTACTTTGTTGCTTCACAATAATGCGGGGAATGGTAACATCGAGACAATTGACTGGAGAAACTATCTCCATTTTGTAGAGAAGATAAAGGAAAAACATTAGTTTAATATTCAACGATTTATGATGAAAGAAATTAAAATTTGTGTGGTAGGCCTTGGTTATGTTGGCCTTCCCCTCGCACGGTTGTTTTCAACCAAGTACCCGACTGTGGGTTTTGACATGAATCAGAAGCGTGTTGATGCGCTGATGGCTGGTCACGATGCTACCCTTGAGGTGGCAGATGAGTTGCTTCAGGATGCAATCAACAATCATGGTTTTATTTGTACAACAGACATTGAGAAGATTAAAGATTGCAATTTCTATGTAGTTGCCGTTCCGACCCCTGTTGACGAGAACAAAGCTCCTGATCTTCGCCCGCTTTGGGGCGCCAGCGAGACTGTTGGTAAGGTTATCAGCAAGGGTGACATCGTAGTTTACGAATCCACTGTCTATCCTGGCGTTACAGAAGATGAATGCCTTCCTGTCGTGGAGAAGGTGAGTGGATTAAAGTACAACGTAGACTTCTTTGCTGGTTACAGCCCAGAGCGTATTAACCCAGGAGATAAGGTTCATACTGTGGAAAAAATCCTGAAGATTACTTCTGGTTCCACTCCCGAGGTGGCAGACATCATAGACAAGGTCTATAATTCAGTTCTTTTGAACGGCACCCACAAGGCACCGAGTATCAAGGTGGCAGAAGCTGCCAAGGTGATTGAAAACTCTGAACGTGACATCATGATAGCCTTCTTCAATGAGCTATCCAAGATTTTCACGCTGATGGGTATTGATACTACTGATGTCGTAGAGGCTGCTGGAACCAAGTGGAACTTCATCAAGATGAATCCTGGTTTGGTCGGCGGTCATTGCATCAGTGTTGACCCGTACTATCTGGCCCAGTGCGCACAGCGTCTTGGGTATAATCCAGAGATTATCCTCGCCGGTCGTCGTATGAACGACGGTATGGGTGCATACGTGGTTGACCAGACTATTAAGCACATGCTGAAGAAGGGTATTCAGGTGCTCCATTCAAATGTGATTATTATGGGCTTTACCTTCAAAGAAAACTGTCCTGATGTTCGTAATACTCGTGTTATTGACATCTATCATGCCCTTGAGGAATACAATGTAAATATTACAGTTTACGATCCCTGGGCAAACCCAGAAACAGTTAAACGTGAATATGGTATTGATATCGTCAATGAATTGCCAAAGGGCAAGTTCGACGCTGCCATCGTGGCCGTTGCACATAAGGAGTTTAGAGAGCAAATAGTGAATATAGAAGACTTATTAGAGAAGAATCACGTCATCTTTGATGTGAAGTGCATTCTCCCGAGGGAGATTATTGATGGACGACTTTAGTGAGTTGAAAGTTTTTTGCTGGGCAAAGCGGCAAAGCCGAGCGGAAAGCTGAAAGTAGAAAAGTTGAAAGTTGAAAATTTTAAGTTAATTAGTAATATGGCAAATTTTGCATTGATTGGTGCAGCTGGTTATATTGCACCTCGCCACATAAAGGCAATTGCAGACACTGGTAATAATTTGGTGGCTGCGTATGACAAGTTCGATAGTGTTGGTCGCCTGGATGCTTCATTCCCGGAGTGTTCTTTCTTTACAGAACAGGAACAGTTTGAACGCTTTGTTGATAAAGTGAAGGGAACGAAGGATGAAATCCAATGGTTAGCTATCTGTACTCCCAACTATACTCACGATGCTTTCATCCGCTATGGATTGAAGAATGGTATGAATGTTATATGTGAGAAACCTGTTGTTATTCACCCCAAGAATATTATGGAAATTATGAAGCTCGAAGAAGAGACCGGTCATCAGGTTTATAATATTCTCCAGCTTCGTTTGCATGATAGCATTGCAGCCTTGAAGCAGAAGATTGAGGCAGGTCCAAAGGACAAGATGTACAACATTGACCTGACCTATATTACTTCCCGTGGTAAGTGGTATTATACCTCATGGAAAGGAAACAACCATAAGTCGGGTGGTGTGGCGACCAACATAGGTGTACACTTCTACGACATGTTACAGTGGATTTTCGGTCCTGTGAAGAAAAACATCGTTAATGTAATGAGTTTCGACCGTGTAGCGGGTGTCCTGGAACTGGAACATGCCCATGTAAAGTATTTCCTCAGCATCAATGCTGAGTGTCTGCCAGAGAATGCGGTACAGGGGGAAAAGAAAACCTATCGTACCCTGAATATCGATGGGGACGAGTTTGAGTTCAGCAAGGGCTTCACAGAGCTCCATACTAAGAGCTATGAAAACATCCTTGCAGGCAAGGGTTTCCGTATCTCTGAAGCTCAGAACTGCATCCAAATAGTGGAGGATATCCGTAATTCAATACCAGTTGGTCTTGTAGGCGATTATCATCCTCTGGCAGAGCGTCCTTTAGCCAAGCACCCGTTTGGATGGGACGATGTAAACTATTAATTGACAATTGATAATTGAATATTGATAATTATGAAGATTCAAATGGTTGACCTAAAGGGTCAATATATGAAGATTAAGCCCGAGGTGGATGCTGCTATCCAGAACGTGATAGACAATACGGCATTCATCAACGGGCCTATTGTAAAGGAGTTTGCTCAGCACCTGAGCGACTACATGGGAGGATGTCATGTCATCACTTGTGCCAATGGTACTGATGCCCTTCAGATAGCTCTGATGGCATTAGACCTGAAGCCTGGTGACGAGGTGATTGTTCCCGCATTTACATACGTGGCTTCTGCCGAGGTGATAGGTCTGCTTGGCCTGACACCTGTGATGGTGGATGTAGATTATGAGACTTTCAACGTCACTGTTGAGAATATCAAGAAGGCTCTTTCTCCTAAGACCAAGGCCATCATTCCTGTCCATCTCTTTGGTCAAAGCTGCGATATGGAACCTATTCTCAATTTCGCCAAGGAGCATAATCTCTATGTGATTGAGGATAATGCACAGGCCATTGGAGCTGAATATACCTTTTCTGATGGTCATAAGGAAAAGACGGGTATTATGGGAACCATTGGTTGCACTTCTTTCTTCCCGTCCAAGAACCTTGGGTGCTATGGTGATGGTGGAGCCATCTTCTGTAAGGATGATGAACTGGCAGAGAAACTGCACATGATAGCGAATCATGGTCAACGAGTGAAATATCATCATGCTGTGATTGGTTGTAACTCACGTCTGGATTCCATTCAGGCCGCAATCCTGAATGTGAAGCTGAAGCACCTTGATGAATATGGACAGGCTCGCTATGCAGCAGCCTGCTATTACACGGAAAAGCTGAAGGCTTTCGATCCTGAGGAGAAGTTCTTCATTACTCCCAAGGAATTGCCCAACAGCACGCACGTTTATCATCAATATACGTTGAAGATCAAGAATGGCAAACGTGATGCTTTGAAACAGTATCTTGCTGATGTTGGTATCCCCAGCATGATTTATTATCCTCTGCCATTGCAGGAACAGGAGGCCTTCAAACCCATCGCACGTGCTGCAGAAGATTTGATTATTGCAAAGGACATTGCTTACTCTGTATTGTCATTGCCTGTTCATACTGAAATGACCCATGAGATACAGGATGCAGTTATTAATTCCATCAAGAATTTCTACATTTGATGTCTATAAAAGTTTGTCATGTAACCAGCCTTCATATGTGGAATGACGGGCGTATCCTCGAACGGTATTGCAAGTCGCTAACGAAAAAATATGAAGTTTATCTGGTTGCGCCCAATACCGAGAGTCACGTGGAGGAAGGGGTACACATTGTTGGTGTACCTCTCCCCACTATTAATCAGCGTTTAAAACGCTACCTGTCGCTGAGCAAAATCTTGAAGTCCCTATATGAGATTGATGCGGATTTGTATCATTTTCATGATCCTGAATTAATGGGCCTTGGGTTGAAACTAAAAAGTAGGGGTAAAAAGATAGTATTTGATTCTCATGAGGATATCTTAAATCAGATTTCTAATAAAGGGTTTATTCCAAAACCTCTTAGGAAAATTGTAAAAAGTATTTATGGCATACATGAACGTTATTGTCTTAAGCGTTACGATGCTGTAGTATCAGTCACGGGTTTTATTGTTGACCGTTTGAAGATGATTAACCCCAACACTTATCAAATAACAAACTATCCCAAGTATGAAGAACGTATCATTCCAAAGCGGCAATGGGATAGAACAATTTGCTTTGCTGGGCTTTTGTCAGAAGATTGGATGCTAAATAGAATCGTTAGTGTTCTGCCTCAGGTGAATGCAAAGTTGTTAATGGCAGGTTTATATGCAACAGACAAATATCTTAATACACTAAAAACCCTTCCAGGATGGGGAAATGTGGAATTCTTAGGTACCCTCCCTCATAATGAGGTAATAAATCTTTATAATATATCTTCAATAGGGTTGGCGATAGAATGCTATACTAACCCTAATGTGGGTTATCGCACGGGCTCTTTGGGTGTTACTAAGATACCAGATTATATGGCATCTGGCTTGCCTGTAATTGTATCAGATTCGATTGTATGGGGAGAAATCGTAAGAAAATACCAATGTGGAGTAGTCGTAAATAATCCTGAAGATCAAGAGGAGATAGCTACTGCAATTAAATATATCCTTGATAATCCTAAAGTCGCGGAAGAGATGAGTATAAACGCGAAGAAAGCTACTCAAGAAGTCTTCAATTGGGATACTCAGGAAAGAGTGTTGTTTGACATTTACAAAAAGTTACTGGATGCCTAAGTTTTTTACTGACAGTCTCCATAGAATTGCGTATTCTACTGACGCTTCTACCTATCGTGAAGTGCCACAAGGTGTGGCATATCCCGATACTGTAGAAGACGTAGTGACTCTTATCAAAGAGGCACGAAAACGGAATACGCATTTGATACCCCGAGCTGCTGGAACTTCCATAGCCGGTCAGGTCGTGGGTAAGGGGATAGTCGTGGATATCAAGGGTTGGAATAAGATAATTGAAATAAACAAGGAAGAGAAGTGGGTGAGGGTACTACCTGGTGTTGTGCGAGATGAGTTAAACATTGCTCTCAAGCCTTTCGGGTTGCATTTTAGTCCGGAAACATCCACCAGCAATCGCTGTTGCATAGGAGGTATGTTTGGGAACAACTCCTGTGGAACACATTCTTTGATTTATAGCAGCACAAGACACCACGTCATCGCTTGCAAGGGAGTGTTATCCGATGGATCTGTTTTTGACACTGAAAGGATAGCAGAATCAGGATATCGTGAGTCAATACCGCTGCTTGATAGTATTCTTAAACAGTTAGAAGGTTGGGCAGATGATACCTATTCTAGGACCTTAATTGAGGAAAACTATCCAGATAAGACTCTTCAAAGACGTAGTTGTGGTTATGCCATAGACGAAGCCATTGAGATTGTGAAAAAGAATCCTGGCCTAGCATTATGTAAGTTGTTGGCTGGTTCCGAAGGCACATTGGCTTTCATTACAGAAATCAAAGTATCTCTAGACTTGTTGCCACCCATAGAAAAGATGGTGGTGTGCGCTCACTGCAATACCTTGGAGGGCAGTTTCCTTGTAAACTTGATTGCGCTTAAGCACATGCCCGCTGCCGTAGAACTGATGGACGGCAAGATTCTGGAGTTGAGTTTCCAAAACCTTGAACAAAAACGCAATGCATTCTTCGTAGATGGTATGCCGGCCGCTTTATTGATTGCCGAGTTTTGGGGAGACACAAGAGAAGAGATAGATGTGCAAGCAAAGGCCTTTGAAGAAGAGGCAAAAGCATCTGGATGGGTATATACCAATACTCGTGTGTATGGCTCAGAAGTAACCAAAGTCTGGAATTTACGTAAGGCTGGACTTGGTGTGTTGAGCAGCATGAAAGGCGATGCAAAGCCTGTTGGTGTCATTGAAGATACGGCTGTAGCTGCTGAACGCTTGCCTGCCTATATGAAGGACTTTGGTGAAATGCTGGATAGGCTTCATACTTCCTGTGTTTATTATGGTCATATCAGTACAGGTGAGCTTCACTTGCGTCCTATTCTCAATCTCAAAACAGAAGAAGGTAAGAAACTTTTCCGTGAGATAGCAGAAGAAACCGCAAAATTAGTTCGTAAACACAAAGGCAGTTTGAGTGGCGAACACGGAGATGGTCGTTTGCGAGGGGAGTTTATCCCATTGATGTATGGTGAAGAGGTCTATCAGTTAATGCGTGAAGTTAAGCATTGCTGGGACCCTGATGGTGTGTTCAATATTAACAAGATTGTAGACACACCTCCTATGGATGAAAGTCTTCGCTTTGAGATTGGTCAGAAGTATAAAGTTGAGGAAGAACTCTTATCAAACAATACATACTATAACTGGCGGGCTGCATTCGATGAGTGTAAGGTAGAAGGAGCCAGTGGTGTTAGAAGCCAAGCTCACGCATTGATGTGTTCTATAGAACAATGTAATGGTGCTGGTGCTTGCCTAAAGTCCCATTTGATTGGAGGAACGATGTGTCCTGCCCACATGGTTTCTCAGGATGAAACCAAATCTACTCGAACTAGAGCTAACGTCCTACGAGAGATACTTACAAGAGGATTCGATAGCGAGGTTTTCGCTGATTTAAAAGGTGGGAAGAGTGTCTTTGACATTCCAGAATTGTCAGAAGTTCTGGACAGTTGCTTGGCCTGTAAAGGATGCCTTTCTGAATGCCCGTCCAATGTGGATATGACCAAGCTGCGGTCAGAGATTCTACAACAGAAGTATGACCGTCATGGCACTCCTTTCCGTTCTTGGATGGTGGCACGTATGGCACAGATGGAAGAGTTTGGCGCTAAGGTAAGGCCGCTCTATAACTTATTTGCCACTTGGAAGCCTTCTTCATGGGTTATAAAGAAAATGGTTCGTTTCTCTACAGAACGTCAGATTCCCAAGTTAAGCCGATATAGTATGCGGAAACTGGTTGCTAGAGCGAAACAGCCAGACTCGTCAAGGAAAGTATTCTTGTTTGCGGATGAGTTTACCAATCACCAAGAGGCTGAGTTAGGACTGACATTCGCAAAGCTTTTGATAAAATTGGGCTATCAAGTAGAGATACCTAAGCATGTGGAAAGTGGCCGTGCGGCTTTTTCCAAAGGCTGCTTAAAACTTGCAAAGAAGTATGCAGTGAAGAATGTCCAGTTATTGGCTAACATTGTTGGTGACGATACACCGTTAGTGGGTATTGAGCCTTCTTGCATTCTTTCATTCCGTGATGAGTATCCTGACATTGTTCCCGGTGATATGCGAGAAACCGCAAAACGACTTGCCAAGAACTGTTTGCTGTTTGATGAGTTTGTTATTCGAGAGGTTCAGGCGGGGCGTATTTCATCTGACTCATTTAAGGAACTAAAAGCAGAGATATACTTGCACGGACACTGCCACCAGAAGTCGTTGATTGGAGTAGGTAAGTGTGCAGAAATGTTAAGATTGATACCGGGAGTTAAGGTGAATGTGATTCCGAGTGGATGCTGTGGTATGGCTGGTTCATTTGGCTATGAAAAAGAGCATTATGAAACATCAAAGGCCATTGGTGAAATGGTGTTGTTCCCGACAGTTAGAAAAGCTGTCACACAGAAATCACAGAAAACACAGAAAGTGATTGTGGCTGCTCCGGGGACTTCCTGCAGACAGCAGATATTGGATGGAACGGGTATAAAGGCGTTGCACCCGATTGTAATAATGTTTAATCAATTGAAAGTTGAAAGTTGAAAATTGAGAATTATGGAAGAACATAAACTTTTTGTCCATGAGTCCAGTTATGTGGACGATGGCGTAGAGATTGGAGAAGGCACTAAGATCTGGCATTTCAGTCATGTGCAGAAGGGTGCCAAGATAGGTAAGAACTGTTCACTCGGACAGAACGTGAACATTGGTAATAACGTTCATATTGGAAATGGCGTACGTATTCAAAATAATGTGTCTGTATATGAAGGTGTGGAAATCGAAGACAACGTTTTCTGTGGTCCATCCTGTGTTTTTACCAATGTAACGACACCGCGTGCCCACTTCCCTGTGCATGGCGTTTATGCAAAGACTCTTATCAAAGAGGGGGCTTCGCTAGGTGCTAATTGTACGGTGGTGTGTGGTCATATTGTCGGAAAGAGTGCTTTGATAGGTTCAGGTGCTGTTGTCGCCAAGGATGTGAAAGACTATGCCCTCATGGTTGGCGTTCCTGCCAAACAAATCGGTTGGGTGTGTGAATGTGGAAAGCGTCTTAAAGATTCACTAGTGTGTGAGTGTGGTAGAGAGTATGAAGAAGAAAACGGATTGTTGAAAAAACTGTGATATGTCAAAAGTTGCAATAATGATAACTTCCTGTGATGCTTATAGGGAGTGCTGGAAACCAATAATCTATTCATTGGATAAATATTGGCCAGATTGTGAGTTCCCTCGTTATATTGTCACCAATTATAAAGATGCGGAGCTGCCCAATACAACAATTGTTAAAGTAGGCGATGACCATCGTAGCTGGTGTAACCTGGCAAGAATGGGAATGGAGGCCATCAAAGAGGAATATGTTATCTATTTCCAAGATGATTATTGGCTGAATAAACGAGTTAATAACGATGCAATCAAACAGCATTTAGATTACTTTGATAGGAATAATCTTGACTTTCTAAAAATTAATGCTGATATGCCTCGGGATAAAAACCGTATAGGTGATACAGATTATTGTTGGAATTATCCAAACATCCGTTATTCAATAAATACAGCTGTTGCAATATGGAGAAAGAGTACAATCTCAAAACTGATGATTCAGAATTGGAGCGGATGGGAATTTGAGCGGAATATAATACCATTTATTACTGAAAACCACATAGAACTAAAATCTCAAACGCTGCATTCCAGCGTTGTCAAAGAGAAAGGAATAAATACAATTCCACAAAATGCTATCGTGCGTGGTGTATGGACGCAGGCAGCAGTTTCTTTTTTGAAAGAGAACGGAATGGAGGAAGTACTTGCAAAACGTAAAGTGATGGGGCCAATTACTACGTGGCTATATAAATCATCTCCATCTCCACAAAGCTTCTGGCGTTATCCTTTTTGGGGGGCTTTAAAGATTTTGAAGAAGTTGAAAGTTAATTGGTGAAGCGTATTTTTCAAGCATTTTGAAAGAAAAGAACTATTGAGCTATGTGTAAGTTTGGGGCAAGAATAATCAGTCTTCCTAAGTACCTAGATGAAAGGGGTAATTTGTCATTTGTGGAGCAGGAGAACCATATACCGTTTGAAATAAAAAGGACTTACTGGGTGTACGATGTACCTGGTGGAGAGGCACGCGGAGGTCATGCATACCGTGAGAATGAGGAGTTTATCGTAGCACTATCTGGAAGTTTTGATGTCATTCTCGATGATGGTACAAATAAACAGACATTCACACTGAATCGTTCTTATTATGGACTCTATGTGCCAAAAGGTTATTGGAGGGAGATGGAGAACTTTTCTACCAACTCATTAGCTCTTATCCTTTCTTCTACGGATTATGATGCTAATGACTACATACGGGAATATGGTGAGTTCCTAACACTGAAAAGACTAGGGGAGATATAAAGTCACAAAGATATCTCAGAAAATACAATTTATTATGATGTTTAATGTATATGATTGTTCGATTATTGAGTTAGACAAGCATCACAGTGATCGAAAGGGAAACTTGTCGGTGGTACAGAACGGCTATACTGTGCCATTTGATGTGAAACGTATATATTACCTCTATGACATTCCTGGTGGCGAGAGCCGTGGCGCCCATGCCCATCGTGAACTGAGCCAGTTGATTGTGGCTGCCAGCGGTTCGTTCCGTGTGACGCTTGATGATGGTAATGTGAAGCGGTCGTTTGTACTGAACCGTCCCTATCAAGGGCTGTATGTCAAACCTGGCATCTGGCGTGACCTTGATGACTTCTCGTCTGGGGCAGTCTGCATGGTGTTGGCCAGTGATGTGTATAAAGTGGATGACTATATCCGGGACTATGACGATTTCCTTGCTTTTCGTCACACAGAAACCACAGAAATATGATACATCGTTTAGCTGACTGTATGAATGCGAATGTGCCGGAGAGTACTAATATCTGGCAGTTCTGCGTTATCTTCCCCAATTGTGAGATTGGTGAGGACTGTAATATCTGTTCCCATTGCCTGATTGAGAATGAAGTGAAGATAGGCAATCACGTTACCATCAAGTCGGGTGTGCAGATATGGGACGGTATAGAGATAGAGGACAACGTGTGTGTTGGTGCGAATGTGTCGTTTACCAATGACCGCTATCCCCGTGCAAAGAACCCTGACTGGAAACTGGAGAAAATCAGGATATGTCGTGGCGCTTCCATCGGGGCTGGCTCCACAGTGCTTCCCGGACTGACCATTGGTGAAGGTGCCATGATAGGTGCAGGCTCAGTAGTTACAAAGGATGTACCCGCAGGAGAATTATGGGTGGGGAATCCCGCAAGATTCTATAGAAAAGTAGATTTCTAAATTACGATAACGCTAACGATAACCATAACGAAGTGTCGCATTGCTCATATTTATATAAAAATCTTTATCAAAAAAATATAAAACTATAGACAGAGAATGAATATACCATTTTTGTCATTAAAAGATGTGACAGCGCTACACGGTGCAGAGATTAATGAGGCAGTGAGCCGCGTTGTAAATGGAGGCTGGTACCTCCAAGGAAAAGAGAACGAGCGGTTTGAAGCTAACTATGCCAAGTTTATAGGTTCCAAGTATTGCATTGGCTGTGCCAATGGTCTGGATGCTCTCATTTGGATTTTCCGTGCATATATCGAGATGGGTGTGATGAAGCCTGGTGATGAGGTCATCGTACCTGCCAATACGTATATTGCCACTATTCTTGCTATTACGGAGAATGGCCTGGTGCCGGTGCTTTGCGAACCTAAGGCCAATACGCTGGAAATTGATGATGAGCGGATTGAGGGACTGATTACGCCTAAGACCAAGGCCATTGCCATTGTGCATTTGTATGGACGGAATGCCTATACGGATAAGATAGGCGCGCTGTGCAAGAAGTATAATTTGAAACTGGTTGAAGACAACGCACAAGCACACGGGTGCAAAGCAAAGGTTATAGGTGATGGGTTAGAGGTTATAGAGAAGACCACGGGTTCGATAGGCGATGCTGCCGGACATTCGTTCTATCCCGGCAAGAACCTTGGAGCATTGGGTGATGGTGGTGCTGTGACTACCAATGACCCGGAGTTAGCCGCTGCCGTTAGGGCTTTGGCTAACTATGGTTCACAGAGGAAATATGTGTTCAAGTATGCCGGTCGCAACAGCCGTTTGGATGAGATTCAGGCAGCGGTGCTGGATGTGAAGTTGAAGTATCTGGTGGAGGATAACCTGCATCGTAAGGAAGTGGCTCATTACTACTATGAACATCTGAACAATCCGCTGGTAACGCTGCCCGACTTGCTGCCCGATGCTCAGAATGCTTATCATCTTTTCCCGATTTTGGTAAGTGGAGGCAAGCGCGATGCCCTGCACGACTATCTGGAGCAGAATGGTGTGGGTACTGTGTGCCATTATCCTATTGCACCACATAAGCAGGAGTGCTATGCTAAGGAGGCGTGGAATACCCCTCAGTTGAGTCTGCCTATTACAGAGAGG
>AUXO014586164.1_pt1 | contig 20629 bp, 26 predicted proteins | sample 768731 | NCBI WGS metagenome assembly AUXO01 (sample SAMN02715735, study PRJNA202380) | gut metagenome | biome: sheep rumen | host: Ovis aries | place: New Zealand: Palmerston North
TTTCTTTCATCTTTTTTAATAAATTAAGTTATAAAAGTCTGATTACTTCTTATGCTTCTCAATATATTCTTCTGCTTCTCATCTATGAGAAGCTATATATACTAACTCATCATTTAGATATACCTCCCAATAATATCTATCTCAATCATCTGTCTGTATGATATAATATTTTTCTTCTTCCATCTTTCAAATGTTATCAAAGTAAAATAATATCATCTAACTTATGGTATCTTTGCATATCTTCTAATCTCCATTTATCTATACAATCCATCATCTCTCTCTTATCACTTGTAAATCAATAAAATAATTCATGCCAATCATTTCATTCATCATCTGAAGATATAAACACCACTTTATCTCCATTTCATCTTGCCAGCTCTTTTAGACAAAAATCTAATAGTTTACTAACTGTTATTTTATCATTTGCCATCTTTATTTTTCATAAGTGTTAAAAAGTCTTTTGAATATTCTAAAGTTAATTGGTTCTACCCACTCCCAATAACTTCTCTTTAGCATCTCTTTCTCAAACATTCTTCCTCATCAAGTGCAATCTGAATAATCTGGTTCATATTCAGTTCATTCTCTCTTATTGATAATCTCTAATCATTCCTCTATCCATCGTTTCCATCTATAACTATCATCGTATGGACTATATCATTCATCTATTACATCTTGGCTCCATTCTTCTAATCAAAGTTCTGTTCTATCAGCTTTAACTGCTTCAACCCATAACTCTTTCAACCATCAATCATCTATCATTCTTTGTTTATCTCTCTCTCTCGTTCATCTTCTGTATGGAATTGCATTCTTGTTCAACATAATCATTTGAAGTTATCTGAATGTTTAAATGCTTCATCTAAGAATATATAATCTCCATACTTATCTTTTCAAATAAGGATATTATAATCCCTCCTGTTTTCTTCATTTGGTTTCATTCTGAATTGGTTAAAATATAAACTAATCAACTTTTCTAAGATAGTATTTTAATTCTTCTCATTTAAGATTATTACAACACCAATCATGAGCCTCTTCCCATAAATCAATATACAATCTTGAGTAATCATCTCTTCAATGGTCAACCCAATACCAACCTTTCCAATTTAACACAATAACTAACTCTGTTAGATATTGTAAATCATCTTTCCAATGTTTAAATGCTCTCTTATAGGTATCTTTGATACCATCCATTCCAAATCTATCAGCTATTGTAAAATCATCTCGGAATGTACTTTCCAATTGTTCTATCATTTGAATATTAAGTAAGAAATTAAATACCAAATCGTTCTCTCATATAGTTGAAATTTTCCATGTAATAATCCTTTGCCTCAGGACTAAGTTTTTCATACAACTTTTTTTGATTGTTAATGTCAAACATTTGTATCAAGATATAGTAGTCCTTAGGGTTGGTTATGCGATTCACATAATCTACTTTTTCTTGATAGTAATCTCATGGTCTATCTTTATAGTTCTTCCAAACAGATAGACTTGCTTTTTAAGCTCATTGAACATTTCTTTTTCCATTTGTCTAAATTGGGTAAGATATAAAATTGTCTATTTTATAAGGTTATTAACTCTGTTTTCAAGCCGTAAATTCTCTAAATAGCAGTTCTTAAGCTAACTTTACGTTATACGTAATAAATTATATAGCTTAGTAATTGATTAAACAGAATGTTTTATACTCATTTTTTAACTTCTCTATCTTATCATTGATTTCTTTTGCTTCTACTGGGTCATCTGATATTCTATATTGATATTCCATATCCTCTATCATTCTCTCATACTCCCTTTTTATTATATCTGCCTCTGATTTTTGATATTTGATTTTAATATCTTCCTCAACTACTACTTTCTTTTTTTGAGTAGGATATACATGGATAGATTTTACTACTCTTGGTGGTTTCTTTTTCCTCGGAGTAAAATCTATTTTGATAGCCTCCTCTTTTGGGTATCATCTATACATTCTCTGATAAAATCTTTGTTTGCTAACTTTCTTTCATTCATATTCGTTATATCGTTTCATCTCCTCATCATATTTCTTACTTACTACTCTTGCTACCGGATGTCGTTCCTCTTTTATAACAGGTTTGATAGCCTCCAATATTCATAGTCATTTCTTAATCCTATTATAGAAAGTCATCTTGCTACATTTCTCTCAGAGATATTTGTTATATGCCTCCCAGATTTGTTTACTGTCCATTTTTGTCTAATTTATAAATCTGAACTTCTGCAACTCATCTACTTAATGGAATTCATAACTCTTTGAATGCATGGCTACTTAAATCTATAACCTTATTTGTATATTCTGCAGGTCAATAATCATTATGATAACATTCAACACATTTACCTGTATCTTTTGAACATACTTTATAATAACTATACCTCTCTTTTATCCTCAATGCACAAGTGTTATGATTTTTACTCCATCGTATATCTCATAACTGATAGTCATACCGTGTAGCTTTTCATTCTAACATTGGTTGCTCTGTTTGAATGGATAAATTACTAACTCTATCATAATCAAGTGGCTGTTTTCAATATTCTATCACGGTACTACCTGAGATTACTGCTCATAAAATCAATGCTAATAAACTCATCAGAATGATTAAATGCTAAAATCTTTCCTAAGTGCTAATTTTACTACATTGATATACTCTACAATCTTCTTAGCTTTATTTTGTAAATTCTCATAACTTGCTTTTTCTACTATCATTTTTAATTCCCTATCATAGAATTCTTTATCACATATTCATTTAGCCTCATCTACTGTAAATACTTTTTTACCATCAGCTCATTTCATCTGCTTAATCTCAACCAATCTAATTCAATAATCTCTATCGTAAGTTAATTCATCTTCTGCATAAGCACTTTTTAACTCAATTACTTTATACTCCATTTCATCTTGTAGAGCTAGCCAATCAAACATATCTTGTTCTGTAAGTTTAAGTCATTTTAGTTTAAATGCCTCATACTTATCTAATAGTTCTTGGATACTCATTTTTATAATCATAAACTATCTAAAAATTTTTCTAATCTACTTCTCAAATCTGGTTCTTTATTTTCTTCTTTCTCCTCAATTAATGGATTTGCTTTTACTGTTTCCTTAGATACCTCTTTCATCATCTCCATCTCCTCCTTATGTTTCCTATCTTTTAGATATTCTCTCAATTGTTCATTAGCACATTTTTTACATAATGGTCTAAAATCTCTATCCCTATCTGGACTAGCTTCTTTTCTAAAATATTCTGTTGTAGCAGGTTTAAATTCCCCACAACAATAACATCTTGTAAATACTTGATCTGTTTCATTACAGATTTTTACCATACTGTAGGTATATTTTCTACATCTTTTAAATTTTCTTTGTGTCATCTGAATTGTAGATAAATAATAAAACTATAAACTTGCCCGAAAGTCTGCTATCTTTTGTTTCATAGCTTTTGAAATCCTATATTTTGTACTGATAGCTGATAATAAACTATCACTTGTTTCATAGCTTTTTACTCGTTCATCATTCCCTTTTAATTGCTCTAATTCATCTTCATTAAACCAAGGTAAATCTGATGGAGTAAATGGTCATTCTTTTGTAATATCTTTTCAATCTGATTTCTTTTCCTCTTTCTTTTCAGCTACTTTCTTTGTATTCTCTGTTGTATCAAAATCTAATTCGTTGCTACAAATTCAGAATGCTGTCATCTTCAAATACCTTTCAAGATAAGTCATTAATCAACCATACCTTTGAGAACTTACTGTTGCTTTAATATCAGGAAGTTCTGAAGCTCATTCAAAAATTATTGATTCTCAGCTTTCCAAATCATAGATTGTCAAAGTTCCGAATAATCAGAACTCATTTCTTTTCAAATCAAACTTTGTAAATAACTTAAATTCTTCACATACTTTCTGAACTAAGAGATTCACTTGTTCAGGAGTAAAATAATCATAATGTGAGTAATCATTGTTTCATTCTTTACTCATTCTCATTGTTGAGAGTTTATTTTTAGCATTTGCTAAGTTAGTTATAATATTCTTCATTTGTAAATGTTTTTAATAAGATAAATTAGGATAAGTTTCTAAACACCAATCACACGCAACCTTTCTTTTGAAGATATTATCTCCAAATAATTTTTTGTACTCTTCAAAGTTTTTAAATCAGATTCTTATCAGAAATACTTTAAACGTTGCTGTATTTTCAATTGCTTCTATTTGCTCAAGCATTTTATTGATACTTAGAAAGTAAATTTTGTACAATCTCTACATTTACTCTGAGTCAATCTTTTAACCTTTTTTCAATATCAGCTTTTACTTGGTCTCTTATGAATTTGTCTTCTATTGAATAGATAACTTGTTCAACAGGACTTAATTCTTTTGACTTAACATTTTTGATATTTCCAACGGCTACTAATTCATTTCATAAGCGAATAAATTTATCAGAAGTTCTTCGTAAATGTTCAACTTTTTCTAAATCGGTAGGAGTTACGATTACATTTCAATCATAACATTCAACATAAGTTAATTTTTGGTAGACCTTAATTTGATTCATAATCACTTATAATGTTTCTAAAATTACATTGTCAGTATTCTGTTTCGCAACGTCGTTCTTACATTGTTGCATTAGAACTGCTAAATTGCGATAGATTGCTTCGGGTGAAGTTATCTTGGAAGAATAGTATTTGTTTTGTGATATTATCTTTAAGATTATCTCTAATGTATCCTGCCAAGTATATTTTCAATCTTTAATACTGTCTAATTTTTTCAGCTTGTTTATTAAATGTTTCGCAAAGTTTCTTTGGTTCTGCTGTGTTCAATCAATAATTCATCAATTGTAGTTTTTGATAAGCTCCAAACATTTGTTTATCTCCGCATTTCCAAAAGAAGATTTTTCTTCTTCATTATCTTTAGATAATGTTAATATATTTTCTTTTTTATCTTTTATCTTTTCTTTTTTATCTTTTGGGACGGTTTGTTCATCGTTTGTTAAATTTTGTTCCTGTTTTGTTAAATTTTGTTCAATGTTTGTTCTTTGTTGATTAGCTTTTCTTCTTTTATCTGATATATCTTGTCATTTATCTATTGCTAATTTCATTTGTAAAAATATAGCATTTACTACTGAATTCTCTGAACTAATATCTTCTCAATAAATTCAATAATTGATAATTTTCCAAGCAACATCTTTAGCTAAATTTTCATCGGCTTTAGCTAATTCTGATAGACTATCAGCAAAAGATTTTAAAAATTGAAATCTATCTCTAATCATTACCAAAGAAAATTTTGAAATAAAACTTCCATACCTTAGACCCTCCGATACATCCAATTAAAAATGGAATTACATAAGTGAATAATCCAATAGGAGTAAGTAGAGCTAGCATTAGACTTACAACTACCGTAATTTTTCATTTAATTGTCATTTTGATTTTTGGTTTAAATAAAAACTCGGACTCTTTGACAAGTCCGAATTTTTTGTCCCCAATTCAGACAGGTCAAGATATTGAGATTTACTACCCATTATCCAATATCTTGGTCTGTAGGAATTAGTTGGTTAGAAAATAAAATACTGATATTGATGGGTAGGTTATGTTATCAGTATCTCTTTGACATAAGCTCTTGAATAGTAGAACCTTTTTGATACAATTGATATTGATTATTTCATTTATAATTTTAGATAATTATAAATCAAATAACTAGACATCAATTTAACATAACAAAATTAAAATAATAATCTATATTCAAATTTCAAGGAGAAAATTCTCCTTTTTTTAAGAAGAAGATTTCCTACTATTTATGTATAATTTCCTAACTATTGAACTTTATCAAATTGTTCTTGTAGCCAAGTATCGTTTAAATGATAGTAATGTAATGTACTTTTGGGGTCTTTATGCCTCATAAGTTGCATAGTAGCTTGGTGGGATATACCACTATATACACATCTCATAGCAAAAGAATGCCTAGCTTGATGAAGTGTGATATTTTTATCTAATTCTCACTTCTCCTGTAAGATTGATACATATTTATGAACAGTAGAAGAAGCTCTCTCTGGGGTGAATACTCTCCCTCTATCTCTGATTTTGATATGAGATATTACATAAGTCCATATAGTATATGGATATTTATTTTTCAACTCCTGTTCAAATTTAAGAATTCTATTTTTAAGATGCTGAGATATAAACACATTCTCATATCTTCATCATTTAACTAACACTTGGAATTGTCTACTGTCATTATGAAAATCCTCAAATTTTATTCTAACTATTTCAGCTCTCCTTAGTCAAGTTTCTCGTGGGATATCTATAAGTAATTCATCTCTTACAGCTTCTAAATAACTATCTGCATATACATAAGGAGCTTCTCTTAATTTTTCATAATCCTCTTTTCTCATCGGTTCCCTTTTCTTATCTGGACATTTATACATTGGAATTTGTTCCCAGTTAAATTTTAACTTATATCCAATAATATTCAAAAATTTACAAAACATCCTAACAGCACACAAACAATTAAATATAGCACTAGCTCAAGGATATTTTCCATTTCTATGTCATCAATTAGTAATTGGAGTTGTTTTTAGATATGTGATAAATGATAAAATATCTTGCAATTCTATATCACTAACTAAGAAATCTTTTCATTTTCTCTCTCTTAGGAATAAATCTAATTTTCTAAGAGTGTAATATCTATTCTCCCATATAGAACTATGATTAAGAACATTTCTCTCATAATCTACATATTGTAATATAAGTTTATTCATTTTTAAAAAACATAAGCAAATAAAATCGTGTGGTGATATAAGCTTATGTCATTTAGAATATATATATTTTTATTAAAAAGTCAAGATAACAAAAAGAGGGATTACCCTCTTATTTTTTCTTTCATCATCTTCCACAAGGCATTTCTATATAATTAGGATATAAAACTTACCATAGTTTACCTCACATTTGGTAGTAGAGTAGGATACACAGCACTACACATAGAGTAAACGTTAGACTTACTTCCATCGGTTAAGTTATGAGGTAAATCTGATTATAAACCATAGTTGGATTTCGTTGAATTGTAGTAGTCTGATATTTCTTGTGCAGACCGTGCTTTTTTCTCTAAAATCAATTCTGATAAATTTCATCTACCTGCATGGTATCCATCAGTTGAACCATTACCTTCACCACCTAATCTTAATCTTGCATCTGTAGATATAGTTCAAGATATTGTATAATAAATTCCTGTATCAACTCCATCTTTATAAATATACACAATTCAGCTTTTTACAACTAATGTATAATAATGCCAAGTATCAATTGTTGTTGATACAGTATTATCATTAACTTTAAATGTGCTATTTTTATCTGTAACCCTTATATATATATTAGTCCAAGCAGATGTTCAAAAATCTATAATTGCTCATACTCATCATACTGAGAAAGCTGGGAAATTTAACCAAAATGACATAGTATAAGCACTATTATTATAAGTATATCAGTTTAGATAATTAGAGAAGTTGCTTCAATTAAATGTTGCATAAGTAGCTCATTGTGTTGTTGTACCATATACTGCTGTTCAATACCAAGTCATATTAAGTCAGCTACTACTATAATCATTCAGATTTCAATCAAATTTATAATAAGCAATAGTATTAGCTCAAGGTTGCCATCACTCTGGTGCTTCATATACTAGATTTATTATTGGCATCGGTTAATTGAAAAGAATTAAATCTGATTATAGTCAGTAGTTAGATTTAGTAATGTTATAGTAGTCTGCTACCTCTTGTGCCGTTCGTGCTTTATCCTCTAATATTACTTCATCAAGATATCCATCAAAATATCTATTATCTGTATATGCTTTTCAGACATACCAAGTATCAGTCTGACTTGGTGTTCACGCTTTTGTAAATGTTCTAGCAGAAACTCAGTCAATATATATTGCCCAATCATCTCAACTTCTAGTTAAGCATATGTGATGCCATACTTGTGTAGATAATAGACTTCAAGTAGCATAACTTTGTGCTTCAAACAAAGATACTAATATTCATAATCATGCTCATGCATCAGTAGAATATTGATAATGTATAGCATTACTATTCCATGTGGCTACTCATAATAGAGCTTGATATGTCTTATTTACATTTCATTCCATATACATATAGATAGAGTATGTGAAATCTCAAGTAGGCACTTTAACAGGAATTGATATAGCATAAGTATTATCCATATCTGCAGCCTTATTACCACTAGATACATCTATAAAACTTCAAGTACCATTTACCCAAGTTCAGTTATTACCATTTCCACTATCATCGTTCAGATTTCAGTTATTGAATGAATAATATAAAATAGTATTAGCTCATGGTTGCCATCATTGATTAAACGATTTATATACACTATTAAATATTGCCATCTTATCTAAACATAAAATATAAATCAGATTTCTTTTTCTCTTTTTTAACTCATTATTAGTACATTTACATCTATATCTACTGTAGGCTCTGTATTACATGAGAATGTTAATGTCCCACTTCCTTGTGCTGAACAATATACAGAGTTCGTTGCATAATCATTTATGTTAGATGGTGCAGGACTAACTATAACTGTATTACTAGCTGTAACCCCTGTAGCTGTTACTGTAATCTCGTTATTACTCCAACTCGCTGATGCTAGTGTTACTGTTATAGTAGATACAGATGGGATAGTTAGAGTTACTGCTCAAGTCTGACCGTTTACACTTGTTACTCATCCTGTTGGTGCAAGTATCTCTTTCCAATTAGCTGCTGTAGAGTATGGCTCACTAGCTAATACATAAGTCTTATTCTCTGTAGTTACTATTGCTAAATCTCATTGCTCTGCACTAGATAAAGAAGTTAAATCTGAACTTGTACTTACGGTAAAAGTATCTGTTAAAGCTACTCATGGTAAAGTAGATGTAGCTAGTTTTCAATTAGAATCCAAAATAGGTACATTTCAGCTAGATGTTCAAGTATTACAAGCTGCAGCTGTCCCTATATCTCAAGGTTGTACTGCTGTAGCTCATGCACTAGCTCAAGCACTTAATGTAGCTAGTGATACACTTCAATCTTTTATTGCTTTTCCAGTAGTTCAATCAAATACTACTACATCTCAATCTATACTAGAAGTAGGTCAAATAACATCTCAGCTTCAAGGTCAAGTATCTCCTTTAGGGATTCAGAAGTTAAGAATAGCATCTTGGCTAGTTCATACATTAGTTACAGTAGCACTACTTCAAGCAGGTAGTGTAGTTGTAGTTCAAACTGTTATAGTTGCAGCTGCACCATCAGCTCAATCTTGACCATCTACTCAAGGCTCTCATTTAGCTCATTCAGGTATCCCAAAGTTTAAAACTGCTGCAGATGATGTTCAAGAGTTAGTTACTGTCGCTGAGCTTCCTGCAGGTAGAGTTGAAACACTACCAACTGTAATTGTAGCTGCTGATCCATCAGCTCCAGGTGTTCCAGGGTCTCCTTGCTCTCATTTCAGGTTTGAATATTGAGCTTTCTTAATCTTATTTCCATCTTCAGAATCACTGAATAGGATAAAATCTCAATTAGCCATAGTTAGCTTTTCTTCAAAGTCTATTGGGAATATCTGTGCCATTCCGATTTTTTATTAAAAATTAAATAAATTCTCTTGGTTGCCAATTAGTTATTGCTACAGGTTTTCATTCATTAGAAATAATATAGATAACCTCGTTATCTTCATCTGCTACCTCTGTATAAGCATCTTGTAGAGGCTCTATAAGTATTTCAGGTTTCTTTCTTCCATCCCAAGTTGTTGTTACCTGTACTCTTACTGTCCAAGTAGTAGCCATATATTTCTATATCATATAAATCTTTAGTATTATATTCTGAAAATTCAAAATGCAATAAAATTTAAAATTGTAATTTGAAAAAATGGGATATAATCTAATTAGAAAATTTTACTTCCTACTAAGATTATTTATGAAAACTTTTTGGGAGAAAATGTCTATGACTAAACTTGTTTTCTTAATCCTTACTTTAGTGTTATGATTTCAAACTGTATATCTAACTCTGAATGGAATAGAAACAAGTCTTTTTAATAATGCAATGCTGATGGTTATCTCTTTTTATTTTTGACAAAAAGTAGGAGAAGCTAAAGCTGACCCTTTAATTGATAATGATATAGAAAAAGATGGAACAGTTTTATAATTATATTACCGAACCTGATACAATAATCAGTTTCATAGTATTTGTTTTTTGATTATGAGCTACATGGAGTAATCTGAATGGTAGAATTAAACATTTAGAAAAAAAATCAGATGAGATAGATATTACTAAAATAGAAACTAAACTTGCTAAAATTGAGGCTGATTTAGAATGGTTGAAGAATGCACGAGCAGAGAAACATAGTTAATTTATTCTCTAATTACTAACAAAATGCGAGAATATAAAATAATAAAATCAGATTTATGATACCAAGTATATAGAGAAGATTGAGAAATAAGAGAACGATTACAAAGAGAATCTTATACCTCTAATAGAAATTTTGCTAGAGTATTTTACCACTTAGATAATGCACTAAGTGCTTTACAAATTGCGAAAGCTAAATGAAAAAAAGAAATACCTATAACTTCCACAAAAAAGTCTGGCTCTGAAGAAATCAGAGAAAAAATATCGTGGTCTGAGTTATAATTATTGTAATGTTAGTAATGTTATTTTATCCATTGGTAGTTGATTAAATGAAAATAGAAGACCAATATTCTAGACATCATATTTTACCTAAAAGCCGTTTCTGAAGCTCTGAACCTGTTAATATGGAGATACTTAAAAATACTACCCATAGAGCATTACATACATTATTTCAAAATCAGATGATAGCAGAACAGTTAATAACTACAGTAGAATTAAGTGAAAAAGCTCTTAGAGAAGATGTTAGAGAGTGGTTATTAGAAACTTTATCAAGTAAAAATATTCACGACCCATATATCCGATATAAAGATGATTGTATCAAATAATTTACTTCTATTATAAATAAAATGGACAAATACGAATACAGTAAAGAATGAGATAAATGTACTTACAATTTATATTTAGATAGTTGTAGGGAATGTTTATTTGCTACTTTATGTAGATTGGAGAAAAATGAAATGATACAACCGAAGTAGGTCAGATTTTTTAGAACTTTTATATCTTAAATATCAACCAATGGAAGAAGTGTTATGATGTATTTGATTATGAGAACAGAACACTGATTATGTACTCTGTAATGGAGATAGTGATTTACTTCCTACTCTCTATAAAAAAGATGAAATCAGATTTGAATATAATCAATACAAATATTCTTGGGGTTATGTATCCTGTACTATTTTCGCAGCCGTATGAATGGCGTCTGATTTAACTAACTATCAATTCTCTTATGATGAGATAAAAGAGATAGATGAACTTTCATATACTAGATGAAGAATAAGAGGTCAATGATGGTGGGTACAGAGTGCAGTAAAATTAGTAGCAGATTGGTGGAATGAAAATGAGAAGCTTGTAAAAAAATACTGAAAACTCACTTACTACCGTATCTCAAAATTTGATAACGAGATTATAGAAGATGTACTGGATAAATTATACACTATTGATTGAAATTATTGTCCTACGAAAGAATATAACGAAGATAAGTTGGATTTAATGATAGATTGAACTGACTTCTGAAAATCAACTAACTGACATTCAGTAGATATTATTAAAAAGAACGGTCAAAGAAGTGTAAAAGATAGTTGAAGCAGTCCAGAGAAGAATATCTATGGATTAAAAAATAAATTAAGTGAGATAACAAATTATTGAGCATATTTTTATGTATATACCCTAGTTAGTGACTGAGCAGAAAATGATATAAAGAGGTTGAATGAGATGAAAAGCAAAATAGTCCAAGCGATAGATTTAAACTCTCAATTATGGCATTTATCTAACGATGCTACCTACAAAAATCTATTACATCAAATGAACGAAGCTAATAGAAAGAAATTAAATGATATTGATAATGAACTGAAAAAATATATCTAAAAAGTACTTCGTATAAAAAAGAGGGATTTAACCCCCTTTTTATTTTACCGAATTTTTTATTTTCTAAAGTATTCTTGGATATAATCTATTGCCTCTTGTATAGTTTTTAACTCATTACTATATATCTTTCTTCAAGTATCTGGGTCATATATATCTATATTCACTCTCTTAATTGGTTCATATTCATAACCTTGTAAATCTATTAACTCATCTTCACTTAATTCTCAATTTAGTTTTATTGATAAGTATCCATCTGGGTGATATTTTGTTTCCATTGGTGGAATTTCTTTTTCTGCCCACTTAACACCTGTATCAGTTCATATATTTTTATTTCAAGTTGGGGTTCAAAAATAACTTCTTAAAAATTTTCAAGCCTCCTGTTGTCATAATATGTTCCATAGACTATTTTTCAAACTAAATCCATCATCTATAGCCATATTATCTAATTTTCATTTCAAGTTAGGATACATAGCATTAAACTTAGATTTGATATTATTTTGTTCAGATTCTGATACTGTATCAGTATCTTCATAAAACTCATCTCACCATCATAAACTAACTTGTTCCTCTTTTGAATTACCTCGTTTATCTTGTTGTTCAAATCAGTTTATTCAATATTCTTTTTCTATACTATTGATATGATTACTTATATCATCATCTTTGAATATTTGATATGAATAACTGCTTTCTGCACTATCAAACTCTGTTCTAAATCAACCATCTTCTAATTTTGTAATTGTTTCTCAATCCCCATCATCAAACTTAATATGGATACTTTCTCCAACTTTTATCTTATCCAATCCATCTAAAATCTCTCCTACATTTGTTTCTGTATTTCATTCTTCAAATTTACTAATTTCTTCTTCTGTCATTACAATTTCTGGTTTATAAGCTTCATCTGCATACCATTTAACATCTCATTTCTTTCATTTCTTAGTAGATTTTTTCTTAGTAGTTTTTTTAGTAGTTTCCATTTGTTCTGAATTAGGGGATAAATTTTCATCACCTTGATTATATAGTTCTTGAGCTTGGTTTCAAGCCGTTTCATTGACATTTTCTTTATTTAAACTATTATTTATTATTTCTTCCCATTGGTCATATACTTCTTCAGGCATATCTATTACTTCATCCTGCTCTAAATCTGCCAACCAACTTTCCCATGCAGACTGTTCAGCATCTGTTTTATCTACTGTAGCCATTTTCTCAAGTAACCTATCCTTTAGTCATTGTAATCTAGCTTCTTGCTCTTGGGATAATTTCTGATTTGCTTCTATTTTAGCTTGTATCTCTGCCATCTTAGCTTTTCATTCTTCAGATGTCTCTTGTAAAACTTCATTCCAAGCTTTACTTTTTTGTGAATCTATTATCTTGGCAATTCACTCTCAACCCCATTTCGCTAATAAATATCAAGGCAATCCACCAATAGCTCCAACTGTTTTTACTCATTCAGAAGTTAATCATTGTTGTAATTTAGATGGTTTATAAATATGGTCTATTACTTTTGGCATCTGATTTATAGCATTTACTTCATCTTTTATTCAAGGTATCAATTTCTCAAGTCTATTTACCATCTGTCTTCTACTAGGCTCATCTAAGTTCTTTATGATTTGATATACATTATCTTTAATTACTCATCTCTTAGCAGCATCTTTATAAACTAATCAATCTGAAACTTCATCCATTATATCTATCCATTCTGAGTATATTTCATCTAATTCTGCTAATTCAGGTATCTGTGCATGAGCCAAATCATTAGCTTTCTTCATTATTCATTTTATTACTTTATCTCATGGAGTATCTGCCCTTCTTCTTCATGCTTGGTCTTTGTTGTTTGGGTTAAAATCTACCATATCCTTCATAGCTTGTTTAAATCTAGTTCTAAACTCCTTCTCAGACATCGGTGCATTAGTATCTTTTAACCAATTATAGATTTTTCTTATATTACTAGCTTCACTTCCATCAATGGCAGTTTTATCAAAGTTTAATACAGTTTTAGTAGTTCCATCGCTTAGTTCTTTTTCTTCTATCTCTATTCCATATCATTCTAATATTTCATCCAATCAATCTTTTAATTCTGTTAAATCTACAGTAAATCAAGCATTATCTATGGTTTGATATAATTTTCAGTTCTTTCCTCATTCTTCCATTTTCTCCACTAACTTTTCTTGTACTTTATCAGCTACATCTACTATTAGAGCTTTTGCTACATCATTTGACCTTTCTGGTCTTCAATTCTTATCTATATAATCCTGTGTTCTCTCCCATACCTCTGCTGTATATGGGTTATTCTGTAAGTTCTTTTTTAATGTTGGATCAATAGAATATAATTCCTCTTTGAATGTTGCTTTATCTCATTTATTATCTACTGTAGTTTTATCCACTGTAACAGTATTCCCTACTGTAGTATTTCATTGTGTATTTATAGGAGTATTTGTAGGAGTATTTGTAGGAGTATTTGTAGGAGTATTTGTTGAAAAAGTTGTAGGATTAGATGTTGGGATAGATGTTTCATTAGCTACAGAGCTAGTCATCTGACTATATATTGGATTAGATATTCTATTTATAGGAGGATTTGTAAATCCATATTGTATATTAGCTACAATATTCTTAGGATTATATACTCATACTGATTGTCGTTGTGCTATTTGATTTCTATTAACTGCTTCTATTAGAGTTTGTTTATCTGCTTCTGATAAATTTCAACTATTCAATAACTCACTTCATCAAGCTAGTAAGTTCATAGGATTTAATGCTCAGCTCTCAAAAGCCTGCCATAATCATTCTGAAATTTCTTGATTAGGGTCAACCCCTGATGCTGCTATATTTTGTACTAATTGTTGGAATACTTCCTCTAATCATTCCTCTAATGATGAACGAGCCTGAATTTCTAATCATTTACCTAACATCTCCATAATTCCTCTTTTAGCTACCATATCGCTTACTTCTTTATTCAGATTTTGTGTAATTATCTTCTTAATATTTTCTCCTGCTGTAGTTTCTACTCATCCTAAAAACTTTTCTAATCCTAATTCTATTGCCGTATTGATAGCTCATACTATAACTGCTCATTTACTAGCATTATCATAAGCATCTTCGTAGGATATTCATTGTTTAGTTTGAGCATTTATAAGATTATCAAAACTCTCTTGGTTTTCTCTAGCAAATGTATCTGTTCACATTATAAGTAATCATATTCCAGGATTTACAGCTGAACCTAATACTCACAATGCCATGTCTCGATTTCAAGCTACATCTCAAGCTAGTTTATATCAAGCTCCTCAGTTTCAATTAAACAAAGATTCAACTATTCATTGCTTACTATAATAATCTTCTATAATTGGATCTAATCATATTCTCTCTCTACTAGCTTGGATTTCTTTATTTAAACTCTCATCAAAAGCCTGCACCTGTCTTATATTTTCTAATTTTCTTTCTTCAATTATTTTATTATATTCTTCATCTGATAAATCTTTTCATAATTCTAACTCTAGAACGTTTTTAGTTGGTAAATACTCATTCATAAAGTTTTCAAAATCTTTTGGGAATCTATTCATCACTTTCTCCATACTATCTCATCGGTTTCTTAGATTAGCTTTAAAATTCTTCCAATCTTCAGCTATTCATCAATTCTGTTTTACATATATCGCTTGGTCAATATCGTTAATTGTAGCAGGTTTATCTGAGTTCCATCATATCCAATCTCTAAAGTTATTTTTAGTCTGATTCCATTCATCAGCTTTTACTGATGTTGTTTCTCATAATATAGCTAAATCTTCATTGTTTAATTTTAAACCATTTATTTCTTTCTCTAGTTGCTGTAATTCTGGAGAAAGATAGATAAGATTTAACAATAATTCATTATCTGACATTCATTGTCCTAATCATTCCTGTCTAGCCTCATCTACAGTCTGAAACATTACATTATAATCTCTCAGATATTTTAATCCATCTTCAGATAATTCTTTCCAATTCTCAACAAGAGCTTTATTGATATTTTCTTTCCTCTTATTATATTCATCAACTTTTACTTGAGCATCAGTTTTTTTCAATCCTGCTTTATATAAAATTGTATCATCTCAATTATTTAGATAGTTTAATATTAATTGTTCACCATCTGGTATTTCAGTTTTCATTGCTTCAATTATCTGTTCATCAGGATAATCATAAGCAAATCATTTTACTCTTTTAGCAGTTTGTGCTAAATCTACTAATTTCAGATTTCTTGAAACATTTTTATCTCAATTCAATATAGATTGTCCATTTTCAGAGGCGATTTTGTTAATTTCTTCAGCTCTTTTATCTAATCAATGTTTATTTAATACCTGTGGATAGTAATATTGATATACTTCATCCATGAATTGAGTTTTTTGTTCCCCTGTTAATCATCTATTTATGGCTCATTGCTCTAGTTTTTTATAATCAGCCTCATCAAATCAAGGATATCTTGAATTATAAGTAGGTAGATTAAGATTAGATTTATAGTTATTTATAGTAGAGGCTTGTCTCTTCTCTTGTAATCTTTGAGTATTTCATACCCCCCAATTTATAGCCGTTCAAATAGGATTTAACATTTTTCAAGCTACTCCTCGACTATCTTTATACATTTTTCGCAAATCCATTGTAGTATATTATTTATATAATAAAATTAGTTGAAATCATCCCAACTACCTGATACTTTCCATCAATCTGTTAATGTAGTATTTCATACAGTAGTTCATTGACTTGGAATATTACTTCCCCAACTTGTTTCTGGATATTTGTATAATTTATCTGCCATATCATATCATAACACATATTCTGGACTATATCAGTACTTATCAATTACTATTTTCATCCTACCTGCTTCTGTTTCAAGTTTCGTTTGTGCATTCTTACCAAGTTCCCTTGCAACATTTATATATTTAGATAGCTCTGATTTTGTAATTCAAGCTCATCAACTAGATAACTTACCTAGTTTTCACCAAAATTCATTCATTAAATCCTGTCAATCAGCTGTTCTGTTAAATTCTGATTCTCTTACGATACTTTTTGGGTCTGTAATTTTATTATAAGTAGTAATTAAAAGCTGTTCAGCTGCACTTTTATTAGTATCTATCAATGACCAAGCTGTTTCCATTTGGTCTACAAAATCTAATACTTGTTGAGCATCTTCTGTCATACTTTGATATTGTTTTAAAGCATTATTTTCGGCAGTTTGTAATCTTGTAGGGTCTGTTATCTTTGTATCTGGAGTATATCATTGATTTGTTAAATCTAACATTTTTAGTTCTATTTGTTTTAATGCCTCATCTCAATATGCTGCTTTAATTTCAGAATAAGATTTCTTTCAATCTATCATATTCTTAGCTTCTTGCTCTATTCAAGCTTGAGTTAATCATCAAGCTATAACTGTATTAGAATTTGTATTAGAATTATTACTTGTTAATGTAGAACTTGTTCCTGCACTTACTTTACCTCCATTCTGGTCTCTTGATGGGTCTATAAATCATTTCAATGATACATCTTTTAGATTTACTTTCCTTGTCTGTATCTTACCATCACTATCAAAATTAGCATCTTTTACCCAGAAATCTCCATTCTTATCAGGTGCAGATACTACTATTCCAACGTGTCAATGATTTATTCAATCCGAACTGTTGTGGTTATAATCAAATACTGCAACTGTTCATACTTTTCAAGCATCAGAGTTAATCCGATCTTCTCTAGTCTTTATATCTTCATTTCAGAATAATCTTCCTGCTCATATTTCTTCTAAGTAATCATTTACGAATTTACCACATTGTCAGATATAATTACCATCGTTATACTTAGATTTTGATATGAAACTACCGTAAGTGTTAGCTCTACCATCAGACCAATATATTAGAGCATCTTCACTTACTACGTTATAGTTAGCTTTACTTTTAGCTCATCAATATTTCTTGTTAAAGTCATCTGCTGTATATAATTTCCCATCATACTCAACATAATCTTGTCATCATATAGATACCATATTACCAAATCATTGACTACCTGCAGGTTTAAATGTATTATTGTATAGATATTTATATTCAGGTTTCTCTTGTATCTGTTTATTTATCTTTGTAAGCTCTGCTCCCAAATCACTACCATTATCTATTGCTTTTAATATATCCTGTGCCATCTGTTCTGCACTCCTTTGCATTGGGATACCTTCATATTGAGAAAGTAAATTCTGAACACTTTTGAGAGCTGCTTTATATCTAGTGTCATAATCTTTAGAGTTTATATTTCAGTTTGTGTATTCCTGTTGCTTTACCCAATAATCCCATTCTCTTTGAGCTTTCTGTTCGTTAGTCTCAAAATTCATTAAATCCATAGCAAATCAGAGTTCTTTCATCTGCTGATTTCTAGCATCTTGATTTAATTGATATTCCTGTAATTGCATTTGGAACTCATTCTGATACTGATTCATCCTGTTATTATACTGTGTAGCATACTTAGTATATTCAGAATTAAGTGTTCTTAATTGTAATTGTAAATCATAACTTCTATCTGCAATTATAGCATTTATCTTACTTCTAGTTGCTCATGTCCCTGCATATTCAGCTTCTACTTGTTTCTTAATACTATCTAAATCTGATTGGATATTCTCCATTTGTTCTTGAACTTCTGTACATTGGTCTGATAATGCTAGCATCTCAGGAGATTCCATCTTAGCTTCATAATCTCTGAAATATTGACTAGCTCCACTTGAACTATCTCCACTCATAAACTTATTAAAAGTCTGAACTGCCATATTGTAAGCCATATCTTGTAGATTCATTCATGTAGTATCTACTCATTTGTCATCATCGTAAGCAGCTATGATATTTCATTTGTTAATCTGATTCTGTAATTCAGCATATTTTGTTGGATTATATACTTTCAAAGTTTCTAAATCTGATGTAGAAACTTGTCCATCTTTATACTGCGTGTATAAATCAGTAGTAGGTACTCAAGATAACTGCATTCATTTTTCATATTCTCAATACCAAGCATCTAGAGTTTGTTTCTGTTCTTCATTTCTAGCATCATAGCTAAAATTCTTCTTAAAACTCTCATAATCTGAAAACAATCCTGGATTAGTTTCTCTATATAAGTTTAGATTATCTCTAATTTTCTTTTGAGCATCATCTCAAGTCTGATTGTAATAATCTTGCGATAGTGGTTTAAGTTCTCCCTTCTGCTTAATTTCTGGAACGGTGCTACCTGCTGTTTCTTGCTGTTTTATCTCCGTTTCTTGTTTCACTTCAGGAGTAGTTTGTGTTGGTTGCTGTGTAGATTGAGCAGCAGGTGTAGTTGACTGAGTAGTTGGTTGAGTAGTTGGAGTATTTACAGGTTGAGTATTTGCCACCACATCCTGCCTACTCTGTCATGATGAAGCTTTGTTATACATATCTGTTATCTGTTGGTCTGAGTAACCACTATTTAGCAGATTCTGATAAGCTTTTGAATTTTTATCTATTGCCATTTATATAAAGTTATAAATTAAAGTCTTTTGATATTTATTGTAGCATCTGAATACGAATTAAAACTAGAGCTACTTCAGGTATAATACAAACTTCATCGAAATGAAACTATATCATATCTTCAAAGATTAAGAACTATATCATTAGTAACTGTCACCGATGGGGAACTTGTATCTTGCTGATATACTACCTCATCGTTTACTCTTATGTAATTCGTAACTGTTCCACTAGAACTTCATCATATTAGTGAAATCCTTACTAGATAAGGTCAAGCTAGTGGGATACGTATTCATCCATCTTTAATTCTAAATTCTGTAGTTCCTCTTGTAGTTGATAGTGTCAAAGTTCATTGATTAGTGGTGGATTGTCTTTCTGTATTTGTTGCGTGGTAGTTAGCTTCTCAGCTTGCTGTACATTCATAACCAAAAGCAGCTTCAACCTGTGTATGTTCTTTAACTCTATTCTCTTGATGTCAAACTCACTCAATTAGATTGAGTTCAGCTTTATAATCTAGGGTTCTTTGTACTTCCTGCATCTTTTAAGTTGGTTATAAAACTACATCGGTAATATCTGAATTTATACTTATTTCGTATATCTCTGGAGTTAGTTTGTTATCTATTGAATTAAGCTCAATTACTAACTGCATCTTATGTCGATATGGCATATAGTTATTTACAAAATCTTTTCAAAAGATTAAATCTGATCCATATCATTGTTGGCTATTCTCTATCGTTTTGATTAGACACATATTATCATGTCCACTAGCAGAAATGTTATCATCTCCACCTCAACTTACTTTAACTAGGGTAGTGTTTGCTATGTTTGCGTAACTTCCTAAGTTGTTTGTAGTTCTAAATGTTATTAAGTTGTTAGTTTTATCTACACTTATAACTTCAGCAGTAGTCTGATTTGCCACTGTATAAGTGTCTCATATTGATGGTCGAGTAGAAACTCCACTTACTGTAAATCTCCAAAAATAATCATCATCTACTATAGCATAAATCTTTATATTTCAGTCTTCACTAGCTACATTCTTAAATCAGATTTTCATTTTTTCTATATTCTTCCTAGTCCCTATCTTATCTCGGTAGATTCATTCTGTTACTAAGTATCCTGTACTTGTATATCTCTGCTCGTTTATCTGTCAGAAATAATTTACTCA
>AUXO017236138.1_pt1 | contig 20629 bp, 19 predicted proteins | sample 768731 | NCBI WGS metagenome assembly AUXO01 (sample SAMN02715735, study PRJNA202380) | gut metagenome | biome: sheep rumen | host: Ovis aries | place: New Zealand: Palmerston North
GCTAATGCTGCCAATTTTTCATCATTCTCACAAGCATCCACATTTGTCCATGCCGCACAGTTCACGATGGCATTGATAGCATGGTCTTTCACTATCTTACGGATAGCATCAATATCGGTGATATCCAGGTAAGTTGTTTCAAGCCCTTCTACTTCATTGACATCCGTAAAAATGTAGTTATCATTTGTGTTCTTTGACACAATACGCATCTCATTGCCCAACTGTCCGTTGGCACCAGTAACCAATATATTCATTATTCAAACTCAGGATAAAGATTCATATCAATAGAGAATGGACTATCAAAGTCTTTTAGCAAAGCATGCTTGGTATCTTTTTCACTCAGCAAAGCCTTCTTGGCATCAATTTTCCAATCAATATCAAGACTATCATCAATAATAGAAATACCACCATCAGCTTCAGGATGATAAAAATTATCACATTTATACTGGAAAATTGCTGTTTCCGAAAGAACAGCAAAGCCATGAGCAAAACCTCTTGGAACGAAGAACTGGCGATGATTCTCTTCTGTCAACTCGACAGCTACATGCTGGCCGTATGTAGGTGATCCTTTACGGATATCCACTGCTACATCAAGAACGGCACCTTTCACGCAGCGAACGAGTTTACTTTGAGTAAAAGGTGGGCGTTGAAAATGCAAGCCACGCATAACACCATAGCTTGACATAGATTCATTGTCCTAAACAAAATTGACCTTACGAACTTTCTCTTCAAATTCACGCTGAGAGAAAGATTCAAAGAAATACCCACGAGCATCCTTAAATACACGCGGTTCGATGATGACTACACCATCTATGTATTTATTTATTATTTTCATATGCAATTATACTTAACTTCAATAATATATAAATAAGCAAATAATTGCAAGTCCCTAAATAACTTAGATAAGATCTTTATAAATCTTATCCATAGCATCAATCATATTGCATAAAAGAAAATTATTTTTGACCCGCTCATGTGCTGCACGGCCATAACGCATCCTAAGTAAGTCATCATCAAGGAGTTTGTCGAGTGCTTTCGCATAACTTTTGCAATCCCTATTTGGAACTTCAATACCAGTGACTCTATCTAGATTTACCCAATTTACACCACTTCCATGTATTGTAAAAGTTACAGCAGGAATACCACAATACATAGCTTCGGCAAGTGCTACACCAAAAGCTTCATTTCTAGTAACTGACGGAAATGCGAAAATGCTGGCTGCATGCAAATAACAACGAAGGTCTTTTTCAGATAGTTTTCCTACAAAATGAATACGTTTTTGGTTATTATTTACAACTTGTCTTTCAAGTTTATTGGTTAATTCCCCAAAACCAGCAATGACAATAACACATTCAGCTTGAAGGTATTTTTCTGCTTCGATTAAATAAGTTAATCCTTTATATTTTGTATGACGTCCCATAAAGAAAATAATGGGCTTTTCATCATACTTTTTTTTAATTTCTATAATTCGTGATTCATCACCTTCTTTTAGTATTAATTTTTCTTCCTCAATACAATTAGGGACAATATTAACCTTATCTTTTACATTCTTTAATGGTTTGGAAGCATCACGATATTGAGGACTGGTCACTATAATTCGATCTGCTCTTCTAATTAGCCACTTCTCCCATGGCTTTACAGCCCAATATAAATACCATTGCCTTACAATATCCATATGCCAGTGCACAATTAACTTAACATTGGCAGGAATAATCATCCTAAGAAGAAATGCTGGGAAAGGATTAGCCCAGTGAAAATGGATAATATCAGGCTGTTCGCTCAGTATAGCCCATTTTAAACCATCTTTATAGGATGTTGATAAAGATTGTCGAGCGATATTAACAAGTGAACCTATGCGGTAAACCCTATGTCCATTCACCTCATCTACTTTATCTACTTTATCATCGCTAAAACATACGACACTGGTTCTATGTTGTGGCATATGTTCTACTAGATCTTTACAAATGTTTTCAACTCCTCCTAGAAATGGATAGTAATACTTTGATATATGAAGTATTTTCATTTACTATAAATATAATATAATCTAATCTATGAGTTAATCTAAAAATGGATATTAATACAAACTTGTTAGAATTTAATTCTTGAATAATAGGTTATTTTAACCATGCTGTTATATTATGGGTTCTTCTTTTTTCAATTGGGGGAAGTTGCAAATAGTTGCCGTATAATCGAGATAGAATAATTTCCCAATTTTGGGGAGCTGAAAATAAGTAACCTTCAAACTCTAATTTAGTTACTTCATTCACGTCATCTATGAAGAATCGTTCTTTAGTAGTATAAGGTGTTGTTAAACATGCAACATAATTAGTATTTTGGTATTTTTGGTTATGAGCATTCGAATATCTATAAAGTCTTTTCTTTCCAATTATACTCGCAAAACATGATAAAAATATTTTTGCAATTTTTTTCAAAGAAAAAGGCATTTTATTAAAATTACTAGACATTGCCAATATGATATTTCTATGTATATGGCAAAGCTTAAGATATTTTTTACTTTCTTTGTCTTCATTTGGAACATAGTCCCATGGGAATATATCGACCCATAAACCTGATGACACATGTGTGTCATCATGTTCGGCAATAGTCCTATTATCTACAGCTTTAGCAAAAGTATAATAGTAACCAGCTGTGTCTCCATCAATTACATCCAGCCAATCTGGGGTGTTATTACATTTTAAAATTCTTATAAGCTTTTCATAATCATTTCTCATCATAAGAATATCTATGTCATCATCCCATGGGATAAAGCCTTTATGCCGAACTGCACCTAAAAGAGTACCATATGCAATGTAGTAATTTAAATTATGGTCTTTACAAATTCTATCTAATTCAACCATAATATCCAATATATGTTTTTTACATTCTTTTGGTGTTAATTTTTTTTTGTACATATATCTATCTTTTTTGATATGTAATGAAAAAAATTACATATTTAAAGTTAAAATTTTAGTTCAAGGTATTTTCATAGCATAGTTAAACCAGGAAAGTTTATATTAAATCAGAAAACATCTTGTCCTAAAAAACACTTAATTTTATAATCATATGCTATTGATATTCTACTCACTACTCAAAATAATTTTGGTATTTTACAACATTAAATTATGATTTTTCCATGCTTTAATTTCTCATGTAGAACAAAACCTGTAAAAAGATCAATATCCTCTTTTGTCGTTATCTTTATATTGGTTTGATTGCCTAATGAAAAATTGATAGGTATATTTAATTCGGCCATAACATTTGTTGTATGAGGTTCTATATATTCAAATATACCTTTCTCTTCTGCAAGACGATACATATCAATAATGTTTTTATAAAGAAAAGAATGAGGAGCTGATAAACACATAAAAGTGTCCCGATCTATCACTCGATCAGCGTGATCACCATTATTTGTACCATATAAAACAAAAGCCTTGCATGCAGAAATAGCATTTCCTTTTTCTTTGCATACTTTTATATTATCAGAAATAATCTCCTGACTTACAAATGGTGAAGCAGCCCAATGTATTTGAATCACATCATTAGGGTTAGCTATTCCTTCGAAACCCTTTACACCATTCATTATTGAGTGTTCGTAGTCCTTGCCACCCTCAACAATTTTCAATAGTTTTGTTATACCAGATCTTTCTGCAATCTTACGTAATTGATTTTCAAACCCTTTAACGCAAACTAATTCTATTCCATCAATATCAGGATTCTGCTGAAAAGCCTGCATTGTGTATGAAATAATAGGCTTTCCTAACACTTCAATAAATTGCTTTGGTATACCAGCACCTACACGGTTGCCGACACCACCAGCCATTAATAAGAGATATGTTTTCATCTGTTTTATTAAAATCTATTTTATAGTGAATGATGTATCTTCTGTGCATTCAGCAGATCATCAACTGTATCAACCTCACTCCATCCCATACCAACAATATCTTTGCAATTCAATTGAAAATCATGAAACATAATTAATTGTACAAGTGAATCCTCAAAAAATTGATCATACATATTATTATTGATCATACTATCTATTTCCTGCTTAAGTAATCTGGAAGATACTGCATCCAGTTTTGTCATACAACAATACTTTGCATTAAAATTTTCAAGTTTATTGCTCATAACGAGGACCTGAGAATCTTTAACGACTGCATTGTATGCTCCAGGCTTTACATATGAACTATCCACCAATACATAAGGATAATCGGTATCCTGGACTAAATAATTTTCAACTATTTCGTCACAAAATACCGCATCACCATGAACAATAGATATGTTTTCACGCTCTAGATATTGGCGTGCAAACCATAGAGACGAAATCGAGTTGGTAACTTCATAGAAAGGGTTCATTACAAACTTGCAGTTCTCACCATTCAGTTCTGCTTTGACTTTATCTGCCAAATAACCAACAACAACAACGATTTCTGCATCCTTATCTGATTTCCTTATGGTGCGTACCATTCGTTGAAGTACTGTAGTATTTTCATCTAGACGAAAAGAAGTCTTAGGATATTTTAAAGTCAATGGCTGGAGATTACGCCCTTTACCAGCTGCTAATATGATATATGTCATGTTCTTACTAGTTTAAAAGGATTATTTATCGTACATCTTCAAAGCCATAAGACTAAATTCCTTAGCATAGTTGTACCACATTTGTTTGTGTATACCGACCATCTGACCTTTTGATTCTTTCAGCATCGTCCAATGCATATAGAACCATCCTGTCAGAGCGATATACGCATAGAAATGACGCTTCTGAATGTCTGTTGGCTTTCGACGATAGTATGTAAAGAGTATTCTATCGATATCTTCAATCGTATGATCGCCACCACAAACATAACTTCCGATATCAAAGCCAGGATCACCATACCCACCGTATTCCCAGTCAATAAGGTATATTTCCTCATCGTTAATTAAAAAATTGACATCACGCGCATCTCCATGGATATTACAAAGTTTAATGCCATCCGTTTTGGCAAGTTCATGCAATCGATAGCATCGCTCGCGAATAGTATCAAAGTCTTCAAAATTACCATATTTTTCAGGAGCGATTTGTGCTTTGATACCTTCGGCTTTTTCAATTACATCAAAGTTCCATCTCACACGGCAAGGTGCTTTATGCAGTTTGCGGAATAGCATAACAGCTCGTACCATATCATTGAGATTGTGATAGTCGAAATCACGATGCTCAACAAATCGTCCTATTCGCCATCCAGCATCCACATCCATGGCTATGAGGGTTGTATCAATGCCTATATCCTCAACAACCTTTTGCATAATCGTCTCTCTTCCACGCTCAACAAGAGCATCAGAGCCAAGACCAGGGTGGCGATATATATACTTTCCTCCGTTCAATTTGAACGAAAGAACTATATTAGTCATTCCTGCCTGTACAGGAATTAAGTTTTCGATATCTTCCTCTCGACATGAAAATACACGGGTAATATTGTCTAAAATTAACTGTTTATCTTCTTGCGTGAAGACACCTCCAGTGGTTTGAATATTCTCCATTTATTATTCAGTATATGATTGTAAAGCTTTGTCTATGAAACGTTGGAAATTGCGATAGGCAGGAAGGAAGAAAAAGCCATCATCATCGCCAACACTTCCTTTATAGAGACCCCATCCGAACCAGTAGAAACCGCACATAGCAATGTAGGCTATCCAATGGCGATGTTCATCTTCTGTAAGTTCACGCTGGAAATACTCCTTCATGAACATATCAATTTGTTCATCTGTATAATCATATCGACAGAAGAAACAAGCCAAATCATTGGCTGGGTCATTTAAGCCAGCATACTCCCAGTCTATAAGGTAGAGATCACCATCTTTCGTCGCCAGGTAATTAGGTTCATAAGTATCATTATGACACAGAACCTTCTTGATACCCATGCGCTCAGCATCAGCTTTAAGATACTCTGATAACTTTTTAGCCTTTTCTATCTCTTCTGCAAATTCTACCAAGAGGTTACCCTTAGTAGATGAAGCAATTTTCATCAATTTAAGGCCTTCTTCAAAGTCATCAAACGTCTTGATATCGTCCTTAGGATTAAGAGCATGCATTTGGCGAAGGTACTCCATACCTTTTTTCAGTTGTTCAGGGTACTTACGGAAATCACATTCCACCAGATCCTGTACACAATATGACAACTTCCATCCAGACAAGTCCATAGTGATAACGGACTTATCAACACCAAGTTCTCTGGCTGACATCTGTGTAAACAATTCTGCCTGACGATTAATCAAGTTGCCAGCAGTACCACCAGGATGACGATACACATATTGAACGCCGTTAGCCATAAAGCGGAAAGACACATTTGTCAAACCTGCATTGATAACATGGATATCATTAATATTATTCGGATGGCAATGAAGCGTATTGCAAATGTTTGAGATGATTTCAGAATCTACGTTATAAAGAAAGTCAGAATCAAACTGACGGAGATCCTCTATATTATTAAATTCTAGGACATCCCCCTCATTGTATTTCTGGATATAAAGTGTAAGTTCTTTGATATGATGCTGGTAAAACTCCTCCCAAAAGAGACTTGAAACACGGAAATCATTAATTTCTTTTTCTAGAAGTTCTTTAAAACGAGCAGAAAATGTATCATTAAAATAAGCTTGACCTGCCAATGCCATCTGGTAACATCCTCCTAAATTGACACCTGTAATTACGTCTGCATCAGAATAATCGCATGAGAACTCACCAAACCGACCTTCCTTAAATGAGCAAGCACGATAAGAAATATTCTTCGGGTTATCATCAAGGAAAGGATTGTTCACGAAATAGTGATCAGCGCAACACACATATGTATTGTGAAGATATTCACGCGCAACATATAAAGAATATAAATTACCTTTAACACCAAAACGATTATTAACAATTAATTTAACTTCTGGATATTTTTGTTCCAAATAGAAGAATTTCTCCTTCATATAACCCACAACTACATAGATATCCTTAATACCAGATTCTACAAGTTGTTCGATTTGGCGCTCAATAAGAATTTCTCCCCTAACACGGAAAAGACCTTTTGGTCGTTCGTATGTAAAAGGGGCAAATCGACTTGACTTACCAGCTGCTAAAATAATCGCGTTTCTTTCCATAATATTCATCTTAGAAAGTATGTACTATTTAAATTCATAAATACCCTTTGCTTCCACAATATAATTTTACAAACGTAAACTTATATGTTTATAGAGTTTATCAAAAAGTTTACTAGTCGTGAGATTTTAGATATCTATTTTGTCTATAAAATTTATTATTTATCACTAACTAACATATCATGATAAACATTAAGTAAGGAATTAACGTGATGATTATATGAATATTTACCTATTTCAAATGAATTCATAATATTATGTTGAATATCAACAATGTTAGAATTTTCATTTCTGTTTATAGCATTAATAAGAGATTCTAAATTTCCAATTTCAAAAATATATCCATTAAACCCATCTTTGATTATTTCAGATGCAGCACATTTATCTGGTACAATACAAGGTATACCATATGAGAGAATTTCTGGAATTGTTAGTGGAGCACCCTCATACCATAGAGAAGGAAAAATTAATGCTTTACATTCTCTAATCTTAGTGTCTTTAGCAGTGCCTGTTAACCATCCGCAAAATTCTATATTTGGATATTTATCTTTAAATTTTTGTGAAATAGGACCATCACCTAATACAATGCCTTTTAAATTCAATTGAGATAAAGCCTCACAAAACATATCAATCCCTTTTTCTGGTGATAATCGTGCCATAAATAAATACTTTTTATTATTTGATGCATCAATAATTAATTTTGAATTTAAGTCAATAGGATTTTGAACTGTATACCATTTCTTTACAAATTGATTAAGTGTGTTATAACAAACTTTTTTATTCGTATCACTTATTGTTATAATGTTAACACGGCCTTTAAGTTTTCTTAGTTGGCACATTTGAATAATGCCCCTTAAAGATCTATAAAGCTTGAATAGATAATTACGACTATCGCAATTTCTCAAATAACAAAATAAAGATGATGGCTTACAGTTACATAAACATCTTGTTTGATAGTTATATAGGCCCATATTAGGACACAATAAAAAATAATCATGCATTGTAATAACAAATTTAAATTGATATCTAATGATACTATTCCATATAGCAGGAGATAGAGCTTTACTCCAACCATGAAAATGAATAATAGTTGAAGATGGATCTAATCTCTCAAGTAGCTCCTTCAAACATTCATTTGCATTATTATTCCATAGTCCTTGAATAAACCCTTTAAATATATTTTTTTCTTGAAGTATACCATTTTGTCCAAGGCAGATTACTTCAACTCCGTGTTTAATTAAATCAGGATCTACGGGTCCAACTGCAGTAAAAAGAATTACTCTTAAACCTTTTTTAACTAGTAATTTAGCACTTGTTAAAGCGACTTTACCTGCTCCACCACTTATGTAAGCTCGATCATTGATGATAACAATATTTTTTAGCATAATTTTATAGCAAATTGGATTTAATTGATAAATTCAGAAGCCTAATCTACCAATTATAAATATAGCTTTTAATATTATATACCTAAACTTCTTGATGTATAAGGAACTGTTTGTATTAAATCCGTAGTTGAACTTTGATAAACAAAGCTAACTAGATAAATTATGATGATTGAAAACATCATACGCAACCTATACTTTTTACTAAGATTGTTCAAAGATATCGCAAATAAGTACAAAACACAGAATTGAAAATATAAAGCAGCTCTTGATGCTATATCATTGTAAGTTCCACATAGAGTAATAAAAAAAGATATAATTATCAACAATCTAATGCCATTTTTAAAATTTAACGATAATTGTTTGTAAAATGTGTTAAGATATAATACAACCAATATTAAAATATCAAATTTGTGGATACTATAATCCTCATCAAGATAACGGGTATATTTCTGAACTAATATCCCGTAATTTATTAAAAAATTTAGCAGCGATGGGAAAATAAAATAAAATATTCCACCAGAAAAAACTATAACAAAATAGTAATAAAAAGATCTTTTAATTGGTCTGAGACCATATCTCACAATGGGATAAAGAGATAAACATATAATAGCAGAAGAGTGAAATAAAATAGCAATAATAATTACTATTACAAATTTTAATATTTTTTTCTTTAATATAAGAGGGTAACTTAAAAATATCAATGATACAGCATACACCTGTCTGTTTAAAGATAAAGATTGGCAATAAAAATAAAAAAGATAAATTGCAAATATAAAAAAATAATTAACATTATACTTTTTTATGTTACATGCAATTAAAATTAACAATAAACTTAGAAATTCTTGAAGAAAAAAATACAGAAAATAATCATATGAAAATTGAGAAACAACATAAATAGATAGCAAATATAATGGTTCTAAACCAGTTGAAAAGAGATAAACCAATGCTGTTTTACTAGACATTGCTCTTGCTGCATCATAATTAGGAACAAAATAGTATGATAAATCCAAACCAACTGTTTCATCTCTAAACCCTGCCAATAAAGAAAGGATAAACAAGGCAATAATTATAAACGTTACAGATATAGCCTTTTTTGATTTATTATAATATCCTAGCCAAAGTAAGGTTAATGAAAGAATAAATGATATTATATAAGGCTCCATTAATTTATATAATTAATTAATCTCTTAATAAGTTTAGAAGAATATATACTATCTACTTTTCTACAAAATAGAAACCTTCCCGTAGTAATATCATTAAAGTTAGATTCATCCAAGGTTTCAGGAATTCCATTATGACTTACCCAATCTATATATCTTAAATTATCATTGACAACTTTGTCCGAAAGGCAAGAATTCATAAGAACTGTTTGGATAAATAGTTCTTCACCATCCAACGACCATTTTAATTTATCCAAAAAGGATTTAGCGAAATCACTATTTAGTAAGAAATCAACAGCTTCGTCAGTTAATGATGAATATATTACACCTCCGTAAAGGGGATAACTAGGTAGTTCAAGGTGATTTATAATATTCGATGTTAAAACAAACAATTTATTTAAAATTTTATAAGGTAACTTTCGAATGTCAAAGAATCTAGATAACGTTCTATTTTTGAAAATACTATATCCGTAATTCCAGGCTTTCCATCCTTTGTAAGGAAGTTTATGTACTTCGATATAAATTTTGTTCTCAAAACCTAGAAAAGAATCGAATTTATTTAAAGGGAGACAAGGAAAATCCTGTCCGGTAACCAAGTGATAGTAATCATATTTTTTGGGGTGAGCTTCTTTTAATAGTGACAAAAAAGCTTTTAAGTGAAATATACTTCCCCAATATATATTATATTTTTTTATAACATATACATTAGAATACTTGAATTCCTCGATAGAAATATTAGATTTTTTGTCAATATGAATATATATATCCCATGTTTTTGGAATATTTGATATAAAATTTCTGACTTGTTCTTTATCTTTGTAAATTGTCATTATGATAGCATGTCTCATACAGTTAAAGTTTAGAAAATGAAAAATTATCGAAAATCTTATGCATTATCTTAAATAATTTGTTTTGTTTATCTAAACTTATAAAAACAGATAAGATTCTTACAAATTTAATTTTAAAGCCATTAGAATATTCTTCTGAATAATATTCAATTTCTTTGTTAGAATTTTTTATGAACTGAAAATGGCTACTAAAATCAACTTCTTTATTTAAGTTTTCAGGTAAATGAAAATTTTTATTTACAACTTTGTTTTTTATTATTAAATTTAATAAATAATCTAAAGCTACCGGTGGTTCTTCTTTACCCCTAAATAACCTATTAATGCAATTATATTTGTAAATACCAATTGGCAAGCAGTCATTTCCATCTATTACTATACAAGGTATACCAAATTCATCCAAAAGAGTAACTGATCCAGAACTTGCAATACCCAAATCTGTAATGCGCAATAATTTTAAAGGAATTGGATACAAATTTCCAAGAAAAATTAATTCTATATTATCTTGTCCGTTAAATTCTTTTTTAATTATGCTTTCATACTTTGATGGGCCACCACAAAATATGATATTAAAAAAGACACTATTATTAGCAATGGTATAATTAGCTAAACTCTTAATGGTAGGCAATATATATTTTTTATTAAGCCTGCCAAGACTTAATATATTTATGGTATTATTTTCTTTATGAAGGTGTATATCTATTTTACACTCTGCTACATTGGAGATTGTTTCCGTAGGGCAAGCACTTAAAATGATTTTCCTACATATATCTGAATAATTAGTATTTTTAAAGATTTCAGGTAATGTTCTATGCGAAATTGCTGCAACTTCCTTTCGTTGGTCTTTAAATTTAAGATACCTTAAATCACAATCAGAATATATTCTAGATATTTCATCAATGATAAACAATACGTGCTTACATTTCAATCTACATGCAAGTATTTCGCCCCAGAGTGAAGATATAAAATGATTTGATTCTATAAAAATTGTATCGTTATCTTTATAACTTATTTCTTCAATAAGATGTTGGATTATTTTATTTTTATTACTATCAGTATAAAAATATGGCGGAAATTTTAAATAGGAAATTATATTTTTTTGCTGGCTTTTCAATTGATCTATAATTACCTCTCCTTTAACAAAACTGAAAATATATACTTTATATCCTTTATCAAGAAGATATTGTAATTTATGCTTGTAATATAAAGCCCCGCCTCCTATATCACAAATAGATGTACCAATGAAAACATAAATATTCATAACTTTTTATGTTTGGTTAATGTATTATAAAGGATCTCAATTAGTTGTTTTAATTCTGGGATTCCAATAATGGAGTTTAAAATAAATAGTATACTAACACATACTGTTATTTGAATCAATAATATTATCCAATTATCTAATAATAGAAATTTAAAGAAATATACAGATATTGCAATAAAAATAGCAATGCCATAATATGGTGTAACATCTAGTAATTGGTTTATTGATGAATATCCCATTTTTTTACCCGTATACCAAGAATTTAGAAAATATGAAATTAAGCCTGTTCCAATATTAACAACAAGCATCCAATAAACTCCGATGAAAATACCAACTAGTATTGGAGCAACAGAAATTATTTTTTTTATTATTTCTAAAACAAGCATAATATCACTTCGGCCATTAATTTGTAACATATTTAAATTGATTGCATGCAAAGGATACAGAGACATATTTATACAAATTAAAGGTAGATAAATAGCAGCTTCATGCCATTTGTCACCTATTAAGCAATAAATTAATGGCTCTGATACTGCTGCAATAAAAAACATACAAATACAAGTTATGAACATAGTTGTTTTAATAATTTTACGATACACAGTCAACATTCGAATTTTGTCATCTTGTATTTCCGCAAGTATTGGATAACTCACTCTTTGAACAATTGCAGTTATATTTTCAGAGAAGATGCTAGCATATTGACTACTTCTTGTAAATTGTCCCAATGTGTAAGGGTTGTAAAATTTTCCAACAACAACTTGGTTTAGCTGATTCCAAATATTGTTAAGTAGCCCACTCAGCATTATTTTACTACCAAACCCCCACATATACTTAAAACTAGTTTTAGAGAAATTTAATTGCGGGATCCATTTATTGAATATCCACAAACTTGTCGTATAAAGAATTTGTTTAAGAAGCAATTGCATCGCTAAAGCCCATATTCCAAAATTTAGTATGGCCATCAGAATACCAATAAAACCACTAATAATAGCTGAGAATAATGAGGCCTTAGTTTTTGTTTTAAAATCAATTCGTTTTGTTAATATAGTTACCTGGACAATAGAAAGCGCATTTATAATAAGTATCAGACCTGTAACTCTTATTAGCGATATTAATTCGTGAATTCGGAAAAAAGATGATATATAGGGTGACAAAAAAAATAAAATTAAATATAATACAATACTCACTAAAAGATTTGTAAAGAACATTGTATTATAATCATCATTGTTGACGTTTGTTTTTCTAATAAGCGAATTGCTGAACCCACTATCTACAATACTATTAAGAACAGTATTAAATATTAGACAAATACCAATAACACCATATTCTGATGGTGAAAGTAATCTCGCAAGTACTATACCAACCATAAATGTAACTCCTTGTCCCAAAAGAGCGTCAGCAGCACTCCATCCAACACCTTTAACAGTTTTATTTTTTAATGTATCTTCTTTCATATAATTTTAAGATATTCATAACCCTAATGACCAACCTATACTTTTGTGTCTAATTAAACTAGTATTAACTTGTTTAGAATATTTATTAATAAAAATTTATTTTATTAATACATTAATATTATCAATGTAATCTTCTGGGTTCGACGGATATACTTAAAAATCATTTGTTATTAAATATGTCCAAAGCATTTTCAAAAAGGAAGATGATACTTTTTAAATTCTTCTTTTCTTGCACATAAGCAAGACGCACTCCAGTAGAATTATTCGGATTACATATTAAAAAAGCTTTAGTTCTGTTATTGATAAATTATTTAAATTTCTTTTCTCTTGGTGAACAAAAGCCATAGAAATGTTTATTTTAACAGCTAGAATAACTGTCCCAACTAAGATTGCAAAACTAATATAATTAGCATATAACAGTTCTAAAACAACAATTCCACTGTCAGAATTAAATTAAGTCAATAATATTTAAAAGTTCTTCTGTCTCATCGCTAATAATTATTAGGGAATTTCCTTTTATTTTGATTCGATATTTTTTGTAATTTCTAACACGAACTTCTTCTAATAATAAAAACATTGAAATGATCTATACTCTAAAATAGTTCAATTTATGTTATTAAGACAGTTTAAAGACTTTATAGGAAACGGAAGATGGGGTTAACCTATAATAAGAAGGTTTATTTAATTCCCTTATTTCCAACCTTATTGGGCTGATTGAGCAAACTGTCTAAAATAGCATTTTTTTACCGCACGTATCTATTTTAAAGTTATCAGTCATATAATACTGATTAATATAAAAAAAGTAATAATAAAATTGACATTATTTTTGGTTTAGCTCTTTGGCTAGCTTGATAATATTAGGTCGTCCTTGAGTACAATAATATATCATAGAATTTGTTCCGTAGCAATCATTGTGTTCCAGCGGCTGTAATTCTTTAGATATATAATTTTTTTTATATAACCATGAATATTCCTCACATACATTAAAAAGTCGTAGTAAATAAGAACTTTGGGTTACGACAAAATAGACACCAGCATAAGCTGTTTTGAGCAAGGACTTATCAACACCTTTGAAATTATTGAGTGCTATATTAATAACTCCCTTTATATATGGAAAACCTGTACTTAATTCTGTTAAAGGCCAAGCTATATGATCGCCACCAGGTCTTGCATTAAATTCTATTAGATAGATTTTGTCATCGCAAATCTTAATTTCAGAATGGCATGAGCTATTATCAATCCCAATAGCTTCAAGCCCTTCGATAATTGCTTCCTCAACTTTGTCGCGCATTTCTATACTTAGTTCCGCTGGCTGTTGATGTCCAAGTTCAACACAATGAGGTGGGCCTGAACTTATTTTTTCAGTAACTTGTATAACATAATGTTTACCTTTATAAGAGAGGCTCTCTACTGAATATTCTTTACCACCATTAATATATTCTTCAATAATAACAGGGTCCTTACCTGAGTAATCTTGTGCGTATCTAAAAGCGTCATATAATTCAGACTTATTATTTATGACACTAATTCCTCTTTTACCACCTTTTCCAGTTGGCTTTAAAATCAAAGGATATTTTAATTGGACTTTCTCGAGGTCTTCTATATTGAAAAGCTCATAATATCCTGGTTGGCAAAGATATGATAGATTAGAGCAGCACTTTCTATTTCTGTATTTGTTAGTTATTAGTTCTGCTACATCAAGAGGAATACCAGGTGTATTAAGCTTACTTGCAACATAAGAAGCAATTGCAACTGTTAATTCTGTTGTTGCAACAACACCATTTATCCCTTCTCTTATACATATTTCAACAATCTTTTCTTTATCAAAGATTGAGATATTATGGAATACATCCACTTCATCCTTAATAAATTCTGGCTCTACATTGGAAAAACAATGTGTAATAATGTCCATTTCATGTGCATTTTTACTTATAATCCACGCCATTCTTCCAGAACCAATAATTGCTAATTTATCTTTCATGCGAAGTTGAATATTTAAAATTATCTATTTTTTATAGCAATATAGATTGCTACTATTAATTATAGCAGATTTATTTATTTAGAATGTCTACGATTTTTTTCATGTCAGTTAAATCATATCGTTGATCAATAGGAATCATTAATATTGTATCATAAATTTTTTTTATGTTCTCATTAATAATAACAGCTTTTGTTTTAATAGGCCATAATATTGGAGCATATATATGTTCACTAGCCAATTTTTTCTGTAATTCAGTTCTATTTTGCGTATATATAGGGTAATATAGGGGATAAGTTGTTAAATCTTGAATATTCGAACAAACAGATTGAATTTTCGCTGATGGTCTAATATGATCATATAAATATTTATAGTTAACTAGTCTTTTTTTATGTGTATCTTCATGGCTATTTTCTATCCACTTTTTCATTGAAAATTGTGCCATCTTATGAATGGTAATGTGTTGTGAAATATTTGAAACAGCCTCTTTATTTATCCTGATTGAAATCTTTTTAATATTTTCATCTTCGTATTGAAAATAAACACCCCTTAAATACATAGCGTCCATTTGCTTTTGAACGAATGGTATATTTTCGTTTTTAGGATGTTCTATATGACTTAGATTTTGACCTCGTAAAAAACCTCCATCTGGTACTTGGCACCATTTTCTGTAACTTCCTACTATGTAATTAAAAATATCAGTTGCACTTTGTGAATAAATACATTGAGTAATATCTTCCACAAGAATACATCCTGTTGATTTTAATTCAATTAACGTACTTATTTCGATTTCATTTAAATCACATCCATAAAATGGATGAACAAGCACTATTGCTGGTTTTTTCTTATAAGCTATTTTTTTTAAATCAACAGTGTCTATTCGTAACTTCGATGATATGTTATAAAAATAACATTGCCATCCTTCTTGCAAAAAAGGATCTATTACAGTTTGGCAAGTATATGCCGGTAATAGTACTATTTTATTAGAATTATCATTCTCTTTTGCAATAGCAAGAATCGCTTCTCGGCATAGAGAGAAATTAATTTGATTATAATTAATATTGTTGCTATTGTCTTCAACTGAATCAAGAAAATCCACCGCATATAGTGGGAATATACTGCCAATATCCTTCATAGTTTGTTATTTTACTTTGATTATAATATTATCACTTAAATTCCGCAAATATTTATCGGCTTCTGACCGATTCGAAAATTTTAAGAAAATAGACCCGACAGCATTATTTGCACCACGAAAAATTTCTATTTTCTCCCCAATTTTTGGATATATAGCTTCGTTAAGTACAAATTTCTTTTTGAAATCTGAATTGTATGTTATGCCACAGAATAGACCGGCTTTATCAGAATGAATAATGTCATTTACATATACACCATTATATCTAGGCTGGGTTATTGATGGAATTTTGATTCTTACAGCTTTGCATACTTCTGCCTCAATTAAATCAATGCCTGTACCAATTCTTTGTAGTTCAGCAATACGATTGCCACCTGCGCGAGGAGATACCTCCATAAGATAAGCTTTTCCATTTGTTGAAAAACGAGATTCAACATTATATAATCCTGTTCCCATTCCAAGAAGCTCAATTAATCTTTGGAGTTCAGAAGACAATTTTTCTTGGATACTCTCAAACATTGATGACGGCCATATTTCAATAGATGGAGTATAAGGATTCGCTGCATTATTATCAAATAGTTGGTCGGAATAGTCGGCATAGATAAGCTTCCCATCTAAAGAAAAACAATCAGCACTTGATTGATATCCATTCAATTCTAAGAAATCTTCAATAATAAAATGCCCATTGTGTGATTCTAGCAATGCTATATTAATTGCATCCAGAATATTTTGAGGATTATCAACACGGCTAACACCTTTGCTGCCAGCAGAATCTACAGGTTTAACAATTACAGGCCACGTGAAGAAATCCTTATCAGATAAAGCTATATCTACCTCATCCTTAGTGTAGCCTTTGGCATGTGGCACATCAAAACCATTGTCTGAGAGAAATTTGCGGAACTTAGATTTGTCTTGAAGAATACATGCAGCCTCGTATGAACATGTAAACGGAAGATTCATCTTCTCTGCGACATAAGCTGCAGTAACTACTCCAGGATCTACAGCATATGATAGAATGCCATCGATTTTAAGTTCTTCAGCAAGGTGCAATACAGCGTCTTTGTCAAGGATACTAACATTGTGATATTCATCGGAATACTTATGGGCAATGTTTTCTGGAAGATAGTCTACTGTGATGACATGTATATTGTGCTTATGAGCGGCTTCAATGGCAGGTAATAGGTATCTAATACCACCAAGCAGCATAAGTTTTTTTTGCTTTGCCATTATTTCTTAATCAATTCAATAATACGATCCAGATCTTCTTCGTTTAAAGCATGATGCATAGGCAAACAAAGAACTGTTTCTGCCATTTTATGAGCATAAGGTAGATTCTCAGGCGAGGCACTCTCTAGACCACGATAGGTAGAGAATTCACTAATCAATGGGTAGAAATATCTTCTTGAAAGCACACCCTGTTCTTTCATCTTAAAATAAAGATCATCACGAGTCATTCCAAACTTCTTTGAGTCAACAAAGATAGGGAAGTAGCTATAATTATGCTGAACGCCATCCATATCGTACCACATATCGATACCGTCAACATCCCCCAACTGCTCACGATATGTTTCTGCAACTTTCTTTCTAGAAGCAATTGCATCGTCAACCTGTCGAAGATTGAGAATGCCATAAGCAGAACGCATCTCGTCCATCTTACTGTTGATACCAGGACCAACAACTTCTGTTTCACTATGAATGCCAAAGTTTTTAAGATCGTCAATACGTTTCTTGGTTTTCTCATCGTGCATAATCATAGCACCACCTTCAATGGTGTTATACACTTTAGTTGCATGGAATGACAAAGTGCTCATATCACCTGCATTGAGGACTGAGACAAAATCATCCTCGCTCTTAGATAAAGTCTTTGAAATCTTATTGTTTACTTTCACACCAAAGGCATGAGCTGCATCATAGATGACTTTAAGGCCATAGCGATCTGCAATATCTTGAATCGCATCTACGTCACAAGGCTTACCATATACATGAACAGGCATAATTGCTGTTGTTCGTGGTGTGATCGCAGCTTCAATCTTTTCAGGATCCATACAACCTGTAGCTGGGTCAATATCGACAAATACAGGTTTACAGTTATTCCACCAAATAGAATGGGTAGTTGCAACGAAACTATATGGAGTTGTGATAACTTCACCTGTTATTCTTAATGCTTGTAGAGCAGTAAGCAGTGGCAATGTGCCATTAGTAAAAAGGCTAATATATGGAACACCTAAGTATTCTGCTAAATCTTTTTCAAGTTGCTTGTGGAATGATCCATTATTGGTAATCCATTTCTTATCCCATATTTGCTTCAATAACTCATGAAATTCGTCAAGGTTTGGCAGTAATGGCGATGTTACTGTAATTTGTTTAACATCCATATATTATATGTTTATTTTATTTTTTATATTATTAATGGAACTACGGTATTAAATGAACATACAAAATCTACCGTTTTCGTATAAGGCTTTGCTTATAAGATTGAATCTGTACTTTGAAATGATATACTTGATATAATAATTACGATGAGATTTTAATAATTACGATGAGATTTTAATAATTATAGATACCTAGTATCATTTTTTATAAATTTATTTTAATATTAGGAGGTCATATTATGACTTTATGCACACTCCTTTAAGGTTACTCTTATATACTAATAAGTTTTATTATATGCCTCAAGTGCATTTTTAAGAATGATAAGAGCATGCTTCAAATCTTCTTTATTTAGCACATAAGCAAGTCGTACTTGATTTTTACCAAGTTCTGGTGTGCTATAGAAACCGGCTGCTGGTGCCATCATGATTGTTTCTAATTTTCCTGTTGTATCGTTTTTATAACGGAAGTCAGAAAGACACCAACTGCAAAATTCTTCGGCATCCTCAACAGGCAACTTCGCTACAGTATAGAAGGCCCCCATCGGAATAGGAGTAAAGCATCCTGGTATACGATTTACGCCATCGATCAAACATTTTCGTCTTTCAAGATACTCTTCGTATACGTCCCGAGAATATGCCTCTGTACCTTCAATACTTGCCTCTGCCACTAATTGCCCTAACAGCGGTGGGGAAAGACGAGCTTGACAGAATTTCATCACAGTCTTTCGGATAGCTTCATTCTTGGTAATCAGCGCACCAATACGTATACCGCACTCTGAATATCTCTTGGATACAGAATCAATTAACACCACATTCTGTTCAATTCCTTCCAAATGCATGGCTGAAATATATGGAGATCCCGTGTATATAAACTCACGGTATACTTCATCAGAAAAGAGATAGAGATTATATTTCTTCACCAAATCACGGATTTGGTTCATCTCTTTCTGTGTATAGAGATATCCAGTTGGATTATTAGGATTGCATATTAAGATAGCTTTTGTTCGCTCATTGATAAGTTCTTTAAACTTCTCAACTTTTGGTAAACAGAAGCCTTCTTCAATTGTAGTAGTTACTGTTCGTATCACAGCACCTGCTGAGATTGCAAAACTCATGTAATTGGCATAAGCTGGCTCTGGAACAATAATTTCATCGCCTGGATTCAAGCAACTCATGAATGCAAATAGTACTGCCTCTGATCCTCCAGAAGTAATAATTATCTCATTAGCGTTAAGTTTAATCTGGTAACGCTCATAATACCCAACAAGTGCCTGGCGTAAAGAGCGATAACCCTGAGATGGACTATATTCAAGTGTAGTTCTGTCAACGTCTTTTAATATATCCAATGCCTTTTGTGGAGTAGGAAGATCTGGCTGACCAATATTTAGTCTATAGATCTTCACGCCTTCATCCTCTGCCGCATAAGCTAATGGCGCCAATTTGCGGATAGGAGATTCTGGCATTAATAAACCTCTTTGAGATATTTTAAGTTCGGCATTCATCGTAATTAAATATTTTTTATCATTTGTAATGATACATTCATATACAATACTAGTCATCATCACGTAGATGATTAACTCTTGTATATCGTCGGCCATTTTCTTCTAAATGTGTAGCATCCAAATAAGAATGAACACGTAATACGGTATATGAATATGTTGCAGGCTTGTTTCCAACTTTTCTCTCTACAATCTTGAGATCACAATTTATAGAAGTCTCATACTCGAAAGTAACTCTTCTATTATGGACTAAATCTATAAAATCATTATCTTCCATTGAGAAATTAATATGTTGGGGATATACAGTAAACCTAGATATATCTATCCTTCTTTCGCAGCCTATTCTATTTTTTCGGCTTCGAAAGGATATAGTTATAGATAAACCGGTTATAACCACCTTGGGGCGAATTTTCTTTTATACTTTGCCTGCAGT
>AUXO018717727.1_pt1 | contig 20622 bp, 16 predicted proteins | sample 768731 | NCBI WGS metagenome assembly AUXO01 (sample SAMN02715735, study PRJNA202380) | gut metagenome | biome: sheep rumen | host: Ovis aries | place: New Zealand: Palmerston North
AATGCGATCCTGGATGCCTGCACAGGCTCCAACCCCAGACAGCCCAGCCAGGAAGAAATGGAGAAGCTGCTGAAGTGCTGCTACTATGATACGGAAGTGGATTTCTAAATCCGCGGCAGAAGCGAATAGGTGGTGAGAATTTGAATGAGGTCGGAAGCAGGTGGAAGTATCTGTTTCCGATCTTTTTTGCTTGAAATTTGGTTTTGCTTTGGTGGTCTTTATATGAGATGCGAATGTATTCTCGCGGAAGGACAGGGAAATTTTGGAGGGGGACTGTCCTATTAAGATTGTTACGAAGACCTTGTCATAGTATACTGGCTAATAGTAAAATTCATGATTTTCAGGAGGACAGCGATGCTGAACGTGGCAATTATGGGGGCCGGATCGATTGCAAATAAGATGGCGGATACAATCACGCGTATGGAAGACGTTACACCCTATGCGATTGCGGCAAGGGACCTCTCCCGGGCAGAGACATTTGCAGACAAGTATGGGTTCAAGAAGGCGTATGGCAGTTACGAGGAAATGGTGAAAGATCCGGATCTTGACCTGGTCTACATCGCGACGCCTCACTCCCATCATTTTCACTGCGCCAAACTGGCGCTTGAGGCAGGGAAAAACGTTCTCTGCGAGAAGTCCTTTACGGTGAACGCCCGGCAGGCGGAGGAATTGTTTAAACTTGCGAAGGCGAAAGGAGTCCTGCTGGCGGAAGCCATCTGGACCCGATATATGCCGTCCAGAAAGATTATCAATGATGTGATCGCGTCGGGAGCCATCGGAGAGGTCAAGTCCCTGACTGCCAATCTGGGCTATGAGCTGGCGAATGTGGAGCGGATTCATAAGGTTGAACTTGCGGGCGGCGCGCTGCTCGATGTCGGCGTCTATGCCATCAATTTTGCCCGCATGATCCTGGGCACGGAAATGGTCGGGCTTGATTCCAGCGTCATCTTTGAAGGCGGCGTGGATGTGGCGGAGACCATTACCATGAAGTATCCGGGCGGCAAGATCGCGTCGCTGCAGTGCGCGGTCAACGCCAATCAAAACCGGCTGGGTGCCATTTTCGGAACTAAGGGCTATCTGGAAGTCCAAAATATCAACAATCCGGAAAAGATTTCCGTCTATGACAGGGATCACCGGCTGGTTCAGACCTGTCCGATTCCGGACCAGATCACGGGTTATGAGTACGAGGTCCTCTCCTGCATGAAAGCCATAGAGACAGGCGCTTTGGAGTGTCCGGAAATGCCCCATGAGGAGATTCTGGCGGTCATGAAGGTCATGGACAGCCTGCGGGCATCCTGGGGCTACGAGATTCCCGACCCGGTGATCTGAAGCAGGGGGGTGGTGAAGCCGATTTATATGGTTTCTAACTCGGTTGCCTAAAGTAGGGTGTATAATAAAGCAGATAGGCACGGATTTCCGAACCGGATATTTAGGGCGGGGCGTATCATGAAGCAATAAGCATAAATGACAATTTGTGAAAGTAGGTTGAATGAGGCAGCGGGATTGGGATGGAAACGTTCGGCCCGCTGCTTTGTTTACAAAAGGAATGGGGATTAGGGTGGAAAATTTAATTTACAGTCTGAATGCGACGATGCCGATTTTCTTACTGATGGTGCTGGGATATGTTCTGCACCGAATCGGTTGGATAGATCAGGCCTTTGCTTCTAAAATGAATACTTTCGTCTTTCGCATTGCCCTGCCTGCCATGCTCTTTCACGATATGGGGGCTGTAGAGTTAAGGCGGGTCTGGGACGGAAACTATGTCTTCTTCTGTTTCCTGGCGACCCTGTGCTCCATTTTGATTGCGGCAATTCTATCGATGGGAGTCATCCGAAAGGGGAAGTCCGCAAAAAGCCGGGCAGAAATCATTGCGGATCGGGGAGAAATGATCCAGGCTTCCTACCGAAGCAGCGCCTCCCTTTTGGGTATGGCCTTTATTCAAAATATCTACCATGACTCTTCAATGGGGGCGGTCATGATGGTCGGCTCCGTCCCGCTCTATAATATTGCGGCAGTCGTCATTCTGTCTCTTACGGCAGTAGATGCTCAGTTGGGCGGTTCAAATAGAGTGCGAGGAACTGCCGGGAAGGCAGAATCGAGTCTCCTGGCGGAGGCTGGAATAGGGAAAGCGGCAGCTGATGCCAGTTATTCAGATAGGTCAAAAACCTCAGAACTTGACACTGCTTTGATTCTCCAAACATTAAAAAAGATCGTGACGAACCCCATTCTGCTGGGAATTGTGATCGGCATGGTCTGGTCCCTGATCGGTCTGCCCATGAGTGGAATCTTTGGGACCTTTGTGGCAAACGTTGGCAAGGTCGCAACGCCGATGGGACTGATCGCGATGGGGGCGTCCGTCAATCTTGCGGAAGTCAGTGGGGAAATGAAGCCGACCCTGGCAGTCCTAATCCTGAAACTCCTTGGCTTTGCAGCTATCTTCCTGCCGCTTGCATCTTTCCTTGGTTTTCGTGATCAGAAAATGATTGCCGTCCTGGTCATGCTGGCGTCTCCGACGACCGTGGCAAGCTATGTTATGGCAAAAGGGATGGGACACAGGGGCGCCCTGACGCAGAACGCCGTCATGCTGTCAACCGTTCTGTCCTCTTTTACGCTGACGTTTTGGATCTGGCTGCTAAGAAGCTTCGGGTTGGTCTGAAATTAGAAAGGAATCGGTTTGAACTATATCAGCGCTTCGCAGTATTGGAAAGAAAAGTTCGGGGGCAAGGTATATAAACTGTCGCTTTCGAGCGGCTGCACTTGTCCGAACCGGGACGGCAAGGTTGGCATCGGCGGCTGCACCTTTTGCTCGGAGGGCGGCAGCGGAGACTTTGCGGCCCCTTTCCTTCCCATTAAGAAACAGATTGATCAGGCAAAGCGACTCGTCGATCACAAGTTTCCAAAAGGAGAGCAGCACCGGTATCTGGCGTATTTTCAATCCTTTACTAATACCTATGGCGATCCTGTCCGGCTGGAACGGCTGTACCGAGAGACTCTTGAGGAAGAGGAGATCGTGGGCCTTTTCATTGGGACCAGACCGGACTGTCTGGGACCGGAAATGCTTGCCATGTTGAAACGGCTGAATCAGATCAAGCCGGTGAGCGTGGAGCTGGGACTTCAGACCATTCACGATAAGACGGCGCGGCGGATCAACCGGGGCTATGGACTCCTTGTTTTTGAAAAGGCGTATGGAGACCTTATGGGGGCAGGACTTGAAGTCCTTGTCCATGTGATCCTGGGGCTGCCGGGGGAGACAGAGGAGGATATGTTGGAAACAGTGCGGTATCTTGCAGCTTTGTCCCCGACACTGCCGGGAATCAAGCTCCAGCTGCTGCATGTGCTTAAGGGAACACGCCTTGCGGAAGAGTATGTCTCTGAGCCGTTTCCCATCCTGGGGATGGAAGAGTATGTGGATTTGATTGTCAACTGCCTGCGGATTCTGCCGTCGGCTACGGTCATTCATCGTCTGACCGGAGACGGTCCCAAGCGGCTGCTCCTTGCTCCCATGTGGAGCGCTGATAAGAAGCGGGTCATGAATCTGATCAGGAAAAAAGTAGAAGAGGCGTAGACCTATCGGGAGGATTTTATTACTTAGCCTGAATTATGTTTGAATATATAGGGAGCAATTGAAATTGCATCAAATTTTGATGGAAGAGTCCAAGAACCTTCGTAATTTTGCAATAAATTGTAGTTAATAATATGTGCAATATTGATGAAAATTTGTATTTATGGCTAAATGGTGTTAGATTATTTACATTTGTGTATAAGCGTCCCACCAAAGTACAGTAATTCCGATTTCATGGGATACCTGAAGGGGAAAAGTCCGCTGATGGTATATGACAGGTATCTGGGATTGCAAAATAAATATCTCAGATCGCCACTTGAAGTGGCGGTTATGACCTTTTTTATTCCTTTCAACCGTTGGAGCCGCTGAATCTTGATAAGGCTTTTTCAAGTTTTGCAAATTTACAACAGCGACGCTTTATCAGGCTCCTGGCTTTATTTTGTATAATGAGTCGATACAGTTTATTTGCTTTTCGGACGATTGCATCCTGATTTTTCTGGCAGAAGGTCAGCTGATCAACGACCAGATTTTTATAATGCTTAGTAGAAGCGGAATCATGAGGGTGTATCTTCAGATCCATTTTTGTAATGACCCTGTTGTTTACGGGGATCATGTTGTTAAAATTCAGCACGCCGATTAATTTGTCGTCAGAGCTAAACACTTTGGAAAAATCGATGTCGTTCTTCATCTTGCTGTGTTTGGGTTTGGGAGAACTCAGGGGAACGCAATACTGTTTCTTATCGCAGACAACAATGACGCCAAGGAAAGGTCGTGTATCTTTTCCAACCTGAGGGGAAACGGAGAAGACGTGACTGTCAACATGAGAGAGGTTTCTAATATATTTCATATTGATTGTGTATAGGTTCAGACGCGGCTGTTTCATGTAGAACCTCCGTAATTCAGATACTAAAAAGGCTGTTCCCGAAAGAACAGCCTGACTTCCACTTTAGAGAGACCAGTCTCTCACGGTAGGACTCACCGCTCTTACCACTGCCACTTCGATAAACTTGAGATTCATCCAGTAGGCCTCTCTGCATTTACAACTGCCACTTAACGGTAGGCCTCACCGCTTTTATAATTCAAGTATAGCATGTAAATTGAAAAACTCAAGAGAGAAGCGTAATTGGATTAGTCAGCGATCAGGGGTGGAAGGTTCTATAAATGAACGTATTTGTTTGTGCTCATTTTCAGCGCTCTTTTCTGTGAACTTTTGCAGTTTCCTTCTTAATTAAGTTTCAGTTCCGCTGCTCCTTATTCGCACATAAGCTCCAGGCTGACATCACCGAGGCTGTCAGAGTGAATTTGAATATGAACTGGTCCGGGTTCTGCACCTGAGCGGATAACAGCGACCGCGTGACCATGCCAGGTTTTGAAGTTTCCGGAAGCATATTCTTCGGTGGATTGAGACTTTCTGCTTCCCGCACCAAGAAATTCTCCGGCTCCTGATACAGATATTGTAAGGTCTGTATCAGAGAGCATTTTTTGAATTCCGATGGAGTCCGTAATCCGTATATCAAGAAAAGCCAGGTCTTCCTTGTTGGCAGCAAGGTGGGATTTATCCGCCTTTACCTGAAGTTTTGTCTCGGAGCTTGCGGAATGAATTTCTTTTATTCCGATAACCCGGTGCTTTTGATCATAAGCAGTTGTCTTTAAACTTCCAGGTTCATAAGTCAACTCAAAATCTGCCGAGAAATTGTGGACGTCCGCAGTCTGAGTCTGAACGGTTCCATCGGAACGTCTCTGCTCAAGTTGGACTGTTTGGGCATTTGAAAATACATGGATTGCTGCCATTTTCCCTTCACAGCCATCCCAGGACCAGCTTTCGGTTCCGTCATACTGACGCCAGATTGTCTTAAGCTTTTGCTGCTCGGATAAGCTGGGATCTTCAACACAGATATAGGGGATCGTGGTCTTTCCCAGAACGACCTGACGGAAATAAGCCTGCTGCGTGGGCTGACCGGTGATGTCGATGAGACCGCAGCCGGCGGTGAGCGCGGGATAGGGTTTGTAAAGACCCTGTTCCAAATCGCCATAATTCCAGTCTCCGATAGATGCCTCACCGATATAATCCCAGGCAGTCCAAACAAAGTCGCCCAGTAGATAGGGGTGGCGCAGGTAAGAGGAATAATTGTACAGAATCTCATCCGGATAAGTTTCCGAGGCAATGAAAACGGCGTCGGGCAGCTGGTCGTGCTGAAATTCAGGCAGCTCTTTGGCATAATTGTAGCCGATGACATCGACCTGAGCTAACGTCTCACGGATTCTTGCCAGTAAGGCTGGATCCCGCATCAGAACGGGAACCCTATGATCGAGAGAGACAAGCAGGTTATTCCCCTCTGCCTTTTCCAGAATTGTATTTGCTCCAGCGGCAGTTTCAATCGGATCCACTTCTTCAATGGATGCTTCTGTAGTCGGAACAAAGGTTGAGGTCACAAAGTTCACACAATCTGTCGTGAATCGTGTAGGGTCCATCTGCTTGATCAGATAGTGGATCTGTCTTGCCATTTCGATGGATCGGGGGGAAGCCGTATCGGCTATTTCATTTCCAATGGAATAGAGAATGACGCTGGGGTGATTGAAGTCCTTTTCTATCAAGGCGGTTACTTCGGATTTCCAGTCCTCTCTGAAATATCTGGAATAATCATACTTGGTCTTACGGGAAAACCACATATCGAATCCTTCGTCCATGACGAGCATTCCGCTTTCATCGCATGCCTCAAGGAGTTCTTTGGAAATCGGATTATGGGAAGACCGGATAGCGTTAAAGCCCATTTCTTTTAGAATTCGGACCCGTCTTCTTTCTGCCTCTAAGTAGGTCGCCGCCCCCAGAACGCCGCTGTCGTGATGGACGCAGCCGCCATTTAAAAAGGTTCGTTTTCCATTCAGAAGCAGTCCCTGCCCGGCATCAATAGAGATTGTTCGGATACCAAACAAGACGGAATCAGAATCCAGCAGGGTATCGCCGTCTTTTAATTCGACAAGACAGGTATATCTGTATGGATCTGTATCGGACCAGGGATGAGGAGCGGGAATATACAAATCCTGATCAGAACGAGAACCGACAGCGACTACTTGGTTTTTGCTGTCAAGGATTGTAATGGTCAGCTTGCCGTGAACAGCACGGCAGGATGAATGAACCGATATGTGTATGCAGGCGGACTGACCGGAGAGCGCCTTTGTTGTAATCTTTATCCCATTCAGAGCAATAAAGTTTTCTTTTGGAGCAGTATGCAGGATGACGGGGCGATAAATGCCGCTTCCTGAATACCAGCGGCTGTTGGGTACCTGGGAATTATCGGCCGTTACCGTTAATACATTTTCCTGCTCGTAGGAAAGAGCGGAGTCGAGGGTCACATAAAAGTTGGTATAGCCATAGTGGTGACTGCCAAGCAGCCTGCCGTTTAATTCCACCCGGCTGTTCTGATAAATTCCTTCAAATTCAAGGATGTGCTGCCTGGACCGCTCCGCTTGTGACAAAGTGAAACGCTTCTTATAGAGGTAAGCCCCTCCGGGATAGTAGCCGGTATTGTAGCTGGAGGCACAGTTTGGATCCCGGGATTCGTGAATCATAGCGTCATAAGGCAGGGTTATGGGAAGGGGAGGTTGATTGGAATCTGTCTTTCTAACCGTCCAATTTTGATTCCAGAAATTATGTTTCATGGTGGTCTCCTTTCTGAGAGATGGTATAGCCTTTTTTGATGTGGCAGATATCCCCCGGGATCCGGTTCAGATCACTTGGTTTGGTATGCAAAAGGATTAAATTGATTTTTCGATCCAGGAGGCGCTGGATCATTCTCGCTGTGATACTGTCCATATGCGGATCGATTCCGGTAAAGGGCTGCTCAATAACGGCAAGAGGCGGAGCTGTAAAGAGCACCTTGCAATAAGCGATCATCTGCCTCTCGTAGGGGGAGAGATCCTTTACCTTTCGATTATGGATGGGGGCACCGATAATCTTTTTTAAAGACAGCTGGATCCCCTCGGCATAACTGCGCCTTGCCCAGATGTGGGGCACCTTATAAGAGAGGGGGAGGAACAGATTGTCGATTGTGCTCATATTTGAAATTAAGTAGTTTTGATCCGGCTGCCGGGGAAGCCACATGATCGAGCGATAGTAGTTCTTAAACTCTGTATCGGGAGAGGCGAGCTTTTTCTCTCCACATAGGATGGTTCCGGAAATGAGGCTTTCTGACCCATTTAAGAGGTTTTTAAATGCGAGAAGTGAGAGCCGGTCAAAGCAGAGAATATTCAAAACGCTGCCTGAGGCTAGGCGGGCGTGAAAATCATGGAGCGTTTCAGTGGAACAGTGGATCCAGTTCACTTCTCTGGGAGAGGCGGTATCTGCCTTGCTTTGGGGAGGCTGTGGGAGCTGCTTCCCGGGAGCAGCTGTTTCAGTCAGAAGGAAGGACTGAATTTTATCCGGGGCAATAAAGCGCACATCCAGACAAGCCAAAGAAGTATTGTTCTTGATAAAAAGGATCTTCTCAGCTAAATCCTGATACAGCGTGTGAAAGGATCCAAAGAGGATGAAGGTGTACCCTCGGTCATGCAGGAAATGAATGAGTTCTCTGAGCTTGTTTATTTCCTGGAGCTGAAGAACATCAAAGCAATCATAGAATAGGATCAGTTTTCGCTTTTCATAGAAAGCCTTTAAAATTTCGACACAAATTCTATCAAAAAAACTTAGAGAAGATGGTTTTGCGGACAGATCAAGGGATAGCTGAAACTGGTGCAGGAGGTCCCTGACAATGGGGTCGTAGTTTCTTGTAAAAATGCGGCTGGAATGATCGGCGAAAATACAGATGTTATCGGAAATAGAAAGAGCGCTATTTAAAGATGCCTTTCTATTGATAATCGCTGTCTGTGGAGGGATCAGACGATAAAATTCCTCAGGTTTTACTGGCTGATGGTGGAACCGAATGGTCCCCTTAATAGACGCATTTCCCTCAAATAAGGCAAGCAGGGCGTCCTTTTCCAGAATACTGTCACAGACAATGCCCAGAACATCCTGCTCGCAAAGTTGAAGCTGAAATTCATGCAGAACGGAAAACGAAGCAGATCGTATTGTGGCTTTTTCTAATACCAGAAGTTCGTGTTTCATAATGACTGTGCTTCCTTTTGCTGAGGGCTTTTTTCGATGGCAGGGAGCGAGACACAGACCTTTGTGCCAACGCCGACAATGCTGTGAACGGTGATGCCGTATTCTTCTCCAAACAGCAGTTTGATTCTCCGGCATACATTTTTAAGTGCAATTCCGCCCTTTTTCTTTTCATTGACGACAGCAATCGAGATATGGTTCAAAGACTTATTGAGCGCCTCTAGTTCTGCCTCCGGAATGCCAACCCCATTGTCGCTGATTTCAATATTCAGGTAGTTGTCAATTTGTTCAATCCGAATGAGAATCTTTCCCTCAGAGGAGATTTTCTCAATTCCATGGAAAATGGCGTTTTCAATGATTGGCTGAAGCAGCAGCTTGGGGCAGGAGAGCTGCAAGAGGTCCTGCTGCCTATCGCCTAGCTCCACCTGCATCGAGATTTTCGATCCAAACCGATACTGCTGAATCAGAAAATAGTCAGAAGCATTTTCAATCTCATCCTGGATGGTGACCAGGTTTTGGGTATTGGTAATTGTGTAGCGGAAAAATGTTGACAGAGCCTCTGTGATATCGGCGATATTCGTTGCTCCTGCAACTAAAGCATCTCCCCGGATGGAATCCAGCGTGTTGTAGAGAAAATGCGGATTGATCTGGTTTTGAAGCGCAAGAAACTCTGCTTGCCTTGTGGATTGCTGCATGATGTTCTGACGATTGATCAGGCTGTCCATACGACTGACAGAGATTCCAAGCTTGGGAAAAAGTCCCGGGATTTTTTGAAGAAACTCCTGGAAAATGACCCCGTCATTAAAGTTCTGACAGAGCTGCTCATACTCCTTCGCCTTTTTCTGGAGATGGTTGTTTCGGTAGATGAAAAAGAGACAGGTAAGAAGCAGATTCAGAGTCGTCAATATTTTTGCCGACAAAAGCTGATCTTTCCATATAGAGCCTAAGGAGAGCATTAGAAAGAGCAGGGTCATAGCGGCATAAATCGTTTCTGTTCGCGTGTATTGCTTGAAAAGAGTTTTCTTTTTCATTGAGTATCGTTCCTTAACTATAGAGTCTTCGATATTCTGTCGGCGTCATTCGTGTCAGTTTACGAAAAAGCCGGGTGAAGTACTTTACATCTGAATAACCAACTTTTAAGGCAATCAGACCGATCTCATCGCTGGTATGGAGCAGCAGACCCTTTGCCTTTTCGATGCGGACTTCCTTCAGATAATCCATGAAGTTCTGAGACGTCGTCTTTTTAAAAACAGAGGAAAAGTAAGCCGGATTAAAGCCAACTTCCCGACTGACCGTTTCCAGTGTGAGCGGATCATTATAGTGGTCCCTGATATATTGCTTGGCAAGTCGAATAGGTCGCTCCTCCTGGTTCTGTTTGGTCAAAAGGAGCCGATGCAATACTTCAGAACAATAGTCAGAGAGATACTGACAGATCTCACTGAAGGAATAGAGATAGCGGTTGGCGGCGTTTAAATCCTGAATAATGGTTTTTGTATCATACTGGTCTCCTTCCCGGTAGGTCAGGGCAAAACAAAAGGTTTCAATAAAGGCATTCATGCAGCGGACGATCAATTCATTGTCACTTAAAACGTTGCCCAGTTGCATATTCAGTTGGGAGATCAGTTGCTTTAAGCGTTCTCCATCCAGGAGTTCTACAGCGGACATGATTTCTTTTCGGAACGAGTTCGGAAAAATACTTTCAAAAGAAATCGTATGCGGTGCGGAAGCTTTCGGCAGCAATAAGAACTCTCCACTGGTAAAGCGAGTGAGGAGATTGAGACCAGCCTCTTCATATGCGGTGGGAACTTGGTCAATGGAACTAAGCTGGGAGCTGGAGCTGATGCATATTTTCAACTGGGGATAGATGCTTTGATAGGCTGAAGCCTCCCGCTTGATAGAAGCCAGAGCATCAAAGAGTTTATGTTTCAGATCACTTTGATAGTTGATCAAAAGAACTACCTGGTCATCCAACAAGGAACTGCTGCATGAATGGCACACGTCTTTTAGCTGCCTTTGCAGCTCCTTTTGAAGTTTGGGCAGGATGAACTGATTGATTTCCTGATTCTTTGCTTGATCGCTTATCACGCCGGTATAGACGTGGGCAATCAAAAGGCTGGTACAGTCCCCTTCCTGAGAAAAAGAATAGAAGCGTTCGATCTGGGCAGGCGTCATGCTTAAGACAGACGGATCTTTTTTTGTTGCTAGATCATATAAGAGGTTCTTCTTTTCCGACGTTTCCGAGGTCTGCGTCCGTTCAAGCAGAACGGTATATTCTTCTTGTCGCTCTTGCTTTGACGTGTATTTTTCTTCAACAGATATTAAGATTGCTTCAAGTTCTTTTTTCTTGATTGGTTTCAGAAGATAACCTTCCACCCCTAATTGGATTGCCCTTTGCGCGTAATGAAATTCGCCATAGCCGCTGACAATGATAAAGTAGGGAGTAAAACCTGCTTTTTTTGCCCTTTGATACATTTCAATCCCATCCAGGTTTGGCATCCGAATATCAGAGATCACAATATCCGGATTGATCTCTTTGATTGCGTTTAGTGCTGAAAGTCCATCTGTTTCGGTTCTGACAATCTGCATGTGAAATTGATCCCAATCCACTAAATACTGAATTAATTGAATGATCTTCTTTTCATCATCGGCAATCAAAACTTTCATCATCTTGTAGGTTCTCCTTTGCAATAAGGAAAATATAGCATAAAAAAAGTAGTGCCGCAAAAATTGAAGTGGAAAAAAGTATACATCAAAAGAATGACCCCCTTTATCTAAATAGTGCAAGTTGCCTAAACAATACAGCTCTTTTTATAATTGGATCATCAAAAATAACAGAACAATCACGAAGGGAGAACTGATTATCATGAAAAAGAAAGTTGTAAGCTTTTTACTCTGCGCAGCGATGGCAACAGGACTGCTTGCCGGATGCGGCGCAGCGGATGATGGAGCCTCTACCGCTGCCGGAACTGAAGCTGCGGAATCCACATCAGCAGAGGGCAACGGTGATTTGCCAATTCTTGGGGCCGGAATTTATTCCTCGACGGATAACTTTAATTCCTATATTGGAAAAGCAATTGCAAATGCAGCAAAAGGTGTGTTCCAGGTCAACGTAGATGACGGTCAGCTGGACCAGTCCACTCAGCTCAATCAGATTGATACGGCAATTGCAAAGGGCGCGAAGGCGATCACGGTTTCGGTCGTCGATATTACCGCAGCTCCGACCATTATCCAGAAGTGTGAAGAAGCAGGAAACATTCCTCTGATCTTCTTCAACAAGGAGATCACCGATAAGGAAGTCGTGGACTCATACGATAATCTTTATCAGGTCACATCCACCGGCGGAGATTACGGAGCTAACATTCAGGGCGAAGAAGTTGCTGAATGGTGGAAGGCTCATCCGGAGATGGACAAAAACAAGGATGGAAAATTGCAGCTGATCAACATTATGGGGGATCCGAGTCATACTGCTACGCAGCCGCGAGCTAAGGCGGTAAAGGATACCATTGAGAAAGCCGGCATTGAACTCGATGTTTTGGAAGAGGACACCGGAAAGTGGGATACCGCTACGGCAAAAGAAAAAATGGATGCCTGGATTTCCAAGTATGGAGATGAAGTGGAGTGCATCACAGCAGCTAATGATGCAATGGCGCTTGGCGCCTTACAGTCTGTAGAAGCGGCTGGTTACAATGAAAAGGGCGAGGAGAGTGACAAATATGTGCCGATCTTTGGCATTGATGCGCTTCCGGAGACCCTGACCAAGATTGAAAGCGGGGAAATTGCCGGATCGGTCCTCCAGGATGCTAAGACCCAGGGAGAGACGATTGTTAAGATTGCAGACAACCTGGTCAACGGAAAAGAGGCTTTGGACGGAACCGATCTGGAATTTGACACAGACGGATCCAAGGCAGTCCGGATTCCTTATCAGGCTATCTCCAAGGATACGCTTCAGATTGCAGAAGACAGCTATAAGTGATAGGCGAAGAATCCTTCTTCAGATGCAGAATCTGCAGTTGAAGAAGGATATCTATACGATACGTACTTAGGTTGAGAACAGGAGATAAGGAAGGTCTTGAGACATGCCGGAATCATATATTTTGGAAATGAATCATATTACAAAGACATTTCCGGGAGTAAAAGCTCTCGATGATATCACGCTGAAAGTTGTTCCCGGAACGGTTCATTCGCTCATGGGAGAAAATGGTGCCGGAAAGTCTACCCTGATGAATTGCCTTCTCGGCATCTATGCCCTTGATCAGGGAGAGATTATTTTTGACGGGCAGAAAGTGAATTTTAAGGGACCTGCTGATGCGCTTCGCAGCCATATTTCCATGGTGCATCAGGAATTAAATCAGGTTCTGGATCGAAGTGTTATGGAAAATATCTGGCTGGGACGGTTCCCCATGAAGGGAATCCTGGTGGATGAGCAGCAGATGTACCAGGACACAAAAAAGATTTTTGATGAACTGGATATTCATGTCGATCCGAAAGTGAAGTCGGGAGCACTTCAAGTTGCGGATCGTCAGATGGTAGAGATTGCCAAAGCTATTTCTTATGACGCCAAAGTCATCGCCATGGACGAACCGACGTCTTCGCTTACAGAGAATGAAGTTGCCCATTTGTTCCGTATTATTAATATGCTGAAGAAACGCGGTGTCAGCATTATCTATATTTCGCACAAAATGGAAGAAATTATGAAAATTTCTGATTATGTGACGGTTATGCGGGATGGGCAGCTGGTTGCGACCAGAAAGAAAAATGAGATTACAACGGATGAGATTATCAGGCTGATGGTCGGTCGTGAATTAAAGGAACGCTATCCGAAAAGGGAGATAACACCTGGAGATATCGTGCTGGAAGTCAAAAATCTGACTGCCCAGGGAGCAGAGTTCCGGGATGTTTCGATTGACCTGCACAAAGGAGAAATCCTTGGTATCGCCGGCCTGGTTGGAGCAGGCAGGACCGAGTTTCTGGAGACCTTATTTGGAATCAGGGAGAAGAAGTCCGGAACCGTGCTGTTGAACGGATCGGAAATTGACAACAGCACTCCGCAAAAGGCAAGAAAAAATGGCTTCGCTATGCTGACAGAGGAGCGGAGATATAACGGAATCTTTGCCGATCTGAGCGTCAGCTTCAACAGTATTATCGCAAGTTTGGATCAGTATAAGAAAAATGTCATTTTGCTCAGCGACAGAAAAATAAAGAAGACGGTGGACCGTACAGTCTCGGACCTCAACATTAAGACTCCAAATAATCAGTCTCCGATTGGTAATTTGTCGGGTGGAAATCAGCAAAAAGTGATTCTGGGCAGATGGCTTTTGACGGAACCCAATATTCTTTTGCTGGACGAACCGACAAGAGGAATTGATGTCGGAGCAAAGTATGAGATATATCAGATTATGAATCGTCTGGCAGCGGAAGGAAAGAGCATCATCATGGTCAGTTCGGAAATGCCGGAACTTCTGGGCGTATGTGATCGGATCATGGTCATGAGTAATGGAAGGCAGGCAGGCATCCTCAACGCGAAGGAAGCAAATCAGGTTATGCTGATGGAAGCGTCTGCAAAATATGTATCTGAAGGAGGAGCTGCATCGTGAAGACAAGGCCGATTGACTTGAAATCGATTTTCAAAAAGCTGTTTACGGAAAAAATTATTTATGTTGTTTTATTTTTCCTGATCGTAGGGATTGTGATCATCCAGCCAAAATTCCTGTCGATCCGTAATTTTACCAATATCCTGGCGCAGTCATCAACCAAGATCATCATTGCCCTGGCGGCGGGCATGGTTTTGATGGTTCGTGGATGTGATCTTTCAACCGGTAGAATGATCGGTCTTGCTGCCGTCATCTCTGCTTCCCTTCTTCAGGACGCCGACTACGCTTATCGGATGTATCCGCATTTAAAAGAGCTGCCCATTATCGTGCCGCTCCTCCTGGTTGTTGCCATGTGTGCATGCCTGGGACTTATTTCCGGTATCTGTGTAGCGCACTTAAAGGTTCCGCCTATCATCGCAACCCTTGCCATGCAGCTGGTTCTTTATGGCGCGGCATCCATTTACTTCGACCGTCCACCCTATGGCGCACAGCCAATTGGAGGTATAACCATCAGGTTGACCCGGCTTTGCGTCGGCAGCATTCAGTTTGGACCCATTCGTCTCCCCTATCTGACGATCATTGCAATTGTTACGATTGTCATCATGTGGATCTTATGGAATAAAACAAAATTCGGAAAGTATATGTATGCGGTTGGCGGCAACCCGGAAGCTGCTGAAGTATCCGGCGTCAATGTAAATCGTATCTTAAAGATTACTTACGCCCTGGCTGCGGTTATGTACGCAGTTGCAGCCGTTCTGGAGGTTGGAAGAATCGGAAGCGCATCGAACTCTACCGGAAACGGATATGAAATGGACGCGATTGCCTCCTGCGTCGTCGGCGGCGTATCTATGTCCGGCGGGATCGGCAGTGTCGGCGGTATTGTTATAGGTGCTTTGATCTTTACGGTTATTAACTATGGTCTGTCATTCATCGGTGTCAATATGTACTGGCAGTACATTGTCAAGGGCATGATCATTTTGTTCGCCGTTATTGTAGATATGAGAAAGTACGCAAAGAGAAAATAAGTTAGTGACGAGGTGATAAGGATGAGAGAAGCCGTTCGCAAGATTGAACTTTCAGAAGACTGCAGCAAGGAAACTATTCGGAAATATGTCGATGAGAAAATCATTCCCCAGCTTTCCGCAAAAGAAAAGATCGGGATTATGTCCGGTCAGATCACAGAGGATAAGCTTCTCTATGATCTGTTTGAAATTCTTCACTACAACATTAAACCCTACCCGACCCTGGCGGTTGAACGGCTGGGGATGCCCAATGTTCGCTTTGTCGATGGGCCGAGAGGCGTCGTTTCGGGATCTGCAACCTGCTTCCCGGTTACAATGGCAAGAGGCGCATCATTTGACCGTGATCTGGAAGAGCAGATCGGTGAGGCGATTGGGGCTGAAGTCAGGGCGGTTGATGGCAACTACTACGGCGGAGTCTGTATGAATCTTCTGCGGAATCCCAGATGGGGGCGTGCGCAGGAGACTTATGGAGAAGACAGCTATCACATCGGTGAGATGGGAAAGGCTCTTACAAAGGGCATTCAGAGCCAGAATGTAATGGCGTGTATCAAGCATTTTGCCTGCAACAGCATTGAAAATGCCAGGTTTAAGGCTGATGTAAAGGTAGACAAGCGCACCCTGCATGAAGTTTATCTGCCGCATTTTAAGAAATGCATTGAAGCTGGAGCAGCATCTGTAATGTGCGCTTACAACAGTGTCAATGGGGATTTCTGTTCACAGAATAAGTATCTCCTTCACGATGTATTAAGAGATAAATGGGGATTTGAAGGATTTACCCTGTCTGACTTCCTGTGGGCGCTGCATGAGGATCATGCCGTAGATTCCGTCAAGGCTGGTATGGATATTGAAATGCCCTGCATCAAGTACTACGAAGATGAGATTCCTAAGGCACTGGAGAGTGGGACCCTGACAGAGAGTGAACTGGATACATCGGTCAGCTATATCTTAAGAACAGTTCTCTACTATGAGACCAGAAAAGATCCGCAGGAATATGGTTCGGATGTACTTGCAAGTCCGGAGCATATCGCGCTGGCAAAGCGGGCTGCAGAAGAATCCATGGTTCTTTTGAAAAATGAGAACCAGGTTCTGCCGCTTGATAAAAAGAAGACAGAAAAGATCCTGGTTCTCGGTAAGCTGGGTGATACGCAAAATATTGGTGACCATGGCTCCAGTATGGTCCATCCGTATTATGCCATTACACCGCTGCAGGGACTGATGAAAAAGATGCCTGAGGCAGAGATTCTCTATAATGACGGAACGGATCTTGAACGGGCAAAGCGCCAGGCGGAAATGGTTGATGCAGTCGTCATCGTTGCCGGCTATGAACACAGCGAAGAAGGCGAGTTTCTTTCCGATAAGGGGGGAACAGAAGAGACTAAGGGCGGCGACCGTGTCTCCATGAGGCTTCTTGAGCGGGATGCTGAGGTCATTGAGGCTGTAAAGGGGCTGTGCCCGAATACCATCGTTTCCCTGATCGGCAGCAGTGCGATCCTGATTAATGAGTGGGAAAAGGATATTCCTGCAATTGTATTTGCCTTCTATGGCGGAATGGAAGGTGGAACGGTTCTGGCGGATCTGCTCTTTGGCGATCTAAACCCGAGCGGAAAACTGCCCTATACAGTAGCTTATGAAGAAGACGACTATCCCTTCTTTGACCCAGACTGCGCGGAAATTGAGTATGGATATTATCATGGATACGCTAAGATGGATAAGGAAAAGAAAGATGTTCTCTATCCCTTTGGTTATGGCTTATCTTACAGCACCTATGAAGTCGGCGCTCCGAAGGTGGAAATCTTTGACGATACGGCAAAGTTCACGGTGGAAGTTACGAATACTGGCGATTTGGACGGCGCTGAAGTTGTTCAGCTTTATATCGGGACAAAGGAAAGTGCTGTAGATCGTCCTGTGAAGACCCTTAGGAACTTTGCTCGCGTGCAGCTAAAGTCTGGTGAGTGCAGGCAGATTGAACTCCATGTCACAAAAGAAGAAATGGCATATTTTTCAGAAGAAGCAGATCAGTTTGTGACAGAAGACCTTGAATATATTGCTTATCTTGGGACATCAAGCCGTGACGAAAATATGAAGATTGTCCCCTTCCGTTTCGCCTGAAGGGGAGATGAGAAATTTTCCGCAGCTGATTCTGTAAAGAAAGGTACAGTCTGACACGACTGTGCCTTTTTTACTTATGACAAGTGAAATTCATATATCGTACCCCTGCAAATGTGGGGGCGCAGTAAAAATCGTAGGCTGCCATCCCCGCGTATACATGTTAAAATCATCGTATGAATGGACAGGAGGTTAATATGTTTACATTTAATCATTTTAATTTTAACGTTAAGGATTTGGAAACCAGCCTTAAATGGTACAGGGAGGCGTTGGGCTTAGAGCCGGTCCTGGTTAAGGACAAGGAGGACTTCACGCTTGTCTACCTGGGCGATGGAAAGACGGGCTTTCGGCTGGAGCTGACCTATCTGAAGAATCGGACGGAACCTTATGATCTTGGGGAGCAGGAATTCCATCTGGCGATGACGGCAGAGGATATGGAAGCGGCTCATAAGAAACACCAGGAGATGGGGGCGATCTGTTTTGAAAATCCCTCTATGGGGATCTATTTCCTGGAAGATCCGGACGGCTATTGGATTGAAATTGTGCCGGATGGGGAGTATATGGCAGAATATACCAGATAAAGATCAAAAGTGAATAACGGCTTCTTTACGAGGGGACTGAATCCCGCAGGTTGTCTGAGAACGGATGTGATCGGGCAGCCTGCATTTTTATGCTGTTTTTTTACTGACAGGTGGACTGTTCACACCTGATTTTAAAAATGATAATAATTTTCAATTTTGTTGACAGAGTGACTGGATGAACTTATAATTGAAAATGATTCTCATATTCAGTCTTAGAAGGCAGGATGATAAAAATGGGAGTACGGTCAACGTATCACACAAAGCAGAGAAAGACAGTTCAGGCATATCTTAAAACCCTGCCGGGAGTCCATGTGACGGCAGGTGAACTATACGGGAAGCTGAAACAGGAAGGTATTTCTATCGGACAGGCTACCGTATACCGACAGTTGGAAAGCCTCGTAGATGAAGGTCTTGTCAGCAAATACATTGTGGATGAGAGCAGCCCTGCCTGCTTTGAGTACATAGGGGAAGCCAGCCACGAAAGTTATGATGAATGCTTCCACTGCAAATGTGAAAGATGCGGGCGCCTGATTCACCTGCATTGCGATGAGCTGGCAGGGATCGCGTCCCATCTGCTTGGAGAGCATCATTTTAAATTGAATCCGATGCGGACCGTCTTTTACGGGATCTGTGAGGACTGTCTGAGAACAGGAAAGAATTCAGAAGGAAAAAGCTATGCTTCGCAGCCGTTTGAAAAAAGTAAATAAAAGAAGAACCGCCGCATGCATAATGGGGATTCTGTTCCTCTTAGCAGTTCTGGCTTCTTCCTTTTATCTTGCTGCTGAAGCAAATCATGACTGCAGGGGCGGCGATTGTCCTATCTGTGCCTGTATGCAGCAGTGTGAAAATCTTCTGCACCGGATTGGTGCGGGAGAAGGCCATGCAGCGGCTGTGATACTGCCGGCTGTGCTGTCCGCCTTCTGCATAGAGCTGTTTTCTGTCTGCGTGGTACAGGAAACTCCTGTTTCAAGAAAAGTCCGGCTGAATGATTAAAAAATAAACCTCCGGGGGTTGTTATCTGCCCCTTCCGGGCACAGACACTCTCATATTATGTTACCGATTGGATATAAAAGGAAAACAATACGGAGGTCATATCCTGTTATGAAAAAGTTCATATCTATCATTCTTACAGCCATTCTTGCGATCGGCTGTCTTTCAGCCTGCTCATCTTCCGAGACAAATAGTAAGTCCGAAGGTGGCAAAGCACCGATTCAGATCGTTACAACGATATTTCCGGAATATGATTGGGTGAAAAATATCCTTGGGAACAACCCGGCAAACGCGGATATCACCATGCTTCTTGATAATGGAGTAGATCTTCACAGCTTTCAGCCGACAGCGGATGATATTATGAAGATTTCCAGCTGCGACCTCTTCATTTATGTCGGAGGAGAGTCTGATGCATGGGTGGACGATGCGCTGAAGGAAGCTGCAAATAAGAAGATGAAGGTAATTAACCTTCTGGATGTTCTGGGGGATACCCTTAAAGAAGAGGAACTTGTAGAAGGCATGCAGCCGGAAGAGGAGGAAGCTGAAGGAGAAGAAAGCACAGAGGAGGAAGGTCCGGAATATGACGAGCATGTATGGTTGTCGCTGAAAAATACAGAAAAACTTTGTGCGGCAATTGATGAGGCTCTTGAGGACATTGATCCGGAGCATAAGGAAGTTTATGCGGCCAATACAAAGAGTTATACAGACAAGATTTCCTCTCTTGATGAGGAATACCAGAAGACCGTGGACGACGCAAAGCGGTCAACAGTGCTTTTCGGGGACCGCTTTCCCTTCCGTTACCTGGTGGATGATTACGGTCTGAAATATTATGCCGCATTTGTCGGATGCTCGGCTGAGAGTGAAGCGAGTTTTGAGACGATCTCGTTTCTGGCAAAAAAGGTAGACGAACAGAAGCTCCCTTGTGTTCTGACTATTGAAGGAGATCAGCACAAGATTGCGGAGACGATTGTGCAGAATACAAAGGAGAAGAACCAGCCCATTCTTACCATGGACTCCATGCAGGCTACAACCTCTGATGATGTGAAGAAGGGAACGACCTATCTGTCTGTCATGAAACAAAATCTGTCTGTGCTGAAGCAGGCTCTGAATTAAGGATCGTATGACTATGGCACAACTTATTGCAAAGGATCTCTGTGTCGGATATGAGGGCAGGGCAGTTCTGCGGAATCTCAATTTTGAGATTTCCGCAGGGGACTACCTTTGCATCGCTGGCGAAAATGGCTCCGGCAAGAGTACGCTTATGAAAACAATTCTTGGTTTTATCCCGCCGGTCAGTGGGACCATTATGACCGGAGATGGTCTGCAGAGAAATGAAATCGGATACCTTCCCCAGCAGACCCTGATACAAAAGGATTTTCCTGCATCTGTTGAGGAGATTGTTCTGTCCGGGCGTCAGGGAAACAGCAGCTCCAGATTTTTTTACAGTCGGGAAGACAGACAGATTGCCTCAAAGAACATGGAACGCATGGGCGTAAGGAATCTGGCACGCTCCTGTTACCGCCTGCTGTCAGGCGGTCAGCAGCAGCGCGTACTGCTGGCGAGAGCCCTGTGTGCAGCGGAGAAGATGCTGCTCCTCGATGAACCTGTGGCGGGTCTTGATCCGAAGGTGACCGAAGAAATGTATGCTCTGGTTGCCGGGCTCAACCGGGAA
>AUXO011186231.1_pt1 | contig 20616 bp, 18 predicted proteins | sample 768731 | NCBI WGS metagenome assembly AUXO01 (sample SAMN02715735, study PRJNA202380) | gut metagenome | biome: sheep rumen | host: Ovis aries | place: New Zealand: Palmerston North
TTCTGATATGAACAAGTTATTAGCTCTTTATCTAATAATACTTGGATTAATAATATTGGTGCCGCTTATGAATGAAGTTCCATTGAACCATCAGAATGTGTACTATCAGATATTAAAGATGGCTCAAATGTCATCAGAACTACGTGCAAGAATTGACATAGAATTCAAAGGCCATTAATTGAATGGATATTATGGAAAAACATAAACCAACAATGAGATGAGCTTAAAGTAGATTATGCCGAGCACGAATTACAGCTTACAGACCATAGAGTATGTATTAATGATGAGGTGTACAAAATGGCTCCTCATATGCCATTAGTACTAGAACTATGAGACCAAGAGAACTACAACTCTCAAATTTACATTGAGCTTGTTTCTAATAGTGATGATGTAATCAACTTTGGTTGATTTATGGCAAACTTAAGCCTAGCACCATTATGACATAAATGAGCAGATTGAGAATATTTGATTGAGGTAGATACTGGTTGTTAGCCTGTCTGTAAGATTTTATTTATAAATCTTTTTATTATGAACGAATTAGACGCAATACAAGCGCAAATGGCAAATCTTGGAGTGGATGTTTCTGCCCCACAGCAAATGCCACAACAAGACTTCGTTCCAAGCTACGATGTCGAAAATCCAGAACTAACAGAAGATGATATGGCTATGTTAAATGCGCCTGCAGAGGAAGAAATTCCTATGTATGATATGGATGAATTAAAAATTGACATCGGACCAATGCTACAATGATTACCTAAAGATGAATTAGCTGACCTAATCATTTGGGTATCTGAGCAATGGAGTATTTTAAATGAATCAGACGAAGAGTAAAATGCCAAGAACAAGAAAACCACAAGTGGCAAGACCTGCAGGAAGGGTAGCTAGCACAACCACCTGAGCCACTAAAAACGTACCATCTCCAGTAGTATATAGAATTCCTACAGGAAGAAGAGACTACAGTTGTGAATGACAAATTGTAGGTTCCTGAGAAGCCCCAATCCACGTAAGATGGATAGACGAGCACGAATTCTTAGTTACACTTAACGAAGCAGAACTTAAATGAAAGATTGAAAATTGGGATAATCTAGATTTAAGTAATGTTAATGTAACATTAAATGAAGTAGATTGACCTGTAACAATTACAGGGAACTTAAATGTTGAAGAATGAACACTTTCAGCTGACGAATTAGTAACAGCATTACTTACAGCTAATACTTGAACAATAACAACATTGAATTCTACAGACTTAACATCTACTAATGTTGATGCTAATGATGTTTCAACTGTAACATTAGAAACTTCTAGTGATGCAACTATTGGTTGAACATTATGAGTTACAGGAGATGCTACTTTTGATGCAAATGTTACTGTATGAGGTAATGAAACAGTAACTTGAACTTTAGATGTAACTTGAGCTACAACTGTTACAGAGTTAACAGCTAGCACTTCAGTTACAACAGAAGATTTAACAGTAAATTGAGAAACAACTGTATGAGCTGTAACTGCTTGAGCTACAACAGTTGATAGTTTAGATGTTACTAACTGAGCAACAGTATGAACAACCTTAGATGTCACAGGAGATTCAACTTTTGGTTGAGACGTAGACGTAACTGGGAACGCTTCAATTACAGGAACAGCCGATTTTACAGGTGACGTAACAACAGTTAATGTTACTTCTACAGGAACAGCAACATTAAATGATGTTAATGTTGGATGAAATGAAGCTGTTACTGGTACACTTAGTGTAACTTGAAATACAACACTTAACTCAGCATTGACAGTTGCTTGAGCTGCAACATTATCTAATAATGCAGCAGTTGGATGAAACTTATCAGTTGCTTGAAATCAAACAGTAACTTGAACTTCTACGACTACTTGAAATGCTATCTTTAATAGCGATGTAACAGTTGCTGGTAACGAATCAGTTACTTGAAATGAAACAGTTACTGGTTCTCTTTCAGTTGGAGAAGATGCTACATTATCTAAAGATTTAACAGTAAATGGAACAACAACTCTTAAAGCTTTAGAAACTGATGGTTCTGTTGATATTGATGGAACTCTTAGAGTTACTTGAGCTATTAATGGCTCTAATTGAGCAACAATTAATTGACAAGTAGAATCAGATACAGTAAGAACTTGAGAAGTTATTGCTGACGAAGTTAGAGTATCTACAGGATTATACTTATCTAATAATGCAGAAGCTCCTGACTTCATTCTACAAGTAGAGAAAGGACAACCAGGTGGAGTAGCTGTGTTAGATGAGAATGGAATTATCCCTACAACTAACTTACCACAAATCTTTACAACTTGTATTTTAAAAATAGTTCCTGTTGTATTTGAAAATTCTAATACAGCTGTGTTAAGAGACCCAGATATTATGTTGGATGGAAGTCAATGGTTATCTAATTATCAAGACATTGTTTGAGACATTGACCCAACAATCCACGAATGAGAAATTATTTTAACAAGTAATGAAGTAGAAACAGGAAGTGTACACGTAAATATCGCATACCCTGTAGATAGATGTGCACAATATAATCAAAATAATTCTTCTACAACTCCAGTAGGAGGTGACGTGCTTCCTTAGTTTTATATTATATCAATACACTAAATGGCAAAAGCTAGAATAGTTTATGACGGTGATTGAGTGTATACAACTAAGGTGAAAAAGAATTTAAAATTATTACCAGGGATAGAACAAGCAATTGACAATATCCCTGGTGTTATTGATAATGCAGATTCTGAATCAACCTCAGATGCCTTATCTGCACATATGGGTAAGGTATTACAAGACCAGATTACAGATTTACAATGAATATGAACATTCTTATCTGGTTGGGATTGTACAACTTGATTGCCAATAACAGACCCAAGGGAAGACCCTTATGTATATAAACCTGGTAACTTCTATATTGTTGTAAATGTTGGTACTTGAGATAACTTTAAACCACACTGAAGCCAATATCAAAGGGGAACAGCAAGTATTACAGTTGAACTAGACGAAGTAAAAATTGATGACAAATATATGTATGATTGAGCTCAATGGATTAGAATTCCTAATTGAGACCAATCTATCGCTGTAGATAGTGAATTGTCTACTTCTTCTCGTAGACCAGTGGAAAATAGAGTAATTACAAATGAATTAAATAAGAAACTGGAGATGACTTATAGTCAAACTCCACCAGTAGAACACGATGTTTTGTGGTATGATAATGTTAATTTCGTTATCAATTATTGGAATGACGATGCTCGAAAACCATTATGAGTAGTAAATGGTTGAAGCACAGAACCACAATGAAACATAACAGGTAACTTATGGTATGACATTGATAATAATGTTTTAAAAGTATATCGTGTATGAACTTGATGGAAGGATTTAGCTTATTGAACTTCTTCAGAAACAGCTCCTTCTGTTGCTTGAAACTGACATCTATGGTATGATATAACAGCTGGTGTGTTAAAATATAAATCTTGAAATAATTGGAATACTGTGTGAACAGTAGACAATTCAGCATTAGCTTCTAATTGGAGCTGAAATACAGCACAAGCTCCTTCTAAGGATGCTGTATATAATGCATTAGTTAATGTAGCAACATTGATGTGAGTAAGTATTAATGATATAATTACTCCTCCACAACCATAGTAAATTATAGGTAGTACCGTTGTAAAAAATAAAATCTGAGAAGTTTGATACTATAAGTGGAGAATTATACCACCAAGTAAAAAAACTATCAGATTTTTATTTTTTGTTACGGTATTACCTATTGTTTTTAATAATTTAATTTTCTAATTATATTGACGAATGGCAGTAAAAGCTAAGCAACAATATTATGCAGATAACGTCACCTTAAAGAAAGAGGCACGTGAATTCTGAATGATAGATGAGCTAAAAGAAAAACTTGATTCTGTTGAATGGTGAGCTCAAGTCAATGTCATAGAAGAAGTACAGGAAAACTGAGTACCTTTAGAGATTGTTGATAAAACTGTAAATGTATTGGTTCCTGAAGTTATAGATAATCTATACACTATTGACCCAAATAATTCACTATCTGCTAAACAGTGAAAAATCCTTTATGATATGATTAAGAATCTACTTTCTAGATGAAGGTTTTTATCAACTTGGAATACTGCAACTTGACTACCATTAACTAATCCAGAAGAAAGTCCTTATCCATATAAGGCTTGAGATTATTATATAGTTTGAGTTACAGCACAAGAGGGATGAACAAATTTCAGACCAGAACCAGTTGAATATGTTATCAACGTGGCTAGTGATGAACAAGAAACATCAGAAGTACACGTATCAGATATCTATGTATATGATTGAGAAAAGTGGATATTACTTATAAATTCTACAAGAGAATTGGCTGTTGATAATTATGTAGATTACACTTATCAATCAACTAATCCTGTTGAGAACCAAGCAATAGCAAGAGAATTAGTAAAGAAACAGAACATATTCCATTATATATGAAATACAGCACCAACACCTCAGAATGAATGAGATGAATGGTATGATACAGCTAATGATGTATTAAAGGTTTGGGATTGAACACAATGGGTTGAGGTATGAAATTGAGAGACATATACAGCTTGACTACATATTACTATTGACCCTAATGATAATAATAAAATATCTGTAGTAGAGTGGTCTGCTACTGCTTCAAGTTTATGACTTGTAAAATTAGGTAGTGACACAGTTCAATCAACAAGTCCTAACAATGTAACAAGTACTACTTGAAGGACATATAGAATACAAGCAAATGGTTCTTGACAATTAATGGTTAACGTCCCTTGGACAGATACAACTTATTTAGCTTGAACAGGTATTTCTATTAGTAACAATAGAGTTATCTCTTGTACTGTAAAACCTGTAACTGTATGACCTACAGCTCCATCTACACCAGGTACTTGAGACCTATGGTATGATACAAATAAGAACACAATGTTCTTATATAAGAATAATGCTTGGACAATTATTGGTCCAGAAATCTATCCTATCACAAAAGCAGATTATGATGCATTAACTCCTGCTGAACAATGAGATGGAAGATTCTTCTTAATCACAGATAATGATTGAACAATATATGTAGATTGGGACAATGTACAAAATAGACCTATGTATATTTGAACAACATCTCCAGATAATCCTTGTGAATGATATATTTGGTATGATACAACTAATGATGTATTAAAGGTATATGATTGAACACAGTGGAATGAGGTATGAGGATGAACAACTTATACAGCTTGAAATTGAATAAGTATTTCTAATGGTGAGATATCTATAGATACAACAGTTGTAGCTACTAAAACAGATTTGAGCTCTAAACAAGATACTATTAGTGATTTAGCTACAATTAGAAGCTGAGCAAGTGCTTGAGCAACAGCAGTACAACCTAATGATAATGTATCAGAATTAACAAATGATGCTTGATATATTACAAGTTCTGCATTAGATGATTATTCAACTACTACAGAAATGAATAATGCTATATCTACTGCAACATCTTGATTAGCTACTGAGAGTTATGTAGATACTGCATTATCATCAAAACAGGATACATTAACAGCTTGAGCTAATATAACTATTGCACAAGATTGAACTATTAGTGCAACAGATACTACATATACTGCTTGAACAGGTATAGATATTACTAATTGAGTAATTTCTAGCACACAAACAAGTGCTGAATGGTGAAATATTACGGGGACATTGAGCAACCAAACAGATTTACAAAATGCATTAGATGGTAAACAAGATGTATTAGTAAGTTGAACTAATATTAAAACAGTAAATAATACTTCATTATTAGGAAATGGTAATATAGATATTCCATCTGGTAAGAATGATATTGTAATTAGTGAATATACTGCACCAGCAGATGATTCTGTTATATGGTATGACATTCATCCTAGTTCTGATAGTTCATATCGTCATTTCAAATATTATGACTGATACGCTTGGACAGAAGTTGAAAGAATATACTATGATTCTTCTGCTCCAACATCTATTAATTTATGAGACCTTTGGTATGATACTAATTACAATGTATTGAAATATTATGATTATAGTACAGGTACTTGGAAATCAGTATGATGAATAGTAACTTCTGCTTGAGATTGAATCAATATTACTAGTGGTGAAATTTCTGTAGATGCTTCTGATATAGCTTGAACTTGATTAACAGTATCTAACAATAATCTTGATGTAGATACAACAGTAGTGGCATTAAAATCAGACTTGGCAAATTATTATACTAAAACAGAGACATATACTAAAACAGAAGTTGACAACTTAATCTCAAGTTTCTGAAACTTTGAAGTTGTAGCTTCGCTTCCTTCTGTATCAACAGCAAGTGAAAAGACAATCTATTTATTATGACCTATCTGAACAGGTGCTGATAAATATGAAGAATGGATTGTAACAGAAGAAACTGCTCCAGGACATTTTGAAAGTGCTAGTACAGTAGACCACGACTTTGTTGAAATTGAATGAGCCAGTGGTACAATATGGAATGAAGATGGAGCTATACAATATAAATATATATGAATAAACAATATTAATCCAGCATCTACACCAGAATGATATTTTATTCAAGTTGATGATAGAGCTGATTCTGGTGTTGAAAAAAATATCTATGCTGATACTCCAATGCCATTTATTTGGACAGATAATATCTCACAACAAATAAGATGAGAAAAACCTGTTGTATATGGTTATACTCCTTGAAGTTTTGATATATATTATTCTGATAGTGAATTAACTTGGGTTCCAGAATCTACTACAAAAGTATGGACTAAGATATGAGAAACATCAGTAGATTTAAGTTGATATGCAACAACAACTGCTTTAACTAACTGACTAGCTGCTAAACAAGATACATTAGTAAGTGGGACAAATATTAAAACAGTGAATAATAATTCATTATTAGGTAGTGGTAACATAGATATTCCATCTGGTAAGAATGATATTGTAACATCAGTTACAGCTCCTAGTGACCATACAGTTCTATGGATTGAAGATAATAGTTGAGCATCTGGAACTAATGAGTTGTATTATTATGATAATGAAGAACAAGAATGGGTTAAATTTAATTGAATATATAAATGAAGCAATGAACCAAATTATTTCCATTTATGGTATGATACTAGCGATGAAGTATTAAAAGCTAGTGACTCACGTACAAGTGGTTCATTCTATCCTATTTGTTTAATATCATATTGAGACTCTTCACCTTCCTATGGTGATTTGTGGTACGACGACCTTAATAGTGCATTGAAATATTATGATGAGGAAGCTGATGAATGGATTGCTATTAGATGACCATATGTAGGTAGTACAGCTCCAGTATCTGCTTTCTGAGTGGTATGATGAATGTGGTATGATACTACCAACAATGTAATGAAATACTACGATGGTTCAACTTGGGCTAGCGTAGGTTGAATAACATATACTGCTTGAGATGGTATCGATATTACTAATGGTGAAATATCTGTGGATGCTTCTGACTTAGCTTGAACTTGATTAAGTACAGATGGTTCTAATAACCTTATTGTTGATACAACTGTAGTTGCTACACAAACAGATTTATCTTGAAAACAAGATAAAGCTACTTCTGGTAGTATAGCTCCTTCAACAACTCCAACATATGTATGACAGCAATATATAGATACAACTGCTGATAAGATGTATGTTGCTACAGGTACTTCTTCTTCAAGTGATTGGACAGAAGTTGGTGCTTGAAGCTGAGATATGCTGTATAGTGATTTCTGATGGGATACATTAACTTGAGCTAGTGTAACATTATCATTAAGAAGTGAGATAACACCTAGTGCTAACTTTACAGTAAATAAACCTAATGATTTAAAGGATTGACAATTCTATGTATTAAGAGTTATTACTTGAGAAACTGCTTACACTATGACACTTGGTACAGATGTCACAAATCCTTACAGTGAAGATTTAACATTAAGTGCTAATACAATAGCTAACTTTACATTCTTAGCTAAAGATTGAGAACTTGAGTTACAACCTTCTACTGAAGCGCCTTCATACATAGCTTGAACTTGAATTAATATAGATGCTAATAATGTTATCTCTGCAGATACACAATTTGTAGTAGTTGATACATTACCTAGTGTCTCTACAGCAAATGAAAATAAAGTATATATATTATGACCTATATGAACAGGTACTGATAAATATGAAGAGTGGATAGTAACAGAAACTAATGTTCCTTTTACAAGTGCTTCTCCTATTACAAAAGAGCACATAGAGACTACACTTTCAGAAGGTTCTGGGGAAATTGTATGGAATAGTAATGGAGCTATAACTAATGCATATGTATGAATAGATAATTATCAAACAACAAATACTGCTTATATGTTTGTTAATAATTATGCAGATTCTGGTATTTGATTATGAGAAATAAGCACTGACACACAAATGCCTTATCTTATAAAAGATTGGGATGATGAAGATATATTTATGGAAGTACCACAAGCCTGAGTATATGGACAAGCTGGTGAAGAATTAAGTTTCGATGTATATTATTCATCATCGCCTTTAAGTTTAGCTATAGAACCAGTAAAGCAATGGACTAAGATATGAGAAACTTCACCAGATTTATCTGGTAAACAAGATAAAGCTACTTCTGGTAGTACAGCACCTTCAACAACACCTACATATATTTGACAACAGTATGTTGATACAACTAATGATATATTGTATGTAGCAACAGGAACTACATCTTCTAGTGATTGGACAGAGGTTGGTGCTTGAAGTTGAGATATGTTATATGCTGACTTTAACTGGGCTACTAAGACTTGAGAAACTATTACTCTAGACTTAAATAGTACAATTACTCCATCTGCTAACTTTACTGTTAATGCTCCTGCTACTATTAAAGATGGACAAGTATATATCCTTAGAGTTATTAACTGATTAACAGTTTATACTATGACTCTTGGTACTTGAATAACTAATCCATATAGTACAAGCACAGCATTAACTTCTAACTGAGTTGACCAGTTTGTATTCCAAGCTATTGGTTGAAGCTTAGAATTATTGCCAGACATTGATGTAGATATTTCAGGTAAACAAGATAAAGCTACAAGCTGAAGTTCTACACCACCTACAGCACCTAGTTATATAGGACAACAATATGTAGATACTACTTCAATTGTTCCTTATATAGCTACTTGAACTACTTGAACTTCAAGGGATGATTGGCAAGCATTACCTATCTTATCTAAGCAAAATTGAGCACTTCTTTCTGTAAAGATTTGGGTATGAAGTCAAACAGATTATGAAGCTTTATCAACTAAAGACCCTAACACATTATACTTTACTACAAATGTTGTAAGTGGAAGTTAATTAATTTTATCCCAGGTCCTTGATTGGGCTTGGGATAAATGTTTTTTATAGATTTTTGATAATATAATGACATTAACATATTTGAAAAAAATATTCCCTATGACTTGGAAGAGAACATATACACCTCCAGTTCCACCTACACAATACTATGAAATAACTTTCGATACTTCTAGTCCATATATTACGAATACTGTAACTCCATTTACTGTGGAAGATTGAGATGATGCTATCTATTATTCTGCTACGCCTAATACAGTATCCGTTTGATGAACTAATGTAACTATGCAATTAGCAGATGAATGGACATCTATTACTTGATGGTCAATTGAATCAGATTGAGTTACGCAAACATTACCTGCTTGAACTCACGCATTGATTATTGATGATACAGAGTTTATCCCCACAGTATCACACGTCGTTATCCATAGAGATACACAATGACCTTGTCCTAATGGATTTCATATTGGTACACAAACAGAATGGGATACATTAAAGACAGCTCTTACTACATTATGAGTATGGAATAAGGCAGATTTTATGAATTATTTAAAAGTTCCTAGTGCATATTATCTTAATAGAACCAATGGTTCTAAAAATACATCATATTGACCAGTGAGATTCTGGACATCAACAATGACATCTAATACTGTTGCTTATTGTATGTATGTAAATGAAAAAGATGCATTAGCAGTGGCATCTGACAAACCAGGTAATGCATTTTCTATAAGACCATTTAAAGATAATCCTGTAGCCCCTGATGAAACTTGGACACTATTAACTACTTGAATATATTGGAGTTCTACAAAGTGATTGATAAGTATTACTTGAGATGGTTGAACTACGTACATAACTATATCTGATAAAAACTTATGAGCAACTAATGTATGAGATTATTGATTATATTACCAATTTTGAAATAACTATTGATTCAATGTTAGTCCATCAGATTATGTTACATCTAAGCCTACATTAACATCTACATATGGACCAGGTAATTACTATAATAGTTCTACATATGTTAGAGTATCTAGTGGAAATGGATGGTTCGACTGAACTGTTAATAACATATGGTGATGAGTAACAAATGGTACTTGGACAGAATAAACGTGCCTTATTTTATTTTTGGAGACGGTAGTACCTGCTGTTTCCTATAATTTTTTATAGCAATATGAACAGACCATATAAAGAATTTAAAGATAAATGGTTGTGAAAAAGGATTGATTATGATAGAGCTTACTGATATCAGTGTGTAGACTTAATTAAACAATATGCTGATGAATGTTTGTGAATGTGAAAGTTATGAGCTATTTGAAATGCTAAAGATGTCCCAAACTGAAGCTTTTGAAAGAAGTTTACAAAGATAGTATGAATGAATGATATAATGCAATGAGACATTATCGTTAAAACAAATAGTAAATATTGACACATAGCCATAGTTGATAGAGTCGTCTGAGATAAGATATATGTGTTAGAGCAAAATGGTAGTTGAAAGAGTTCAGGAAGTGGTACTTGAGCGAATGCTATTAGAGTCCACGCATACGATAAATCATTCTATCAGATAATATTAAGAAGCACTATAATAATTAGTAACTATAATAAGGAATTAGAATATGTTGAAAAAATGATAAAGGAAAGGGAACAACTACTAAAAGATACAAAAGAATATAAAGACTCTTTAATTTATAAGAAATAGAATGATTGAACTTACACAAGATTTACCAATAGTAATAAGTCTATGAACATTGGTTACAGTATTATGAGCCGTAATTAATTATACTTCTAAACTAGCTTCATATAAAAAAGAAATGGAAATGAAGTGCCACGAAATGGATGAGAGACTAGGCAAACTAGAAGAATTAGATTTAGATTCAAGGTTAAGAGAAATGGCTATTGACCTTAAATGGATACGTGAACAAATGAAAGTTAATAAATAATTTTATTTTTTGAAAGGGGACTATGTTAGTAAGAATAATGTGATGTAAAGAAAGGGAAGAAAACATCAATAAAATGCTAGAGGGGTTACCAGAGAATACAGAAGTAATTTGGGACCAAAAGAAAGATGTAGTAGATACATTAACTAGGACATTTGATACTGATGAAGACTTAGTAGTGTTTGAAGATGATGTAGAACTATGTGATTGATTTTGGGAGAAAGCATTAGCTGAGATAGAGAAGCATAAAGATTGCTTCATTATGTTCTATTGAGCAAATGCTGATGACTTTATTAAGTATCCAGATGAATGATATAATTGACCAAGGGTATGGACACAAGCTTATTATATCCCTTGATGAAGAGGTATAGCTAGAGCTATGGCTGAATGGGTACAGAAGGATGAGAAATATACACCACAAGGTAGATATTCAAATCCTATGGCACATTGTTTAGTAGCTATGTGAGTAAAGAGACATTTAGTAAAACCTAGTCTATGCCAACATTTATGGTTCTGACATAGTCTATTACCCAATCACGAAAGATGTAACCATAAATCTTTAACCTATAAGAAAAACTAAAATATGTGAAGATTAGATACGGCTCTGAATTGAAAAAACTCAATGCTGTTTTGACATAAAAAAATAACATATGAGTGTCCAGATTGCGACCCAGAATATGTACCTGAATGTGAACCTGGTAAAGTACGGGATGAAGCAACTCAGCAATGTATAATACCACCTTGTCAACCCTGAGATGAATTCTATGAGTGTGATTGTAAATGTGAGGAGTGACAAATATGTAGAGATTGAGCTTGTGTAACAGAAGAAACTCCTTGTTGAGAATGTTACAAATATGAGGATTGAGAATGTGTAAGAGATATTGAAGCCTGTCCTGGTTCACAGCCACCAACACCTTGACCAACGCCTGTTGACCCACCTGTATGTTGAGAATGCTATACATATAACAGTACAACAGGAGAATGCGAATTTGAATCTCCTAAATGCCCAGAACCTCCTGTATGCTGAGACTGATACTATTATAATTCAGATACCTGAGAATGTGAGGAAAAAATAATTATAGTACCTCCAACTCCAGTACAAGATGATTGTGTTAAATATACTAATGTATGAGATTGAATTATTGTAAATTCAGATTGAAAAATAACTTGAGTAGTTTGAAGCACTAAATTGAATTGAAGACGCTATTGGTTTAGTACTGATTGTGTTGATAGAATAGAGTTTTATGCTAGAGTTACCACAGTATGAGAATGAGCAAATAAATCTTGAATAGAACATTGATATGCAGAGACATTATGAAGTTTGACATATACAGTACGTGCTTATTATTGAGATTATGTACAGCTGCATCATAATGATGTCTTAAAAATTATTATATATAGTGATTGAAGAGAAGACACTTATATAAAGAGTTTTATAAGAAATTGAGTATGGACTAATTGGGAACTATTTTCTCTAATAAAAAAGCCAAAAGTCCCTGCTTGAAGAATAAACTGGATAATGTGCTGAGTGTTGTGATGAGCAGAAATATGGGATATAAAACAATATGAAAAATGAGAAGAGTTTATTGATGACCCAGTAGTAGAAGAGCCTCCTTATTTATCTTGTGATGAAAACTGTTATCAAAATTTGACTGCATATTGAACAGTAAGAGACTCTGCTTGAAATGTATGATATACAAAAGATTTTTGAAATGATTCTCAATGGCTTAATTGAACTACAAAGAATTGATGTACATATGAATGATGATTATTAACAATTCCTAAAAATACTTCAGGTTATACTGTGTTTAAATATGAATGATTTAGATTACCTATAAGTGACTTTAATCCTTGATTCAATTGGATGCTTGATATGAAATTTAAATTAGTCTGAACGCAAGAATGAGGTATATATTTCCGTTTTTGAAAAAAAATGGATAACTGAAGTGTTATTTATGAAGATTCTTATACTATAGTTGTTAATAGTGAATCAGAACTGCAATGAAAAGATTTACGTCTTGTTACAGAAATATACTATCTTTCATATAGCGATAGAGTATTCAGTGAAAGTAGACTATACTATTGGGATTGAAATGATTATGAATTCTTTGAGTTATTCCGTAATCCATTTAATGTAGATGAACGGTATAGTGGAGCGGAAGGATATATGGAGATAGAACTTGATAGTCATTCATCTGCAGATAGTATTGTTATAAATTACGCTTGAGAATGATATAAACGAACAGGATGATAATATATTTAAATATTTCACAAGATAATATATGGCAAAAACAATAACAGTATCAATAGAGAATCTATTATGATACATTAAATGACATAAACTCTGACACGATAATTCTGTAAAACAGAATAACTATCTGTCTTATTATAAATGAAATCGGTATTGACACGAATATAGAGCACAGACAAATAATAATGAAGAAAACAATAATACAGAAAATACAAATGAAGAGCAAGAGTGAAACGAATAGCTTTTTATAATTAAAAATAAAAACTTATGAATGTATATTTATGAAGTACAGAGTTGGATAATGTAGCTTTACAATCAACTTGATTAGATGCAATACATTTAGGTACAGATGAAGTGTGGAGTGCAGCACCATCAACTAAGAGACTCTTATTATATGTAGAAACAGATTTGGTACCATCTAGTGACTGAGAGTGGGAAGATTATAATGGACAAGAAATATCATATGTAGATATGCCTGTTGATTATAAAGCAATAATGCTAACTTGAAATGATAATTCTTATGATTTTATACCGCTAGATAGTAACTGAAACCCCGTTTCTTATACCGAAAAATTTAGAGCCTATATTGATTGAAGACAATGATGAGTTAATTTTATTGGAATTAAATATGTACCATATGGTTGAACAGAATTCGATGTTGATTTAACTACAACACGGAATCAAGCTATACCTAATGATGAAACTTGAGTAGCTCTACAAGATTGAGATGTAATGGTTATTGTATTTGAGACACAAACAGGACCTAGTATATTTACACATAGTTCTTGTAATTCGGTTTGAAGTAATATATATAATAATCTTAATACTTTAATGTGAGGCTCTGCTACACGGTATAACTATCGGATACTAGGTAATGATTGATATTGATATATACTTTGATACCCTGGTAGTTGGGGTTCTAATCAACGTCTTTATTGGATAAAATTAGATTCGACTTGAGCCATCGTTACTTATACTACAGACCCAGTACCTAGTCAATTCACACAAAGCTGGATGCCTGATTATTTCAATGGTACAGATGAAAGTACAAATATGTTCGTAACTATTTCTAATGCATTATGAATTCAAATATCAAATACACAAGAATTTTGAATGTGTATTTATAATCATTTACAATAATAAATGTGTCTTATTTTATTTTTGGAGACGGTAGCACCTGCCATCTCCTATAATTTTATATAGCAATATAGATAGACTATATTGAGAATATATATTATAATAACTTACGATAAACAATGAGAAACATCTTAAAATGATATCACGAAATAATAGCTATAAGTGTAACACTATCTACTTGAGCAGGTGGTACGGCATCATTTGTGCCTGCCACTTGAACAAGTTATACATTATCTAGTCTCCCTATATGAACACAAATAGCTTTAACACAGATACAATGAGTTGATACATATGTATTCTTACATAATAACAATGAGATATGAATATTAACAACAACACCTGGTAGTTGATATAAATTGGATTGAGTTAATGTAAATAGCACACCAGTATCTTCTACGGCTATAACATTATCAGACGGTGATACTATTAATGTAGCATTTTGTTTGCCAGATTATTTATGATTTACTGCTAACACTGCTTGAAGTACCATAAAATTAGCAAAGAATGGTTCTCCAACAGAAGTTACATTAGAAACAAGTACAGACTGAAATACCTGGAGTACTTACACATTTTGAGATACAATAACATTAGCTAATATATGAGATAAGGTATATTGGAGGAATACAAGTGAAACAGATACTGGATTTAGTACAAGTACATCAAATTATTATAAATTTGAGATGACTGGGTCAATAGCTTGAAGTGGGGATATAAATTTTTTATTAAACAAGAACTCAGCAACAGCATTGTCTAGGTATTGTTATATAAGTATGTTCCAATGATGTACTTGATTAACAAGTGCTCCTGCATTACCTGCTACTACATTAGCCGATAGATGTTATTCCAATATGTTCAAATGATGCACTTGATTGACAACAGCTCCTGCATTACCAGCTACTACATTATTTGATTATTGCTATGCTTATATGTTCCAATGATGTACTTGATTAACAAGTGCTCCTGCATTACCTGCAACTACATTGGATGATTATTGTTATGCTTATATGTTCCAATGATGTACTTGATTAACAAGTGCTCCTGCATTACCTGCAACTACATCAACTTCTCGCTGCTATTACTATATGTTCTATAGATGTACTTGATTAACAAGTATCCCTGCATTGCCTTCGACTGCATTACCTACTTCTTGTTATGCCTATATGTTCAATTGATGTAGTAATATTAAACTGTCCACGGAACAAACTTGAGAATATCAAACTGCATATAGGATACCTAGTTCTTGAGATGGTCAATACAATCCAGATGCGTCAACTTCTATGTTCTGAAGTACAGGTTGAACATTTAAAGGCACACCTGCAATCAATACAACATACTATACAAGTAACACAGTAGTTTCTTAATTTAAGAATTAAATAAAAAATATGACTAAGATAACAATACATTGACAGAAAATACAGTATCATCAATCTTTTAATATATCAGTCACTACAAGTTGTTGACCTTGATGAGAGATTGAAACTCAACTTACTCCTTGATATAGTTTGTCAAAATTACCACTTTGAACGACAATTGTAAGAGATTCAAGTTCACAAGTTATATTCTATTTGTATTATTGATGACAGAGTATATGTACTATTAGTGCATATTGAGATGTTGAAAGGTGATATGCTTTAGAGGGTTGCACAATTAATAGATGATGAGATAAATTTATAGTAAGAACTACACCTATAGAGTTAGAAAGTTGAGATGTAATATGATTTACATTTGAACAAGTTAATACAGTATTATGGTTTTATTCTGATTCTGTATGACAATGGTATGATAGTAATAATAATATAGTACCTTCCGCAAAGTTGCCTGTGTGACTTTATACTATTTCAAGCTTTACTCAAGCAACTTCAAATTCTTATGCATTAACGATATCTTGAGATAGTACATACATATATTATTATAAATGGTCTTTACCTATAACCATTGATTATATTGAAATAAATTGAAGTCAGGAATTGATTCCTTATCCAATTGTTAGTTGAGATTATCTTAGGGTAAAATATACTGAAACACCTTGAGTAAGCTTAGCTAGTGAGACTGAACTTTGACATTGGGAAGATGAGAATTGAAAAGAAATATCTTTTATACCAGCACAATCAGGTAGAACATCTATAGATTTCTCAGTGTATGATTATGACTCTAATGCACATTATGTAAAAATAAGGATAGAATGAGGGTCTACTAGTGAATATAATTCTTCATACATAAGGTATTGTTGTTCAAAGGACAGCCATCTCACAGATGTTGAAATAACCGACTTATATGAAGATTATAGTAATAACCATATATATGCTAGAAGTAGTAGCTCTTTTAATGTACCTACTTGATATTATTTAATATGAAATATGTCACCAATTTATGGTGTTATAGAGAAATGAAAGCAATCAAGTAGTAATATATTACAAGATATTACTAATAATGTATCTTGCTTAAGCGTTCAAGGTTATTGGGAACTTCAACCATATCAGGTAAATTATTTATTTTTTAGTAGAGAAACCTGATATTGTTGTTGAATATTTTCAACTCAACAACAGCAAAATTCAACATTTGCCGTAGTAGTATTTGACCGTGATTGATATGTTGACTCTTCTGAATGCTTCTCATATAATAATAACCCATTCTGAATAGCTGATTTCGCCTTTTTAAATAGCGAGAGTTCGATGATGAGTAGTTGAAGTCCTATGGACTATTTATCTTTACAACGCAATAATATTAAATTATATAGTAATACACAATTAGTACAGTCAATTATGGAATATTTCCACAAAAGATAATTTAACAAGTAACCTTACATATGAAGAACAAGCTAAGTAAAACAATAGTAATTAACTGAGAGACCTATCATTTAAACAAGGAAATTCCTAGAGATGCAGAGAATTTACACCACATAATTTGAAAGGTAAACAGGATAAAGTACAACACTAATGAAAAGCTTAATAAGGTTTTACTTAATGAAAGAAAGCACGTAGCTCTTAATAGGTTATTCCTAGACCATCAATCTCCACACGAACAGCTTAGAGATATGGTTAAGATACGAGAACCTGTATTAAGTGAATGAGTTAGAGAAACATTATATTGATTACTTAGCTTGCCTAGATGACTTTTTTACAAGGAAGAGTTAGTGAAAAAGAAGTATCTAGATAAGGAACTATTCTCTGATGAGGAAAGTAAATTTTTAAAAGAAGAGATATAATAATGGAAAAACAAAACAACTATTATGAACATAGTGAAAATACTAAAGAATGTACATATGGACTTGTTATCGAATCCTGCAGACAATGCTTATTCGAAACCTTGTGTAGATTAGAAAAAGCAAAAAAATACCTATAATATATAGTTGGGAATGTCAGATGAATTGCCCGATGTCCAACAAGGACTTTTTTCTTTCCTCTATAGATGCTTAGGTGTCCGTAGGGGAAAATTTTTTTATTAAATTATTAAATTTAAATGGCAAGATTAATAAAGGAATGGATGAAAGCCAAGAAGGGAATTTGTTCTAGCGATTGTCAATGCTTAACAATTACAGGATGGAAATGTTATGCAGAAGAAAATCTATGTAATTGTTGATACAAAAGCAATAGCAACAACAGCAACAACAATCAATCAGCTCCTGTTGCTCCTGAGGAACCAGATACTACAGATGATGATAATTCTACAGACAATTATGTAGAACCAGAAATCCCTGATGATATTTTAGAAAATCCTGCAGAGGAATCTTTAGATGATTTAAATAGTTAATTATGACAAATGATTATTTAGTTGACAAAAAGAATCAGCTAATAATGGATGCTAGATTGAGAAGATTGAATAATTTCCTATCTAACTGAACACCCACCACGCCCTCAATAACTCCTACTACGAATAACAGTTTTGTATGATGAGCTTATTGATGAAACCCTAGGCCTGCTACAAATTTAGAATGAAGTACTATTAGATGATGATATGTAACATACAATCCACAGAATGTATGGAATTATTCAGCAACTAATTGAACATATCAACCATTCTCAGTAGCGGATACATTAGCACAAAGAGCACAATGATATCAAGCACAAGGGCTAGAGTGATTAGCTAACTCATTTAGAACTCTAAATAGAGAAAACAATATCTATAATAATACAGCTAATAAGATTACTGATTATTATACAGCATTAGCTAATGATATTAACTCTAGAGAGAATGCATTAGCACAAAGAAAAGAATCTTTGGCTAACCAACTTAGTCAAGATATTGCTAATCAGAGACAATATGTTATGGATTATTTCGGACCTAACTGATTCTTCACTAATGAAGTTAATAAATTCTATGATGAAAATGGTAACTACTTAGCAAGTGAAGCAGGTAGACAAATGGCTATGGCTAATGCAGAAGGTATTCAATCTTGAGCATCATTATGAGCACAAAGAGCTGCAAGAAATGAAGCATATAATAATGCGTTCCAAAATTATCTTAAAGTGAAAGAACAAGAGATTGCTGCAAAGACATCAATCGCACAGCAATTAGTTAACTATATGACAGCATTAAGACAAGAGTATTGAGAGACACAAAATGCATATGTTATTTCTCAATATCAAAGAGCTAATGATTTGTTAAATGATTTATCTAAGAATTTAGCACAAACACAAGCAAGTATAACTTCTGCAAGGATGCAACAAGCTGTTAGCTCAGCTAGCAAAGCTCAATCAGACCCATATGGATTAAAATTCTGGGATAATCTTATAGCAAATATTAAGAATTGAACAGCTACACCAATGCAAGAAAAATTATTTATAGACCAAGGATGAAGAATAAGATTTAACCCAGATTGAAGTAGGACTCCAATTTTAACAGACTTCAGATATCCTACATCTTCTACTAGCTCTACTAAGTCTGAAGACGAAGATGAGGACAAATAATTTTAATACCTAACCAAACACTTATGTTAAAAGAATTACGACAAGACAAAACCTTTAGAGTATATTGTTGGCAAGCATTTGCTGCTTTAGTAGTAGTATGACTTACAGCACTTGCTTCTTTAGATAGTAATGTTAAAGAAGTATTGCTTATCTTATGAATACCAGCAGTAAGTGCGCTATTCAAATATGTTAATAACAAATATCTATGAGATGTTTGAGTGGAAACAGACCCAGTAATAGAAGACCTACAACATATGATAAAGGAAGCAAGAAAATCTTTAGATGAAAAGAAAAAGTAATATGGCTAAACCTGTAAAATGAAGTGCTGAATGGAGACTACAAGAGGCATTAAATCTAGCAAGAGTAGCACAAGCTAAATGAAAATTAAACAACAAAACAATACAATATTTACAAAAACTTGCTTGACTCAAAAAAGAATGACAAAAAATTGATAGAAATTTTGCTCCAGTTGGTTGATATAAGCCTATGACAGATATCCCTTATACAGACCCATATTGAGATAAAACAACAAAACCATATTGGGTTATTAACTGATTAGACGTTTGATGAGCAAAAGTAATTGCTTGAGATGTGTCTCCAAAATCTTCAAGTCCATTAGCACGGAAAGCTGTCCCCCCTCTAATAAGAGATTGGGAAAATGAAAAGACTGCTGAGCAATTAAAAAATGAAGAACAAGCATTATTAAATGAATATAGGAGCTGAAGAATTAGACCTGCGCCTGATTTGAATTGATGAGTAATGTGGGTATGGAATCCAGATAATTGAGTTCCAGAAGACTGACGTATTAGAAATGCTGCATTAAATTGATTATTAACTCCAGAAAGAAAATTCTCAGAAGGAGAAATCAATACATATAATAGAGTGCAAGAAAATTTTTAGATGAAAAGAAAAAGTAATATGGCTAAACTTGATACAGCCAGTAAGGCTTGATATAGATTATTAGAGTTAAAAAGGGTGTATGATTTAATGGCTTCAAAAAAAGCAGAAGAC
>AUXO017185104.1_pt1 | contig 20612 bp, 20 predicted proteins | sample 768731 | NCBI WGS metagenome assembly AUXO01 (sample SAMN02715735, study PRJNA202380) | gut metagenome | biome: sheep rumen | host: Ovis aries | place: New Zealand: Palmerston North
GGATTTTTTATTTACCATCAAGGAGGAAAGTATGCTGACACAAGCGCCACGAGGAACGAGGGATGTTCTTCCTTCCGAGAGCTACCGATGGCAGTATCTGGAAGCCAAAATGAGAGAAGCGGCAGCTGAAGCGGGGTTCAGGGAAATCCGCACGCCGGTATTTGAACACACAGAACTGTTTCTCCGGGGTGTCGGAGATACGACAGATATTGTTCAAAAGGAAATGTACACGTTTAAAGATAAGGGCGAACGATCTATAACGCTTAAGCCTGAAGGCACTGCCGGGGCTGTACGTGCGTTTCTTGAAAGCAATATGTATGCAGATCCATTGCCGGCAAAACTTTACTATCTGGCTGCTCCTGTGTTTCGTTACGAAGCCCCACAGGCGGGGCGCCTGAGGGAACACCATCAATTCGGTCTGGAGTGTTTCGGGGCAAAGGAAGCCACAGCAGACGCGGAACTGATTCTGCTGGCATACAGGTTATTGTCGAAACTGGGGATTCAGAACTTGTCTGTTCATATTAATTCCATAGGCTGTCCTGAGTGCAGACCGAAATATAACAAGGCATTAAAAGAATTCCTGCACGAACACACCGCTGAATTATGTGAAGACTGCCGTTCTCGTATGGACCGGAATCCATTGAGAGTACTGGACTGCAAGAAAGAAAAATGCCAGCTTGTGGTTCGGAATGCTCCTCAGTTGCTCGATTGGCTTGACGATGAATGCAAGGCACACTTTGATGAGCTGAAATCATGTCTTACCCTGGCGGGGATTCCTTATCAGGTTAACCCCAAAATCGTGCGTGGACTGGATTATTATACAAGAACCGTTTTTGAATTAATAACCACAACCAAGGATGGCAAGCTAACGGTATGTGGTGGCGGACGATACGACCATCTGGTGAAAGAACTTGGTGGCCCTGACATCCCGGCTGTTGGTTTTGGTATGGGAATGGAACGTGTGCTGATGCTGCTTCAGAGTGAGAATATTGAGTTCCCTGTTCCCAGACTTATGGATGTATTTGTGACATATATGGGTGATCATCGCACGGAAGCTTTTGCTCTGGTTCAGGCACTTCGTGCTGATGGAATCAGGTCGGATATGGATCATTGTGGAAGAAGCCTGAAAGCCCAGTTCAAATTTGCCAATAAGCTGCACTCTGCTGTTTGTGCAACTATCGGGGATGATGAAGCACAGCAGCAGATGGCCCGGCTGAAGTTTATGGAAGATGGGAGAGAAGAAACTGTTCCTCTTTCAAAAGTCTCCGAGACAGTAAAAGCGTATCTTCAGACCTTGAATTAAGATATTTGTGAAAGGATCGACTTGTTATGCAACACCGCACGCACACATGTGGAGAATTGAGACTGACAGACGCCGGAAAAACGGTTCAGCTTTCCGGCTTCATGGAAAATGTGAGAGAAGTCGGCACGAACCTTGCTTTTGTGGTATTACGTGATTTCTATGGAGTGACTCAGCTGGTTATTGAGACTGAGGAAATGATGAAGGTTATCAGAGATCTGAACAAGGAATCAACGATTTCGGTAACTGGCGTTGTGCGTGAACGAGCCAACAAGAACCCTCAGATACCGACCGGCGATATTGAAGTTGTGCCCGAAAGGATAGAAGTACTTGGACGCTGCCGGTTTAATGCACTTCCGTTCCAGATTAACCGTTCAACGGAAGCCGATGAATCACTCCGCCTGAAATATCGGTATCTGGACCTGAGAAATCCTCAGGTGAAAAAGCAGATTGTGATGCGCTCGCAAGTGGTTGCAGCTTTGCGCAGTGCCATGATTGACCATGGATTTATGGAAATAACAACTCCCATTCTGACTGCATCTTCTCCGGAAGGTGCACGGGATTATCTTGTACCGGCTAGAAAGCATCCTGGCGAATTCTACGCATTGCCTCAGGCTCCTCAACAGTTTAAACAGCTGCTGATGGCTTCAGGCTTTGATCGCTATTTTCAGATAGCTCCTTGTTTCCGTGATGAGGATGCACGTGGGGACCGGAGCCCGGGCGAATTCTACCAGTTGGATATGGAAATGGCTTTCGCAGACCAAGAGGATGTGTTTGAAGTCCTGGAAGATGTACTTCCACCTGTATTCTCGAAGTATGGAACATACAGCCGGGCAAGCGGCGCTCCGTTCCAACGGATCGGATACAAGGAAGCGATGGAAACATATGGTACAGATAAGCCTGACCTTCGTATAGACCTTACTGTGAAGGATGTTACAGAACTGATGCAGGGGATCGGATTCGGTCCGTTTGAGGGGCAGACAGTAAAGGCTGTTCCGGTCACGCATATGAATGCAACCCGGAAACAGATTGACAAGCTTTGTGCAGAAGTTGAAGTGATTTCAGGCAGCAAACCATACTGGTTCCGCATCGATGATCAAGGTGAAATTGTCGGCGGAATAGCTAAGTTCCTTCAGCCGGTCAAGGAGACGGTCATACAGACACTGGGTCTGGAACCCAATACTTTTGTTGCTCTGTCAGCGGGCAAAAAAACAGCTGCACAGAAGACAGCGGGGGTGCTGATCAAACAGCTTGGATTACTCTGCCCAGAGCATATGGACGCTGAGCAGTATGCATTCTGCTGGATTGTTGACTTCCCGATGTATGAAATTGGAGAGGAATCTGGAGAGCTTGAGTTCTGCCACAATCCTTTTTCGATGCCCAATGGCGGGCTGGAAGTACTTCGGAAGGCTGCAAATGGTGAAGTAGACCCATTGACAATCAATGCATTCCAGTATGACTTGGTCTGTAATGGTGTTGAGTTGTCTTCGGGAGCTGTCCGCAATCATGATCCGGAGATCATGATCGAAGCATTCAAGCTTGTGCGTCTCGGGGAAGAGGATGTAAAAGCTAAATTCCCGGCGATGTATCATGCCTTCTGTTATGGTGCTCCGCCGCATGCTGGTATTGCTCCAGGGGTTGACCGTATGGTTATGCTTCTGGCTGGTGTGGACACTATCCGCGAAGTAATCCCATTCCCGATGAATAAGAATGCTCAGGACCTTATGATGGGTGCCCCGAGCCCTGTGGATCCGCGGCAGCTGGAAGAATTACATATCGCAATCACTGCAAAGGACCAGGATGTTGAATAATACTGAAACGTGAACAAAGTACCGGTTGTCATGAATTGCCGGATCTGTTATACTTTTCCGGGCGGGAAATTATACCCGCCCGGAAAAGTGCAGATAGATTACAGGAGGTGCTGATCATTGGCAAGCAAAAAAGATATCCTGCCTGTGAATGCGGATACAGAAATTGAACAGTCGAGTTCCATCACGTATGCGCCAGAAGTGATTAATATCATTACAAGTGCTGCGGTCAATGAGGTTGAAGGAATTGCAGGAATGAGCAGTGTGTCTGGCGGCCTTCTGACCCGAAAAGGCAATATCAGTAAGGGGATCAAGATTGAACTTGGACCTGAGGAAGTTTCTATTGACCTTTATGTGATTGTCGAGTATGATCGGCCAATTCAGCGCGTTGCTCAGGAAGTACAGGAAAATGTTCGCAAAGCTATTGAGAGTATGACCGGGCTGCATGTCGTTCGTGTGGATGTCCATGTACAGGGCGTTAGCTTTGAGAAGGAAAACTCCGCCCTTGCCAGTGGTGCAAAGAATGCGGCAATTGCAGAAAATCAGGTGGAAAAGAAGCTTGAGTCTGTCTCTGAAGCACCTGATGAGGTGACTTCTGAAGTTGAGAAAGAAGAAGAGTCGCCTGACGCCCAGCAGCCGGATGCATGATTCAAGGAGGCGTGAATGGTGAAATTGCGTCTTAGTAGCAGAATCCTTCTGGTCCTTACTGCTGTAGTCCTACTTGCTCTGGCTGGTGTGATTGTATCGGACGTGCTCGATGGGTACAGAATATCCAGGTGGGCGTATGCGTTCCTGCAACGTAAGGATTGGATGGCGTTCGCCATTTGTGCACTGGTTATTTTCGGACTGATTGGATTGGGTGTCCACGCAGTTTCCCTGGCGTTGGGTCTTGTTCACGGGAAACGTTATGTAATGGTGGACCAGAAAGGCGGGAATCTGCGGATTTCACTTTCTGCGATCGAGAATCTTGTAAGGAAGTGTCTGAGCAGTCACGAAGAAATCGATATTTCTTCCATTCAGCTGAGTTCAACCAAACAGGGGCTGGATATGATTCTTCATGGCGATATGCCTATAGGAATGGATATCCCCGGAGCAGTTTCAGCTCTGCAGTCTGAGATCAAGGAATATGTAGTCAGTTGTTCAGGCGTTATGGTGCGTGAGGTCGCGGTTCTGATTGATAACACACGGGGGACAGTAACTGAACCCGCAGATCAAGTGAATATGAATCTGCTGCAAACAGGTACTGACACGGAAATCTGTCAAGAAGATGCAGTGCAATCTGCCGCACATGTGGACGAGTGCTCTGACAGTCCGGAAACGTCTGACCAGGAAATTGCGGACATTTCAGAGCCTTCTGAAGTGGTTGATGCTGAGGTTCTTTCAGAAATAACAGAAACAGAATGATTGGAGAAACAAAATGGCACGTTCGGTTGCACGGACTGCGGCAATGCAGATGATCTATGAGCGGCTTTCCGGTGGGGATGGCAATGATGATTCGCTCCGTATGATCTATGACGAACTCCGGGATGAACAGAAACTGCCGGTGAAGGCTGAAGACCCTGGGATCAATGACCGTGCGTTCATTACCAGACTTCTTGAAGGTGTCTTGTCACGTCTGGATGAAATCGATCAGACAATCAATTCCTTCAGTCATCGCTGGACTGTAGATCGTATGCCCAGAGTTGACCTGACAATTCTTCGTCTTGCTGTGTGGGAGATTCTGTTCGAAAACGATCCTGAAATCCCGCCTGAGGTTGTTGTGGCTGAAGCGGTGGAAATGGCAAAACAGTATTCGGAAGAGGAGAGCAGCCGCTTCATCAATGGCGTTCTTGGCGCAATTGTGCGGTCTGACAGGAATAATCATGCGTAATCAAGTGGTATTGGGTATAGATACCAGCTGTTACACAACTTCTGTGGCTGCAGTGGATCTGCAGGGGCAAGTTATGGGCAGCTTCCGCAGGCTCTTACCTGTTGCTGTCGGGAAAAGAGGCCTGCGTCAGTCAGAAGCTGTATTCATGCATATCCGGCAATTACCACAGGTTATTTCGGAATTGATGGAGTCATTATCGGAGCCTGCCCCGATCGCTGTCTGTGCATCTTCAAAACCACGCGATGAAGATCAATCGTATATGCCCGTATTCCAGGTTGGGGATGCTCAGGCACGGATTTTAGCCTCCGTACTTGGCGTCCCCTGCTTTACGTCTACACATCAAAGAGGCCATATTGCAGCGGCACGGGTCGGAACAGGATTGGAAATCGATACCCCGGTTCTTGCACTTCATCTTTCCGGCGGAACCATGGATATGCTGTTATGTGACGGTGACCGGCTTGAACAGATTGGTGGCACGTTGGACTTGCACGCAGGGCAACTGGTAGACCGTACCGGTGTTGCCATGGGACTGGAGTTTCCTGCCGGACCAGCACTGGAAAGGCTGGCCAGAAAAGGTGACAGTGAAGCAAGGTTGCCGGTGTCCATGGCGGATCATGATCTGCATTGCCATTTGTCCGGTGCCGAAACAAGAATCATGCAATGGATTCAGAACCGGACATATTCGCCCGAGATTATTGCGAGCGAAGTTTACGATCTCCTGGCACGCACGGTAACACGTCTTTTGCAAGGCGGTATGAACCAGACTGGAATCAGACAGGCGTTACTGGCAGGTGGTGTGGCAAGTTCTGATCTGTTTCGGAGACTGCTGAAGGAACGGGTCATGAAGAGTATACCTGGAATGAGCATTTCTTTCGGCAAGCAGGAGTATTCTGGTGACAATGCTGTCGGAATTGCCCTGCTCGGACTGCAGGCCTGGAATCGCATAAAGGATGAACAAGAATGCAGGAGCATGTGAATAGCGCTTTGAAGCCCATGACAATTTCTGAATTACAGCGGATTATTAAAGGTACGATCAGTGCACCTGTGTTTCAGAATCTCTGGGTTGTCGGGCAGATTTCCGGTTTTAAACAGGCAAGTCGTGGAGGTCACTGGTATTTTGATCTGAAAGATGAAAACGCCAATCTCATTACCTGTGCTATGTGGGCATCTAGTATTCCCGGATGCAGGCATCATTTTATGCCCAAAGGCGTTCCTTCCGATGGCGCGCAGGTCATTGTGCGAGGGTATTTGTCGTTTTATGAAAAAAACGGACGACTCTCACTGATTGCACAAACTATGGAGCCTGACGGAATAGGTCGCCTTTGGATGCTGTTTCAGGAAACACGTCAGCGCCTTCAGGCGGAGGGGTTATTCGACAGCGCTCACAAAAAAAGAGTCCCTGCGTACCCGAAGAAAATTGCATTGCTGACCAGCGAAAGCGGTGAAGTCAGACACGACGTATGTAAAGTAGCCCGATATCGGAATCCGGCTATTCCCATATGCTTGGTACCAATTCCTGTGCAGGGAATTGATGCAGTGCAGGGAATTGTAAAAGGATTACAGATTGCACAACAGATCAATGATGTTGATGTGATTATCCTTGCGCGTGGTGGCGGATCAATGGAAGATCTGTGGTGCTTTAATGATGAACGTGTTGTTCGTGCAATCTACGAATCCAGAATCCCGGTCGTAACAGGTATAGGACATGAACCCGATTTTACAATCGCTGATGATGTTGCTGATCTGAGAGCGTCTACACCGAGTAATGCTGCAGAGCTGGTTGTTCCTGATAGGTCTTATTTGCTTCAGCAGATGGTCCATATGCGCGAATCTCTGACATCTGTAATGGGCAATCGGTTAAAAAGCTTCTCGGACGGCATCATGCAACTGCGTAACAGAATCAGCACAAATTCTCCGGTTCTGAAGCTGGATCAGTTTGTTCATGCGCAGAAGCTTCTTCAGATACGCCTTATCCATTCCATGCGCGATCTGCTTGATTCTTATGAGAATCGGATTGCAGAAGCAGATTTTTCGCTCCAGAAAGCTATAGATGATGTGATACGTAACTCTGAAGTACATCTGAAAGATGCTTTCTGGCAATTCCGCGCGGTGTCACCGGAAAAACGCATGGTGGAATTGCGTCATGAATTGGAACAATTGAAGTTTCAGCTCATGAGAAATATAGAACAGATTGTAAATACGCAGAATCATGCAGTTAAACAGATTCAGACACGTCTTAATTCCATTGCACCACAGCATGTCCTGGAACGTGGCTATGCTTTTGTTACGGAAGGTACCCGCGTGATTACACGGTGCTCAGAAGCAACGGAGCTGATGCAGCTGCATTTTTCAGATGGTTCCATTGATGTGCAGCGTGTACGATCACAGTCAGATCAGGAATCATAAGCAAAGGAGAGAGGTTACGTGGAAAATGAAAAGCTGACGTTCGAAGAACGTCTGAAACAGGTTGAAGCACTGACTCAACAGCTGGAAAGTGGAAAGACAGGCCTGGAAGAATCAATGAAATTATTTGAAGCAGGCATGCAACAGCTGAGCTCTCTGGAAAAGGAACTGAATCAGGCTCAGCAACTGCTGACTGTAATCCGTCAAAAGTCTGATGGTACGATATCCGAAACAACAGCAACTGAGGCGCAGTAATCATAGCAAAAGATGTCTGGGGGAATGAAGGCATGCGAACCATGCAGGAATATGTCGACAAAGTAGAAGAAGCATTACAACTTTGTCTTCAGAATCGGCAAACCGCTGCGGATCGTCTTTTACAGGCCATGCGCTACTCATTATTGTCGGGAGGAAAACGACTTCGTCCAGTGCTGCTGCTTGCAGCCTGCGAAATGGGCGGTGGACAGATAGAAGAAGCTATGGCATATGCTTGTGCACTTGAAATGATACATACCTATAGCTGCATTCATGATGATCTTCCGGCGATGGATGATGATACGCTTCGACGAGGCAAGCCTACGAATCATACCGTCTTTGGTGAAGCCATGGCAATTCTGGCTGGAGACGGGCTGTTGAATGAAGCCGCAGAGTGTATGCTGAATGATGCATTGCATCGTTCGGATATGCGTGGTGTGCGTGCTGCAGAAGCTATCCTCAGGCATGCGGGAATCACCGGGATGATTTCCGGGCAGGTGATGGATATGCAGGAGGAAGGACAGCCTGTAACAGAGGGAACAGTCCGGTATATTCATACCCACAAAACAGCTGATTTGATTATTGCTCCTATGGAAGCCGGCCTGCTGCTGGCCGGGGCTTCAGAACAGGAAATCCAATCAGGCATAGCATACGGAATGCATCTCGGGCTAGCATTTCAGCAGATGGATGATCTTCTGGACGTTGTCGGAGATGTGAAAACGCTCGGCAAACAGACGGGAATGGATGCCGAAGAAGGCAAGCAGACATGGGTCGCACTTCGTGGCATTGAGCGGACGAGGGAAGATATTCTCGCGGAAACTCAACAGGCAGTCAGTGCGCTCGGTATATTTGGAACTCGTGCAGTTTTTTTTGAACAGCTGGCATTTGATCTTGCGCACCGGCTTCGATAATATAGAAACAGAGGCGAACCCAATTGGCTGAAATCTTTAAGAATCACGCTTGGCTTTGTGCAGTTTCAGCATGGTTTGCTGCACAGGCATTGAAATTGTTGATCTCCTGGGCATTGCATGACCAACTGGACTGGCACAAGTTTGTTTCAGCAGGCGGGATGCCTTCGTCACATTCTGCAATGGTTGTAGCTTTAACTCTTAGCATTGGTATACAAGATGGATTTGATTCCTCATTATTCGCAGCCTGCTTTGTTCTCGCAGCCATCGTAATGTATGATGCAGCAGGTGTACGCCGAGAAACGGGGAGACAAGGCCAGGCTATTAACCAGATCCTTCAGAGTGCGATTTTTGACGGAAGACCGATTTCAAACACAGAGATGAAAGAAATTGTCGGGCATACACCACTGGAAGTATTCGGTGGATTTTTATTGGGTGTGGTATGTGCACTCGTTTGGAATATATGATAAATTACAGGAGGTAGATACTTATGGATCATTTTCTGGAAGAGGTTGTTGTGAAAAAGAATCGCGGACTGGATGAAATTGCTTATTACATCAGCTTTGTTATCATGATATTGTTTGCGTTTCTGGCCATGTTTAACATATCCATGGTGCTGCAAACCTTTGCCATGGGACAGCCTTATTGGTTCGGGCTTGTGATCGGACTGGTGGAGGCAGGAATTGCTGTTGCGCTGTTTTTATTCAGGGATCGCCTTCGCACAGAATATGAGTACACGTTTACGAACGGTGCTCTCGATTTTGCTCAGGTTTACAATAATAAGAAGAGGAAAAGTCTTGGAAGCCTGAATGTAAAGAACGTTGAGGCTTTTGGTAAAGTCTCTTCTTCTTCATTCCAGAGATATGTATCCATGCCTGGCATGAAGCAGAGCCGCTGGTTCCTGAACCGTGGTGCAGAACTATACTACTTCTTTTTCCAGAAAGATGGAAACAAGCGTATCATTGTACTTGAGCCAAGCGCAGAAATGGTAAACAATATCAAGCTATACCTTCCTTTTGGTGCAGCACAGGACTGAGGCGTGTATGACGGAACGAATCTACCTTGACAATAGTGCGACTACAATGCCCAGTGCATTTGTTATGGCATGTGTGGATCGCTGTATGCAGGAAGCCTGGTATAATCCGTCGGCGTTATATCGTCCTGCAATGATTGTGCAGAAAAGTATGGATGAAGCACGCAGATTGTGTCTTGCTGCTGTAGACGCGGAAGGAGAACAATGTGTTTTTACTTCCGGCGGCACTGAAGCAGATAATCTTGCGATACTTGGCCATTTACAGAGAATCAGACAGAAAGGTCGGGTGCTGATTTACCAGAGTGAGCATCCGGCTGTTACTGCCTGCATCCCAGAAATTGAACACATGGGATTCCAGGTGGAAACCATTGCACCGGATCATGAAGGAATCGTTGATCTGAACCGTCTTGAAAAACAGATGGGAACAGATGTTGTCCTTATGGTTATTATGCAGGTCAACAATGAAACCGGCGCAATCCAGCCGATTCAGGATATTGCCCGGCTGAGAGACCAAAAATGTCCCGATGCTGCAATTCATGTGGACGGAGTCCAGGGATTCCTTCGGGTACCTTTTTCCATGCATGCACTGAATATTCAGTCATACGCTTTATCGGGCCATAAGATTCATGGGCTGAAAGGTACAGGCGCGTTGATCTATCAGAAACAGTATAAACTGGCTCCGAGAATGCTGGGCGGAGGGCAGGAAATGGGGGTTCGGTCCGGGACTGAGAATACCATTGGAATTCTTGCTCTGGGGGAAGCGATCCGCACGTACCCTAAGGAAGCCAATGCGCATATGTGTAATCTCAAACACGTCCTATATGATGCATTGCGGGAGCGGGTACCGGGATTGCGACTGAACGGACCGGAGCCCGGCAGCGCAGCAAGCGCACCACATATTCTGAATGTCTCTCTGTGCCCGGTTCGCTCACAGACTATGATGTTTGCACTTGAAGGAGATGGCATATTGGTCTCCGCGGGATCAGCGTGCTCAAGCCACAGACAGAAAGTCTCGCCAGTGCTTACAGCGATGGGTATAAGTCCAATGGAAGCTGACTGTGCAATCCGATTCAGTTTATGTTATTCCTTAACTGAAAGGGACATACAGACTGTTGCGGAACGTGTACAATCTCAGTACCAAGTATTAGCCAAATATACAAGAAGATAAGGCGGGGGATAGCTTGCGAAAATTACTTCTGGTACGGTATGGGGAGATTTTTCTTAAAGGACTGAATCGACCGTATTTTCTCAAGGCTTTGGTTGAACGAGTCAGACATGCGACCAGTGCATATGGTGGAAATGTCTGGCTGCATGATGGTCGCATTTTTGTAAGCGATGTAACGGATATGGAAGCTTGCGCCTCAAAAATTGCCAGAGTCTTTGGTGTTCACAGCATATGTTTTGCGGTTGAAATGGAAAAGGATTCGTTTGACGCGATCTGTGATCAGTCAGTGGAAATGATGCGGGATCTGCACGGGACTTTCCGTGTTAACGCAAGACGTTCTGACAAAAAGTATCCCCTCGACTCTCCAAAAATCAATGCTGAGATTGGTGAGCGTATTCTGCGCCGTTGTGCACAGCTGAAGGTAGATCTGCATCATCCGGACCATATACTTGCGGTTGAAATCAGGGATTTTTGTTATTTGTATGTACGGATTATACCTGGATCAGGAGGTATGCCGGTCGGGACAAACGGGAAAGCGATGCTTCTTCTGTCAGGCGGAATTGATTCCCCGGTAGCTGGCTACCTGATTGCAAAGCGCGGTGTTAAGATCAGTGCTGTACATTTTCATTCCTATCCGTACACATCTGACAGAGCAAAAGAAAAGGTGCTTGATCTTGCGCGGATTCTTTCAGAATATGCATGTGGCATTAAAGTGTATATAGTACCTTTTACAGAAATTCAGATGCAGATCCATGAAAAATGTCCGGAAGAGTATTCAACACTGATCATGCGCAGGTTTATGATGCGCATTGCACAGAATTGTGCTGAACTGGACCGTGCTCAGGCACTGATCACTGGTGAATCCATAGGACAGGTAGCTAGCCAGACTATGGAAGCATTGCAGACAACCAATGCAGTGGTTTCATTACCTGTATTTCGGCCGTTGATTGGTTCGGATAAGTCAGATATTATCGAGATTGCGGAAAAAATCGGGACTTTTGAAACCTCATCGTTACCATATGAGGACTGTTGTACAGTCTTTACGCCAAGACATCCGGTCACGCGTCCCAAGCCTGACAGGGTCGCGGCAGCAGAATCCGTATTGGATGCGGAAGAGCTGATCAGTAAGGCAATGGCCGGGATAGAGATAGTTCAGGTATAATATGGACGCTTGACAAAAAATTGTCATACTTTCGAAATCAAGCTTGCCTTGATGATACAGATATGCTATGATTTTCAAAGTTGAGTCGGAGTATTCTGGCTCATGCTACTTAATCGAAGATGTTTCAAACAACATAAGGAGAGTGTTGAACATGGCCAAGAAAACGATTGATGATATCCAGGTTGCTGGCAAACGGGTCTTAGTTCGCTGTGATTTTAATGTACCTATGAAAGATGGAAAGATCACAAACGATAAGCGTATTGTAGCTGCATTGCCGACCATTGAAAAGCTGATCAAAGATGGCGGAAAGGTTATTCTTTGCAGCCATTTAGGAAAGCCCAAGAATGGCCCGGAAGCTAAGTTTTCCCTGGCTCCTGTAGCTGACAGACTTTCTGAATTGCTTGGCAAAAAAGTGGTGTTTGCTGATGATGACAATGTCGTTGGTGAGAATGCAAAAGCTGCCGTTGCGGCGATGAAAGACGGCGATGTCGTACTGCTGCAGAATACCCGGTTCCGCAAGGAAGAAACAAAGAACATCGAAGATTTCTCCAAAGAGCTCGCATCCCTTGCGGATTGCTATGTGGACGATGCTTTCGGTTCATGCCACCGTGCACACTGCTCAACCGCTGGTGTGACAGCGTTCACTTCCCCCAATGTTGCTGGATATCTGATCGGCAAAGAACTGTCAGTGATGGGCAAAGCTCTTGAAAATGCAGATCGTCCATTTGTTGCTGTTCTTGGTGGCGCCAAAATTGAAGACAAACTGAATGTAATCAATAACCTTCTTGAAAAGGTAGATACCTTGATCATTGGTGGTGGAATGGCTTTTACTTTCCTGAAAGCCAAGGGATATGAAGTTGGAAAATCTCTGCTGGATGAGAGTAAAATTGAATATTGCAGCGATATGATGAAAAAGGCCGCTGAAAAAGGTGTCAAGCTTCTGCTGCCGGTGGATACGGTTTGTGTAGCTGCTTTCCCGGATCCTATTGATGCTCCGGTAAACACGGTGGTTGTTGATGCTGATAAGATCCCTGCTGATATGGAAGGCTGCGATATCGGTCCTAAGACTCAGGCATTGTATGCAGCGGCTGTTAAAGATGCTGCAACGGTTGTTTGGAACGGACCGATGGGCGTGTTTGAGAATCCGACCCTGGCAGAAGGAACTCTGGCAGTTGCAAAAGCCATGGCTGAAAGCAAGGCGGTAACGATCATTGGCGGCGGTGATTCCGCTGCAGCAGTTGAGCAGATGGGTCTGGCTGACAAGATGACGCATATTTCAACCGGTGGTGGTGCTTCTCTGGAATTCCTGGAAGGCAAGACACTCCCCGGTGTTGCATGCCTGGATGAGAAATAATGTTTTCGATCTCGGCGTTCCACACTAAGCGGGAACGCCGATTTTTATAAAAAGAAAGGATGAACTACAATGCGAAAGCCCATTATTGCAGGTAACTGGAAAATGAACAAAAACCCAGCCGAAGCGAAGGCGCTGGTGGCAGAACTGAAGCCTTTGGTAAAAGATGCAAACTGTGATGTGGTTGTCTGTGTTCCTGCAACTGATTTTGAATCTGTCAGGACTGAAATAGCAGGGACGAACATTCATCTTGGTGCCCAGAATGTCCATTTCAAAGAGAGTGGTGCATATACTGGTGAGCTTTCCGCAGATATGCTGTGCTCTTCGGGCGTGGAGTATGTGATTATTGGGCACAGTGAACGGCGTCAGTATTTTGGAGAAACGGATGCAACTGTCAATCAGCGTGTACTGGCTGCTGTAAAGGCTGGCTTGAAAGTGATCCTTTGTGTGGGTGAAAAGAAGGAAGAACGAGAAGCTGGTTATACCGATGCTCTCGTTGAATATCAAACATTGATCGCATTAACCGGACTGACTGATGAACAGGTTTCTGAAGTGGTCATAGCTTATGAACCGGTATGGGCAATTGGGACTGGTCTTACTGCTACTGATGAACAGGCCAATGAAACAATCGGCGTTATTCGTAAAGGTATAGAACGCAAGTATGGGAAAGATGTAGCAGAAAAGGTACGGATCCAATATGGTGGTTCCATGAAACCCGGAAATGTTAAAGGCCTTATGGCACAGCCGGAAATCGATGGCGGCCTCATTGGCGGTGCTTCTTTGAAAGCTGCGGACTTTTCTGCGATTGTGAATTTTGATAAATAAATTCAAAGAACCCCCGCATTGCGGGGGTTCTTTTTTAAGGAGCAGTATCTTATGTTGATCCGAAATGCAAAACTGTTCTTGGATAGCCGTTTTATAGAAGGTCAGGATATACGAGTACATCATGATCGTGTTCAGGAAATTGGAAGTCGGTTGGCAGCTGGTTTGTATGAAAAAATACTGGATGTCGAGGGAGACTTTGTCCTTCCGGGTTTTGTGGATGTACACATTCATGCGTTTCGTGGACATGATACCATGCAGGGCAGGGATGCAGTGCGATGCATGAGCGAAGAATTATATCGGGAAGGTGTTGCCGCTTTCTGTCCGACAACCATGTCTGCGTCGATTGAAGACACGCAGACGGCAATTACCGGAATTCGTAGTGTTATGCATGAGCCGCCGATTAAAGGTGCACGTGTGCTTGGTGCACATTTGGAAGCTCCCTTTCTTCAGATAACAAAAGCTGGAGCACAGCGCAGTGAGTTTTTCAAAGAACCTTCACTGGCGGCGTTCGATCAGCTCAGTTGCCATAGCAATGAGGGAATCTGTATAGTGACCATGGCACCGGAACTAAATGGTGCAGAAGCATTGATTCGTACTCTGACCGATCGTGGTATCCGGGTGTCCATTGGTCATACAGCTGCAGATGCAGTAACTGTTCATCAGGCTGCTGATTGGGGAGCTGACCATGTTACACATATTTTTAATGCACAAACGCCATTACATCATCGAACTCCTGGGGTACCTGGAGCAGCATTAAGTGATCCAAGACTTTATTGCGAGATGATTTGTGACGGGATTCATCTTTCGGGCGATATTGTCCGTATCATATCCTTGTGTAAAGGAGCAGATCGTCATGCTGTTGCCATAACAGACGCAATGGAAGCAGCAGGAATGCCGGATGGGGAGTATCAATTGGGTGGACAGAGTGTAAGCGTACGGTCAGGAGAGGCACGCCTGCATGATGGAACACTGGCAGGATCTGTTCTGTTAATGCGAACAGCATTGGAAAAGCTTATCCATGATTTTAAGATTGCCCCTATTACAGCAGTTCAGATGTGCACGTCAAACCCAGCTGATTCTATACGGAATGCTGCCGTTGGACGATTGATTTCCGGCGCGCCGTTGCCTTTAACACGTTGGTCCCAGGACTGGAAATGGAAAGGAATCCTGGATTAACGGAAAAGAAAATGATGTTGGAATAAAAAAACAGACGGAACAAAGCATACTGCTTCTTTGCCCGTCTGTTTTTTCAGTATAGTTCGACAGGTGCATAGATCAAAATGTACCACGCTTACTGAGTTCATCCTGTACATATCCAGCAAGTATATCTACGATTCTGGCATTCTTGCCTCCGCCGGCTACTATTACATCTGCAAAATTGACATAATTTCGAATATACTTATCATACATTGGCTTAACAGTAGAGAGGTACTGTGTTGCAATGCTGTTAATATCGCGCCCACGCTCGTTGATATCGCGGCGAATTCGACGTAACAGGCAAATATCCGGCTCGACTTTCATGTATAGTTTCAGATACATCAGTCCACGAAGTCGATCATCGTGAAAGCAGTGAATGCCTTCAAGAATCATTACATCACGTGGCCAGATCAGGGTATCATGATCATCCCGGCGATGTTGCGAATAATCATAGTGCTTCTGAGTGATCGGCTCACCGTTCATCAGTTTCTGGATGTCCTGCAAAAGCAGATCATGATCAAAGATTGCGGGCTCGTCATAGTTGAGTAAAGCACGTTCTTCGAACGTCAGATTGGGATGGTCCAGATAATAAGCATCCTGCTGAAGTACAAAACAGCGTTCCCCAAGTTTTTCATGAAGTGCCTGTGCAAGAGTCGATTTTCCACTGCCACTGGCGCCACAAATCCCAATGAAGAGCATGCAAACATCCTTTCTCTGCCTGTCCCTGGTTTAAAGAGTTGAATAACCAGATAACACAGAAAAACCCGCGTAAGCGGGTTTGATTTAGTTCAAAGCTTCAGAGTCGTTTTCGATGGATACTTCTTCCACGCTTCGGATTGCCCACCGGGCTACGACCATGGTCATATTCTGATTACCAACGGAAAGGGTAATGGTATCATCTTTAATCTGGGTAATTGTACCATAGATGCCACCAATCGTGCATACCCGATCAGAAACCTGGAGGTTGTCCAGCATTTGCTTAACCTTTTTGTCTTTTTTCCGCTGTGGACGGATAAGCATGAAGTAAAAGACAACAAAGATCAGAACCATGGGCAAAAATGTTGTGACAAGCATGGCGATTGGATTCGCTTCTGCGATTTCTTCACCGGCTGCTGCCGCTGCGGGCGCAGCTTCTTCTGCAAAAGCAACCGAGAGACCTAAAAGCTTTTCGAAAAAATTCATAGGGATCATATGCTCCTTTCCAGAATACTTTTCGATTATAGCAAAGTTCGAATGTGGACACAAGAGCAGAAAGCGCCTTTGCAGAGTTTTTCTGTCCGCATATTCCTTATGGCGTGATTCTATATGTAAGCATACAGAAAGTTTCAGGGCAAAGATAAGGTTTGGAATTGCGATTGCAGTTAGAACATGATATACTTTTAAGGCTTGATATGTGTTTGAGGAGTGTGAATGGTTTTGTCATCCGACATAGTAGGTGGATTATTGGTGGTTTTGCTTCTGTTATATGCATATTCACGAATGATTCATGGCTCGGAAATTCTTCTTGAATTGGAAGAGCATCGCTTGAAACAAGATGATGATGCGCATAAAACGGTACATGTTGGATGGGAACGAATTCAGAATACTGAACAGGCACTGCAAGCATGCAGTATGATGCGTGTACTTCTGCTGCTTTGCATTGGCTTTGTGGGCGTGTATTCGACATACGTCTGGCAAACACGGCACGGAATCATTGGAGTTTTGCCACGTTTGCCAGGACTGATTCTGACAATGGTCGGACTCATGCTTATGGTTTTGCTACCCGGACGGACTATTCCACGTTTATGGTATCGTCTGAAACCTAGACCATCCAGAATACTCTACTGTTTCGTTAAATTGATCACTTTTCTGTTTAAGCCCATAATTAAGCTGACCAGATCAATATACCGTGCCTTCCATGTTGATATAGAGGATAATGGGCCTACTGAGGAGGAAATTCTTCAGATTGTTGATATTGGCGGAGAAAATGGATCGATTGAAGCAAACGAACGGGAAATGATTCAGAACATCTTCGAATTCAACAATCAACGTGCTGAAGATGTTATGACACACAGAACAGATGTAACCGCAATCTGGTTGCATGAAAACAAAAATGTTATATTGAAGACAATCATGGACACAGGGCTGTCACGTTACCCCGTCTATGATGAAGATATGGATGATATCGTCGGGACACTGAATGCACGTGCTTATCTGCTGAATTTGCAGCGTAAGGAAGAACGCCCCTTAAGAGAACTGCTTCGAGATGCATATTTTGTTCCGGAACATGTACAAGCTGATGTTCTTTTCAGAGACATGCAGAAACGAAAAATTCATATGGCCATTGTTGTGGATGAGTATGGTGGTATGAGCGGGGTTGTGACCATGGAAGATCTTCTCGAGCAAATTGTTGGGAATATCTACGATGAATATGACCCACAGGCAGAAAACGAGATTACACAACTTTCTGAAGGTTTATGGAGAATTACTGGCTCTACCTCGCTCGATGACGTAGAAGAAGCGTTACATGTCTCACTCACTGATGAGAATGAAGAGGAACGGGAATATGATACCCTTGGAGGGCTGATCTTTAATCGTCTAGGAACAATTCCGAGAGATGGAAGCCATCCTGAAATCGATGTCGGACAGGTTCATATTCGGGTGGAAAAACTGAATGAACACCGTGTTGAAGTGGCACTGGTACGAAAAAATGTTCCGGAAGATGAGAGCCTGAAGATGTGATGAACAGCATTTTACGGTGACTCTAGCTCTGATCAGAGAATTTTATATTAAAAACAAACATCATATATTCTGCTATTATGTATCCAATGCTGAGAACTCTGGCTCTCAGCATTTTCTGATTTTCAGGGATCCAGTAAACGACTGCGGAGCGTTACGATTTCCGAAGAAGAAAGCCCCATCTTCTGCAAATACTCGTTGCAGGATGTGTACTTTTGGCCCATGGCGTCAAGAAAGCCTTCCATGTATTCAGGTTGTGGAAGTATGGTATTAAGGTCTGTATCTGGTGATCGTCTGGCCAGTCTGGCAAATCGGTGCATTAAATACCTTCCGGTCTGGCAATAATCCTTAATAATCATATGCTCAGGAACATCACAAAGCTTAAGTAGTATGGCGGCCAGAATTCCTGTCCTGTCTTTACCGGCAGAACAGTGGAACAGTACACCACCTGTGGCGGTAGCCATAGCATACAATGCATTCATCATCCCTGTACTGTGTGCAGCACGCAGATAACCTGGAACAACTTGATCTGATGAAGCTGGAAACAATGCTTTATCAGAAACAGGTGCTTGAATATAGTGTATTCCAGAAATACCCTCAAGACCGGAGCGTACTTCATTTACTGAACATACATCCCGGAGATCAATAACAGTTTGTATTGAATTTTTCTGTAAAAACTGTATGTCGTTCAGTGCAGGAATTCCCGGGCGATCACTCCGGAGGAAGCGCATGGGAACAGTAAACTGCCCAAGCCCATTGGGATAGTTTCCAAGATCGCGAGTGTTTTCAGTACATGTTAACAGACTCACGTACGGTGACAAGGTGTTTCCTCCCTGTAATATAATAACTTACTATACCAGACACACATCTGCATGACAAGCATAGAAGAAGCTTACATTGATTGACTTTCTGGAACAATTCGCGTAATATGCCATTTGTAAAAATTTGCCGCTTTAAGCCGTGGAGGCCTGTATGAAACGGATTATGACTTTTTTCCTTCTGGTGTTATTCCTGATTCTGGCTGGAAGTATTGCCTCAGCAGATGAAACTACGCTGTCAGTATGCCTGTATGGTATGCAATGCATGCCTGATGGAGAGTGGCTTGCTGAGAGCATAGCTGGAAGATTTGCAGTATATCAGAATGGTGAGAATCTGGGTATTCTGATGACTGAAAATCTTGATTCTCAGCGGATGAACCTGGGGGATGGCTCGGAGGTCACGCTGATCCCGATTGGTGATTCGATTGATCCATACTATTTTGTGGAACCAGAGGGGTATTCGCTGGCTATAACGGAAAATATGGATAATACTGCGCACTTACTGGCATATGCGAGGGAAGGTCTTGTAACGATTCTAACGGATGGAGCTCATGAATTGATTCTTACACATAAAGAGGATGGGCATCCAGAGTCCGGTGAATCGTTTACTGTATACACCGATACAGACGGGAAGTTTACCACAGAGAGCCCCGTTCCGAGCGGATTGTATTTGTTGGAATCAAGTGAGAATCCTTTGTTCCAGCAAGAAGTTGAGATTCAGCCGTACCGTGGTAACCCACAGGATATGACGGTTATCGATCTACGCGGAATGAATATAATTGAGAACGCTTCAGAAGATCATGAGGAAGAAAGCACTGTAACAGCAGAAGATGAAAGAATTCATGTAGGGATTCATGTTCCTATGTTGGCAGCTATGCAGCATTCAGACCTGAATGCAAATCTGCAGATAGTATCGGGAAAAGATGAAAACAATGTGCTGTCTTTTCCGTTAAACGAGGACTTTGAGACGGAAGTGTTGGCCAGTGCCGGGGAACTCCAGATTACGCTTGAATTGCCACAGGATGTATATGTGACAGCCTTTCAGGGTAATTCTGTTCAGGACTTCAATCGCGTGTTTACAGCATCAACGGAACTGAATACTGATACAGAAATCACGATTTCGCTTGGATGCTGGTTTTCAGTTTCCGGTGATGTTGCTGTAGATTCTGCTTTTAATGCAGTACTGGAAAATGCGGGTTCTCAGCTGGAAATGATTTTCCGGGAAAAAGCATACATGTTTAACCAGCTGGAAGCAGGCAGTTATCAGTTAACACTATACCTGGCCGGGGATGGATGGAATGGCGAAGGATGGGAGTGTACATATCTGGAAGGAGAAGAGCGCTCCTGCTGTGTTACAGGTTTTGAAATTGATGGTTCTGAGCAAAATGTTGTTCTGCCAGAAATCAGTCAGTCACTTTCTGCGTCAGATGCTGGATCGGAGACAGTTGATCTGACAGCATCTGAAGTCCTGCCAGAAAATGGCATCACAGTGAATCCGGAAAATTCTTCTTCAACAGTGGTACAAGATGAAGAACCGGATAATGAAATGGAGGTTTCTGAAACAGCCTCGGACACAGATCATGATCCCACGCAGGATGCGGATGTATTAGATCATCATGATACGTCTGCATTAATCAGTGATAATTCTGCAGAGGAGTCTCAGAATACCGAAGAGGAAGAGATATTTGCTGTACAGGAAGGCGCATCTTTTCTGATGCTTACGGATCCGGAGACGACAGTGAATCAGGAAACTGATGCCGAAACAGGTGATGCACATGCTGAATCGGATGCGGCTGTTGATT
>AUXO014765514.1_pt1 | contig 20607 bp, 17 predicted proteins | sample 768731 | NCBI WGS metagenome assembly AUXO01 (sample SAMN02715735, study PRJNA202380) | gut metagenome | biome: sheep rumen | host: Ovis aries | place: New Zealand: Palmerston North
AGCGAGGCCAGAATGGGATTCGAACCCATGATCAAGGATTTGCAATCCTCTGCATTAGACCAACTTTGCTATCCGGCCAACAACAATCGTTGTGAGTAAAAAAATATAAATTGCAATACTTTTTACTTTAACCTTTTGCTACATATTCTTATAACTATAATTTAGAATTACATAAACAGCTCTTAAGGTCATTTAATCAATTGCGCTTAATCCACCCTCTCTCTTGTATTCTTCCGGTACAACTACATCTACCTTTGAAACTACTTTCAAAAGCATTCCTTGCCGAATTGATATAATAGGGTTTAAATTGTTTGGCAACCCTTTCGTCATTTTTTCAGCAATATCTTGAGCAGTTTCTATAACACTCGTGGCTGCCGCATTTGCTGGCGATGTATTTGTCACAGATGTTCCATTTCCAGCAACGATACTTGTTTGTCCTTTTATCCCAGCAATTTTTTCAATCGCAACCGCAGTACCAAGCGTAATAAACGAATAAAGCAACGAATTTTTAAACAACTCTCCATATCGAGTATTAATATCGCCTTCAATACCTTTTTTGCCGCCCTGATCGTACGTATCAGCGTTAATCGTGATAACAACGTTATCTGGACGAACTATTTTTGTCCAAGTCAATAATAAACGAGTTTGAGTAACCGTTGCAACAGTTGTATAACTACCATATAATCTTGAGCCTTTTGGAATTAATATTTTTCTTCCGCTTTCACCATACACATCTCTTGACATCACAGCACTAACAGTTCCTTCCGATTCAGAAACAATTGCTGTTTCAAGCGTCGCTTCCATAACTTTCCCGGCTATAATTGTATTTTCGGGATTTGATATTTTACTAACGTTTGTGTCTCGTTCTTCAGTCAGCACTTCTTTTTCATTAATACCAGCGCTATCAAATACAATAAAATCTTTTCTATTATTACTAGATACTTTACTATTTTTTTGTTGACCTGAAAATCCTTTCCCGTTAAGAACAAACATTTCATCAAGAGCATTTAAACTAAGTTCATTGCTTATAGGATGATTTTTTTTTGCCTTAATATTTGTTTTATTACCAAATATTGATATACTTTTTTCACTTCCATCATTCATTTCATTTTCTTTGATAATATTACCATTTTTATCAACTTCAACATCAACTTCAACTATTTTTATATTTCCATTTGAATCTCTGATTTTCTTCTTTATTTTTTTTACTGTCACGACATCTTTTTTACCATCAATATCAATTTCTTTTTTTTTTGATTGTTTTTCTTGCTTTTCTTGTTTTTCTTTTTCATTCTCACTGCTTTGTCCTTCTTTTAACGATATTTTATCAATAGTCGGCAACGTTGGTACAGATGGAATATTTAACTTAGGCACAGACACACTACCAAGACTTTCAGAATTAGATATAGTCTGTGAATCAAAAGAAACAACTGATTTACTATCTGGTTTTTCTTTATAAACCTCACCGCTCGAAGATTTATAAATTGGTTTATCCGCAAAACGCTGCTGTTCTATTTCTTTGTTATTGCTTTTTTTTATGACTTTATTTTTTGTTATTCTTTTCTTTCTTGGTTCATTTGGCGTTGGAGCGAAAAACATTTTATATCCAATAACTAAGAAAAATATCAATAAAATAAAAATTTTTAAATACTTACTTGTGACAGCTTGCGCTAATCTCGGTCTATTTTTGCCAATTTTTTTCTTTTGCTCTTCCTGCGCATTATGCGCCTTAGTTATATCACTATTTATCTGCGCATCTAAATCCTCTGTTTTTGTCTTTTTTGGTATCATCTAATAAATACTAAAAAATAAATTAAAATAAATATCAACATTATTTGACGTTGTGTGCGCCAGAGACGACTCGAACGTCCGACCTACAACTTAGGAGGTTGTCGCTCTATCCAGCTGAGCTACTAGCGCGCAGATAAAGATAAGTATTGTTATTTTAATTGTCAAAAATTAACATACTTGACATTAAAAAAAATATTCATTAACTCATGTTGTTTTTTTTATGAAAAGAGGAATATACATAGTCGCTATTGTTTTTTGTTTATTAGCAAACGTATCCAATGCCGCAACTGGAGAGAAGATAAAGATTGCAACCATAGATATGAGAAAAATAGAAAATGAATCATATGTATCGCATGATTTAGAAAAAAAAATGTCAGCAAAAGAAAAAGAAATTCGACAAGAACTTTTAAGAGAGAAAGGAAGTCTCGAACAACGATTTAAAGCACTAGAAAGTAAAAGATCTATTAAATCCGCACAACAACTACAAAAAGACGCGCAACAGTTAGAAATTGAATACCAAAAGTTTCAAAATAAAGCTAATCGTTATGAAAAAATCTTTGAAAAAGCAAGAATGGATTCACTTATAGAAATAAACAAAAACATAAAAAAAGCAATAAATGCTATTGCAAACAGCAATAGTTATGATTTAGTAATTGCATTAGATAGTGTTTTATATATTAACAATGATAAGTTTAATGATATTACTGGAAAAATACTTAGTAAATTAAATAAAATATCAAAAACAATTGGCTACGCAAAAATATATAAAGCTGCTGAAAATGAATTCGACAAAGCATCGGGAGAAGATGCAAAAAGATAATTTATATTATTCTGTAAAAAATAATCGTAAGAATATTTATAGGATTTTTAAATTACTTTCTAAGAATTTTGGTACAAAAATCCAGACAGAGTTAAGTTATAATAATAGCTATCAGCTTTTAGTTGCAATTATGCTTTCCGCACAAGCAACAGACAAAAGTGTTAACAATGTTGTTGATGAATTATTTAAAGTTTTAATTAAACCAGAAGATGCTATAAAACTCGGGGAAAAGGAAATTAACAAGTATATAAAATCGATAAACTACCATAATATGAAAAGTAAATATATAGTAAAAATGAGCCAACAATTAATAGAGCGTTTTAATGGAAAAGTACCAAATAGTTTTGAACATTTAATATCTCTTGCTGGAGTAGGACGAAAAACAGCAAATTTAATACTTAGCATTTATTTTGAAAAACAAAGAATAGCCGTAGATACGCATGTTTTTCGTGTATCTAATCGTTTAGGACTAGCTAATGCAAAAAACCCAATAAAAACTGAAAGACAATTAATAAAACATATACCACAATCACTTCATAGACAAATAAACAACCTATTAATTCCATTTGGAAGAAAATATTGTCGCGCAATCAACCCAGAATGTAAACATTGTATTTTGCAAAAATATTGTAAACAATATAAAAATAAACTTTCTAAAAATTAAACAGATAATAAATTTGTAGCATAGTTTTGAAGGCTTTCCGAACTAGCTACATTTGATACAAAATTGCGATAAATAAAGAACGCAATCACACTAACAACAATTACGCCTAAAGCAATTAACGAATAAATATAAGCATTAGAAGTTTGATTTTTTTGATCTTCATTATTTAATTCGCTCTTAGTATTTATTATTTTCTTAGTTTTATGTTTGTTTTTTTTCGACGTTTGATGTTTTATTTTTGATATTTTTTTGTCTTGGCTTTTCTCCTTGGGCTTCTGCGTTGAATCATCCTTTACTTTATTGCTTTTACCTGATTTATTGGTTTCTGCTGGTTTATTATTCACTGGTTGTGGTTGTGGTAAAGGATTGTTTGTGATTGGAGAGTGTGTTGTTTTGACTGATTGCTTTTTGACAGAGTATGGAGGAGAAAGGTTTGCGTTTCTTACGTCTGGTTTTGTTGTACCGTTTTTCGATTGTTTTTTTACACCATTTTTCAGGTCTTGACTGACAGAATTATCGGAACTTTCTTGATTTTTGAACATCTCTCTATTCTTAAAAGTTATTTCAGGAATACCATCAGAAATATCAACCGATTTTTGATATTCAATCTTAAATATTTCATTTTTAGCTTCTTTTATAACATTCTTATTTGTTGTATCTATATCCTTTCCGTTCGCCACCAAAGAAATTTTACTCTTATCTTCTTCTTTATTATTCTCATTATCATTATTATCGTTATGACTATTCTCGCTATTGTCGTCTTTGCTCTCATGTTGTACCGGATAACAATCACTATGAACATGTTTCATAACAGTGTAGTTTCCATTAAAGAAATTAGGAAAATGTCCAATAAAGTCATTTAGTTCTTGTATTTCTTCCAGACCATCGTTGTTTTTATGTTTGTTTTTTTCTCGTTGTTTCTGATTTAAATTTTTTCTAATTTCTTCTTGCCTAAACAACATAATGGAAATAATACCAAAATTTTCACAAAAGTCAACAATATATGCCTATTGTTTTAATAATTTTTCCAAGATTACATTTAATATCTTTAACCCACTATATTTTAGTTTTAAAACTCTGTCTTTAAAAGATAAAAAATTGTTTTTCTCAAAAAACTCAAGTTCATCTTGATTTAAAAACTTCATTAAATCGAGATGAAATCTTTTGTAAATATCAGCAAAATCTATGCCATCACAAATCCTAAGACCCATGAGTAATATTTCTTCTGCTTGTTCTTTGTCTGTAAGTTTTTTTTCTACACTTAATCCGTTTCTATTGTTTTCTAAATCTGCAAACCAATTATTGATATTTTTTTTACATAATGTTTCATATCTTTTTTCGTTTTTATACGTTATTCTTCCGTGCGCCATTGGACCAATTCCTATATAGTCATAGCTATTCCAATAACAACAATTATGAATACTTCTATTGCATTCTGTTGTATAATTAGAAACCTCATATTGCTTAAGTTTTTCGCTTTCGTTTTTATAAGCATATGCATGTTTTATAAAATCATTTGTCGCATCATAAAAAATAGAAAGCTCGTCTTCTGTTTTTGGTACAATATTTCCGGAGCTTACAAGCTTTCCAAGCGGAGTTTTTTTATCAACAATCAATGTATAAAGAGATAAATGCTTTGGCCTCAAAGAAAGAGCGAGTTTTAATTCATCAAGCCATTTATTTAATAATTGTTTAGGAAGACCATAAATTAAATCAAAATTCCAATATGAAAAAATATTTTTTATTTTTTCTATTGCATTAATTGCTTGTTCAACCGAATGTTTTCTTCCCAGCCACAGTAGCTCATTATCATCAAAACTTTGCACACCTAATGATAATCGATTTATTCCTACATCACTAAATTGATAAAATTTATCTAATTCAAAACTTGTTGGATTTGCTTCAAGCGTTATTTCGCATTTTTTTGAAAAACAAAATAAATTATTAATTTCAGAAAGTATACTTGATATGTTGTCTGGACTTAATAAACTAGGCGTTCCGCCGCCAAAATAAATAGAAGTAATTTCATGTTGATATATGTTTTTTTGTATTTTTTTTGAGAAATATAATAATTGTTTTTTACAACATTCACAATATTGTTTCTGAAAACAAATAAGATCGTCGTTTTTTTTAGATAAAACACTACTGTTAAAATCACAATAAATACATTTTGATAAACAAAAAGGCCAATGAATATAGATACCAAACATAACAATTGGTTTAAATTATAAAGTTATTATTTCTTGCGTATTTACTGTATCTATATTGTTGTTGTTTTTCTTTTCAGATTTTGAGTTTTTTGTACTATTTTTTTTACCGTTTACTTTTTTTTCAACTATTACGCTAAAATCACAATACTTTAAACTATCAAAAACTATTGACATAACCTTTTCTATACGATCACATGAATGAATTTTTAATTTCTTTAAAATATCTTTTGGAATTTCTTCAAGATCTTTTTCATTATCTTTTGGAATTATTACTTCTTTTACTCCACTACGCACTGCGGACGTTAATTTTTCTCTTAAACCACCAATTGGCAATACTGCACCTCTTAGAGAAATTTCACCAGTCATTGCTAAATATTTTGAAACTGTTTTTTTTAACAACAAAGACACAAGCGCCGTAACAATGGTGATGCCAGCAGATGGTCCATCTTTTGGAGTTGCTCCATCAGGAACATGGACGTGTATGTCATTATTTTTGAAAAAATTTGGATCAATCCCGAAACTTTTTGCTTTTGATTTAACTAAACTAAATGCAGTTTGTATACTTTCTTTCATTACATTACCAAGATCGCCAGTAAATTTAATATCACCTTTGCCGTTTGGAAGACTAACCGCCTCAATCATTAAAATATCTCCACCAGCTTCTGTATAAGCCAATCCATTAACAACACCAATGAAATCTTTTCTTTCAATCACTGTATGTTCATATTTTTTGACACCTAAATATTCTTTTAATTTTTTTTTATCAATTTTTATTTGTTCGTTTGTTTTTAAATTCTCCATAACTGCTTTACGGCAAAGTTTTCCAATTTTACGTTCCAAATCACGAACTCCTGCTTCTCGTGTATAGTATTTTATTACATCAGAAATGCACTCATTTGTTATTTTGCAGTCGTCTTCCGAAAGGCCATTTTCAGTAAATTGTCTTGGAATTATGAAGTTTTTTGCAATATAAAATTTTTCCTGTTCTAAATAACTTGGTATTTTTATAACCTCAAGTCTATCTAACAGCGCATATGATATCTTTAAACTATTCGCAGTAGCAACAAACATAACTTGCGAAAGATCGTATTCAACTTCTAAGTAATGATCTACAAATTTACTATTTTGTTGATAATCTAAAACTTCCAATAATGCACTTGCTGGATCCCCTCTTCCATCGTTTGATAATTTATCAATCTCATCAAGCAATATCAATGGATTTATTGTTTTTGCTTTTTTCATTGCATTTATTATCTTACCAGGCATAGAACCAAGATATGTTTTTCTATGACCTCTTATTTCCGCTTCATCGCCAACTCCTCCTAGAGCTATTTTAACAAATTCACGGCCTGTTGCTTTAGCCATAGCTTCGGCTAAGCTTGTTTTACCGACACCAGGAGCGCCATATAAACACAGTATTGTTTTTTTTGGTTGTTCCCCAGTTTTTATTTGCACAGCAATACTTTCCAAAATTCTTTCTTTTGCCTTTTCCATTCCATAATGACTTTTATTCAAATATTCTTCTGCTAAATTTATATCTGTCTTTATATCACTTCTTTCAATCCACGGAAGATCGAAAATTGTGTCCAAATAACCACGAATAACGCCAGCTTCGCTTGACATAACTCCAAGATATTTCAATCTCTTAATCTCCTCTCTAACTTTATCAGCGACTTTTTTTGGCAAAAATTTTTCTTCAATTTTTCTCTCATATTTTTCGCTTACATCCATTGGATTTTCGCTTTCTCCTAATTCTTTTTTTATTAATCTCATTTGTTCTTGTAAGTAATATTCACGATTATTTCTGTTTATATTTCTATCAGTTCTTCGTTTCAGTTCTTTTTGTAAACGACTTAAATTATCTTCATCTTCAAGTACTTTTATTATTTTTTCCATTCTGCTACAAAGATCCACTGTTTGAAGCAAATCAATTTTAAAATCTAGTTGCCATTCCATTCTTGAAGCAACAACATCGCATAATACGCTCGGATTTTTTATTGCCGTAATACCATCACAAACCTCTCTTCCTAATTTATCACATAGGGTTATATTATTATTTATGTTGTCACGAATTTCTTGTGCTAAAACAATGCATTCTTTGTTATCAATATCGTCATTTAGTATCTCTACTTCTGAAAAAAAACCATCATACTGCAAAATAGTTGCCCTATGAATACAATTAAAAACAACCTTCATTGTACCATCTGGCAAAGTCATTGACTGCACAATTTTGCAAACAGTCCCTACTTTTGGCAGTTCGAAAACATTTATATCATCTTCACTGTCGTTGTTTTTTTGAGAAACAACAAAAACATCGCTATCATTGCTTGTTGCTAAATTAAGCGCAGCAATCGATCTTGGGCGACCAATAAAAATCGGAACAATTGTGTTAGGAAATACAACAATATCTCTTACAATAACAAATGGTATTTTGTTCAAATTTTTACCTTCATTCATGATTTAACAAAAGTTGTATGTATTAATGTTTATAAATTTCAAGAGGAAAACTTACAAACTAAACATATCAAAATCTTGCAATTTATTTTTAAAACACATAAACAAAATATGCTTGATTTAGTTATTTATGATTAATTTTGACGTTGTTGACGATATACCAACAACAAACAAAACAGTTTTGTTATTATCAGATTTAAACGTTCCTCTTAACGAGGAAAATAAAATTATAGACGACAAAAAAATACAACAAGCAATGCCAACTATAAACTATTTAGTCAGAACAGGAGCAAGAGTTGTTATTGCCACTCACTTAGGAAGTCCAATAAGTGAAGTTGATTTAAGATTTTCAACAAAACCAATAGCACAATATCTTGATAAACGTCTGCGCTGTGATGTTAAATTTTGTCCAACATGTGTCGGCGAAAAATCAAAAAAAGAAATTTTTTCCTCTGAATACGGAGATGTTATTGTTTTAGAAAATCTTCTCTTTGATCAAAGAGAAAAAACATGTGACATAAGTTTTGCAAAGCAAATTTCCGATGGTATGAATATTTATGTAAACGACGCATTTGAGTACAGTAATTATGCTTATGCTTCTGTATTATGTATTCCTTTATTTGTTAGAGCAACAGCCGGATTAGTTTTAAAAAATCATATACAAAATCTTGATTTTTTCTTGAGCAATTCTAACACATTTTCAACAGCAATTATTGGTGGCAAAATGGCAAACAAGATAGATTTATTAAATAGCCTTATTGAACGAGTAAATTGCATAATTGTTGGCGGTATAATCGCAAATAATTTTCTAAAAGCACTTGGCTATGAAATTGGGCATTCACAATTTGAACCAATGTGTGTTGAAATAGTAGATAAGATACTAAAAAAAGCAAAAGACTATAATTGTTCATTTATATTTCCAACAGACGTCCTAGTTTCAACAAACACATCTCAAGACTTTGATACAAAAAAAATAGATAAAATAGATCAACATGAAATGATAGTCGATTTAGGTAAAGAAAGTATAAAAAATATCCAAAATATAATATCTCTTTCAAGAAAAGTATTTTTTTACGGAAACACAGGCATTAGTGAAATCAGAACATTTAGCAATTCAACATCTATTATTCTAAAAACAATTGCTCAATCAACAAAAAATAAACACATTTTTTCTATCATAAACGGAAATGACACTATTCTTGCAGCTAAAAACAATGGCTATTTAAATGATTTTTCGTTTATATCAGAATACTCTGATCCTGTAATGAAATATTTTAGCAACAAACCATTACCAGGTATAGAAATTTTAAAAAGACTAAGTTGTTGCAAAGAATAAATGATTATTGCAATTTATTTTTACACAACCTTGATATATACAGATGATTAGATATATTGTTTTTGACACAGAGACGACTGGTTTAAATCCACTAGATGGCGATAGAATTATAGAAATTGGCGCAGTTGAACTTATTGATAAAAAACGCACTGGAAAAACATTTCATCAATTAATAAATCCAAAAAAAAAATTAACAAAAGAGATTACTGAAATAACACACATCACAGATGAAATGCTTATCAATAAGCCTGTGTTTCAAGACATAGCAAATGATTTTTTACTATTTCTAAAAGATCAACCAGAAAATTGTGAGAAAACTTTCTTAGTCGCGCATAATGCAAGTTTTGATATCAAATTTTTAAACAATGAACTAAAACTATCTGGCATGGAAAATTTATCAAATTTTGACATTATAGATACAATAGAACTTGCGCATAAAAAATTTCCAAATCACAAGGTTTCTCTCGACCTTTTGTGTGAAAAATTCGGTATTTCACTTGAACAACGTAAAAAAGAAGGTCATGGCGCCTTACTTGATAGCCAAATTCTAGTTGATGTTTTTCTAAAATTAATAGAAGGTTCAACTAATATATTGGAAGAAAACAACGGTATTGACTTTGTTGGATTTCAAAAAAGACCAGAAATATTAAAAAGCAGAAATTTTAAAATATCAACGGAAGAATTAGAAGAACATAAAAAATTTTTACAAAAAAATAACATAGATGAATTTTAGATAAATTTACACTATTTTTACATTAATATGAAAATTCCACATTGGCCTATATATACTGGTCCAAATAAAGATTATTTCAACACAGTTAACAGAGTTAAATGTGTTCTCTCAAAAATAAACAACCCTCATTTACATTTAAAAAATATCATACACATTACTGGAACAAAAGGAAAAGGTTCTACTGCTCTTTTTATATCTAATATTTTACGTTCAAGCGGTTATAAAGTTAATACATATATATCGCCACATATTTACGAATGCAATGAAAGAATTTTACTCGATGGTGTAAAAGTTAAAGATGAAGAATTGTATGAAGCTACTGAATTAGTAAGATTGACATGTGAAAAAAATAATATGTTTGTTGACGAAATATCAATGTTTGAAGCATTAACATGCTCTGCTTTTAGTATTATGTCAAAACACGAAGCTGATTTTAATGTTATTGAAGTAGGTATGGGAGGAAAATATGACGCAACAAATATATTCGATGACAACCCTCCTATTGCTTGTGTGTTTACACCTATACATTTAGATCATACAAAATTTCTTGGAACAACCGTAAATGATATAGCAATACAAAAAAGTTATTTAATAAAAAAAAATGCTTCAAATGTAATTTTATCGTCTCAGTCAATTGAAGCAAAAACTGTTTTAAAAAATGTTGCAAAAAACCACGGAATTTTAAATATATTTTGCTACGGTGAAGATTATGAAGCTTTTTACAACGATAATGGAGTTCCCGTATATGAGAGCAAATGTTTTAATTCATGTTTTTCTTTCCAGAAACCAAACATGCCAGGAGATTACCAACTTATTAACGCAAGCTGTGCAATAAGCACATGTATTGCTTGTTTAAAAAACATCAACATAAAAACTTTAACACCAGAAACAATAAATATTGGTATAAAAAACACATTTAATATAGTAAGAATGCAGAAAATAGAAAATGGAGCATTGTTTTCTAAACTACCACAAGGAAGTATTTTTTATATAGACGGAGCGCACAATCAACTTGCAGCCAATGCATTAGCTTCATGGATTAAGTCGTTTAAACAAAAAAACAAAGATAAATATACAATATTTCTTGCTGTTGCCAGAACAAAAGGCGTTGATAATAAAGCTTTTTTAAAAGAATTTCTAGATAAAAATAATAAACCAATTATAGATGTATTAATAGCAACAAGAGCAAACTTAGAAAGTATCCCAGAACCTCCTGAGATTATAGCAAAAATTGGAAAAAATTTTGGTTTTTATTGTAAAATAGCCCATGATATAACAAAAGTAATAGATTGCATTTCAAACAACGGCAAACAATCACTTTTGATTTGCACTGGCAGTTTATATATAGCAAGAGATATAATGACTAAAAATTAATTGTTAATAAATTTTGATTTTAAATAAATTTATGATATAAATTATAGAATGTTTATGATTAATCGCATAACAAAATACATATTAATATCAGTTATTTTGTCTATAAGTGGATGTTTATATTCTGTTGAAGAAAGAATTTATGCATTAGAAAAAGAACTTAATGATTTTGTAGAGCAAAAAAAGAAAGTTAGAGATGTTATCAATAAATACGGTAAGCCTACAAAATATGCTAACAATCCAGACGTTCTTGGACAAAGTGGTACATATATGGTGTATGACTATAAATCACAAGGTCATAATTGCGTTATAATGCTCAAATTTGCTCCAGAAACTTTAGTAATAATCGACTGGGATTACGAAGGTAATTGTCTAGATATTAACATTGGATACACGATTTTTTAATTAAAATTTAATTCTAACATAATTGTTCCACGTGGAACAATTTATTTATTTAATATTATCATGATTTAAATTCTGCCAAAGACGTTTATAATATGTTGTTTCTGCGCTATCGCTAAGAAGCTGCAAATGAGTTCCCTGTTCAATAATTTTGCCATCTTTCATGACATATATATTATCACAATCAACTACTGTTGATAAACGATGCGCAATTATAATAATTGTTTTGTCTTTCATCTTATTAAAAATGACATCATGTATTTTTCTTTCAGTTTCTACATCAAGAGCCGATGACGCTTCATCGAAAATCATAATTGGAGCATCTTTTATAATTGCTCTAGCAATTGCTATTCTTTGTTTTTGTCCTAAAGAAAAACGAGAGCCACCATCTCCAACATTTTCATTAATTCCTTTTACTAATTCTTTTAAAAAATCAATTTGCGCTTTGTTAATAGTATCATTTATATCTTTTTCACTAATCTTATCTTTTTTTGATCCATATAAAATGTTGTTTTTAATCGTGTCATTAAATAAGAAATTATCTTGTCCAACATAGGCAATATTTTTTCTTAAATAAGATAAATTTATTTCATTTATATTTTTTTCGTTTATAGTTATTTCGCCGCTCTCACAACTATATAACCTTGTTATTAAAGACACAATTGTAGATTTTCCCGACCCAGAAGAACCAACTATTGCAATTTTTTGTCTTGGTTTAATTTCTAAATTTATATCACAAAGAATTGAAAAAAAATCATTTTCGTTTTTTATTCTATTTTTAATCGCATAATCAAAATTTACATGTTTAAATTTAATTGTTGGATTTGTTAAATCAATAAAACTTCCAGATTTAAAATCTTCAATGTCTAAATTATCCATAATAAAAAATACTCGTTTCAATAAAACAAAACATGAGGTTATTTTTATATTTACTCCAGATAAAGAACGAGCTGGTCTATGAACCATTATCAATGCAGTAAAAAATGAAAAAAAACTACCAACATCGCTGTATCCGTTTATTATTTGCCAACCACCAATAAAAATAACAAAAGACAACGATAAACCACAAATTAACTCCATTAACGGAGATACTACTGCTTGTTTTTTAGCGACATTCATACACGTTCTTGTTAAATTAACAAGTAATCGTTTCATTTTGTGATTTTCATATTGTTCTGTATTGCATGTCTTAATTGTTTTTATTCCATTAATTATTTCAGTCAATTTTGATGTCAATATTTCTAAATAATATCTTTCTGTTTCAAATATTTTTCCAATTGATTTTGTAATTTTTTTGAATGGAACAAAAATAACTGGATAAATACATAAAGAAATAATTGTTAGCACAAAATTGTTATAGAAAACAACAAAAATTAAAAAAATAACAGTTAAAAAATCACGAATTGATATAACAAATAATCCTTCAAGGTTTTCTTTAATTCCATTGATATCATTTAAAAAAACTGAAGTAATTTTTCCATTTCGAATAAGATCAAAATCTTTCATTGGTAATTTTATTATTTTTTCAAAAAAATTAATACGCATATCTATTATTGTTTTTTCGCAAAAAACGCGTAAACAAATATTTTGTATATAAGAACATACTGTTTTTGCAACATACAAAGTAACTAGTATAATACATGTTAAAACCAATGATGATTTTTGTTTTTCTATAAAAACCTTATTAATAACAGGTCCTATTATATATGCTATTCCTGCAGTGACTAAACCAGTAATTAACATCAAAATTAATGAAACAATTACATATGTAATATTTTTTTTAACATATTGCTTATATAAACGTTTAAAAACGCTTAACATTTCTAAAAATTCTTCTGGAAAACTTATATTGATAACTTTTGTTTTCATTGTAAATTACAATTATATAAAATACTTTTTTATAAAAATCAAATGTTAATTAATATGTTGATAAAATTGTTATTTTTGTTGAAAATTTAATATTTTCTCTTGTTTTTTATTTTTAAATTATTTAGCTATTATTATGAGTGATGAAAAAATACAAGAATTAACAAACGAAAGTTTTAATAAAGACGTTTTAGAAAAAAAAGGTTTTGTTTTAGTAGATTTCTGGGCACCTTGGTGTGGACCATGTAGAATGATGTCTCCTATTTTAGATGAATTAAGCACAGAAATTAATAAGGTAGAATTTAAAAAAATAAATATAGACAAAAATCAAGATTTAGCAAATAGTTATAGAATTTTAAGTATACCTTGTTTTATTCTTTTTAAAAACGGAAAAGCAATTGCAAGTCGAACTGGTGCTTGTTCAAAAGAAGATCTAAAAGATTGGATACTAAATAATTCAAAATAAATTTAAGGTTTTCAACATAATTAACGTTTTCAACATATTATAATTACTTATTATTTAAAATATTTTCAAAAAAAAACTTGTAAATAAAATAATGACTTATTAAATTTAAATAAATTAGAATGTTTGCGTATTTAACTGCTGCATTTTTTAGTGTTCTATCGAATTGTATTTGTGTATATTTTGTAAATAATGGACTAATTGTCCTTAAACAAGGGCAAATGATAATGGATATATTTCTGATTAATAATATCATAAATATGATATTATTTATAATATTGTTTAACATACAAAAAATAAGAAGAAGAATTAATTTTAAAGTAATAGACAATTTTAGAAATAAAAAAGAAATAATTCAGTTTTTACTATTTATATTTCCTGTTATAGCGGCTTTTTTTAAAACTTACATGCTGGATTTTGTTCCAGTCACAACAATAACTATATCTAGTTTAATTGTACCATTTATAGTATGGATATTAGCCACATTTTTATTAAGAGAAAGATTTAAATCAGAATATTTAAAATATAGTATAATTGCAGTTATTGGATTTATATTAGTTAATATACAAAAACTTTCAGATGGTAGTTTTTCATTTGGTTTTATGCATTTTTTGTTAATCTATATACTATTAGAATCAATTGGACAAATTACGCTTCGTTATTATTGTAGAAAAAGAGATTACGGTATGCAAGCAATATTAGCTGAAATAGTTATTTTTTTTGTATATGGTAGTATATTTTTAATTGTGCGTGAAACATTTTCAATTGAATTATTTTTAAACCCATATGTATGGCTTATATCTTGTTGTTGTTTTTTAAGACATATTTTATTAATTAATGGCGTAAGAAAGGCATCATCTATAGTTGCATTAGAATTTTGCGCCTTTGCTAAACCAATTTTTGCAAGCATTATAATGTTTATTCTTATTGGAGAAATACCTACATTAAAAAAAATAATTGGTTTTGTTATTATAGCTTTTTCAATTGTACGTTTTCATTCATTAGAAAGAAAATATAAACAAGAAAAGAAAGCAATAGGATTAAAACTTTTTGATAAAGAAAATATTGATACAATTAAAACAATTAATCAAGATTAACAAATATCGTTGACATTTATTTAAATACTTATCTCAATAAATTGATTTTAGTATGTCTGTATTGTCGGATATCGAAATTCGTGAAAGAAGTCAAAAAAATAAAATGATAGAACCTTTTGTTGAAAAATTAGTTCGGAAGACAAAGGATCAAAAAGTATTATCTTACGGACTATCATCGTATGGATATGATGTTCGTGTTTCTAATGAATTTAAAGTTTTTACAAATATAAATAACAATGTTATTGACCCAAAAAATTTTTCAAACGATAGTTTTATAACAAAAACGATAAAAGAAAATGACTACTTTATTTTACCGCCTAATAGTTTTGCACTTGCAAATACAGTTGAAACATTTAATATTCCGAGAGATATAATAGTTATATGTGTTGGTAAAAGCACATACGCTCGCTGTGGTATTATAGTAAATGTAACTCCAATTGAACCAGAATTTAAAGGTCAAGTGGTTTTAGAATTTTCAAATACGACAAACTTACCGGTTAAAATATATCCAAATGAGGGAGCTTGCCAATTTATTTTTTTTAAAGCTGATACCATTTGCGAAACGTCATATTCTGATAGAAATGGAAAATATCAAAATCAACAAGGTATCACATTGCCAAAGGTCTAAAATTTAGATGTTTAATAAAATATTTTTATGTTTAAACAAGATAATAAAACAAGATATAGTAAAAAAAAAAGAGATTTTAGAGAAAAAGATAAAATAATTAAAAGATTATCTATGCTTGGTGTTGCAAGCAGAAGAGAGGCAGAAAAAATGGTTATTGATGGAAAAGTAAAAATAAATAATATAATTTGCAAAGATCCGTTTTTTTTAGTGAGTTATGATGATTTAATTTCAGTTAACGGAAAAAACGTTGTTAACAAACCAATTAATACAGAAATTTATATAATGAATAAACCATCTGGTTATGTTACGACAAATAGCGATCCGCAAGGCAGAAGAACTATTTTTGAACTAATACCAAGTAAATTTGGTCGTTTAATAACCGTTGGTCGCTTAGATTTTAATACAGAAGGTCTGTTGTTGCTTACAAACAACGGTGAATTAGCTAGAATAATGGAAATGCCAGCAACTTCGTTAAAAAGAGTTTATTACGTTCGTGTTATTGGAAAAATAGACAAAACTGTTGAAAAAAAACTTTTAGATTTAAAAAATGGTATAAAAATTGAAGGTACAGAATATGGTAGAATGCTAATTGAAATAAATAATAGCACTAATACACACGCAACATTGAGGATTATAATATTTGAAGGAAAAAACAATGAAATTAGAAGAGTAATGTGGCATCTTGGTTTAAAAGTTGTTAAATTATCAAGAGTTCAATACGGTGACTTTCGTCTTCAAGGGCTTCCATCCGGATGTGTAAAGAAAAGTAATCAATATATAAATATGTTTGAATTAGAAAAAAGAGCAAGCAAGAATGCAAAAAGATATAATTTAAATAAGCTAAAAGAAAAAGAAGAAGCACAAAAGAAAGAAAATGAAAGTGATACTAAAAAAGACGAAATCGATGTTTTAAAAACAAAACAGTTAAAAGCCGTAAAAAAAAACAGTAAAGATATTGGCGATTGTGAAAAATTTATACAAAACGATGCTATATCTTTGTTTAAAGAAGCCGGCGCAGGAGAAAAAGTTATTTTGCTTTGGTTGAGCCAGATAGAAAATATGAAACAAATAATATTATCAACAATGGTTCAAGGCATGAAGAATGGAACTTTAACACAGAAACAGTTTGATGATTTATATCTAAAACCAGATGTGTTATATATATATAATCTCGGTGTTGCTTTGGAGAAACGGGCAAATTTAGAAACAAATAATGACGATAAACAAAACATTAAAATGATTGCTGAGATGTTTATGTCTTATGAAAATGAATTTCACTATTTTGAAAAAAATGGTTTAAAATATAGTGACAAATTAGATGACGATGTCTGCAAAAAACATGCTGATTTATTTGCTAATAAATTTATAACAAGTGAATACTATGTTGCAATTTTAACGGATATGATGCCGTATGTATGTTTTTCAAATTATTTATATAAAAATATAAACTCGAGTAATAATATTTGGTTTGAATATGCAGAAAAATATGGAACTAAAAATTGTGATTATGTTGCAAATAAATTATCAAAATCATTTAAAATAGTTAATAAAGTTTTGGACGAAGGTTTAATTTCTGTCGATAAAGCCAAAGAACTATTTGAAGATGGTTTTAATTTTGAAAGATATTTTATAGAAAAAGCGATGAGTGGTGAATTAGTAAAGAAAATAAAAAGAATTGAAAAATAAAATAGATAAAAAATAACAACGCAAATGAGGCTGATAATTTATAAAATTCCTGAAAAAGAGAAAGTTCTTTATAATTTAGGACAATTACTAGAAAAATTATGTAAACAAAATAAGATTGGAATACTATGCAGTGAAGACGTGGTAGGAATGATTGATGATATTTTGTGGACTTTTTCAACCAATATTTTTTTACCTCACGACATTGCTACAGGAAACGAAGAAATAGATAGCAGACAACCAATAGTTATAAGTGCGGATATGAATTGGTTAAATCGTAAAGTTTTGTGTTTGTTTACAAATGAAGATTTGTTTAAAATTTTGGATAAAATTAATGTGTTAGATGAAGTTGAACATATTGTTTATATGTTGCAAATGAAAGAAAAAAATGATATAGAAAAAATAATTGAAAAAGTAAAAAATAATGTAAATAACATCTGTATTGATGTTTACAAAAAATCAAACAATCGATGGGTTAAGATTTAATATATGATGATGTTTGAAAAATATATTTTAAGATTATTGTCCTCGAGGTTTTTTGTAATTTTAGCCTGCACTATTATTTTTGGTTTACTTCAAGAAATAACAAGAGAAAAAGCTCTGTCTGTGTGTACGTTTTGGCAAATGATGTTAATTTTGCCATTAACAACTCCAATGATATTATTTCTTTTTTTTCCATTTATATACCTTGGAACATTATTGCTTGTCATTAGTGAGATGCATTCAAATAATGAGCAAATAATTTTAAAATCCATTGGTATTTCAGATTGGCGTATTTCCAGGGTATTTTTCTATTTTTCTATTTTTGGTTTATTTGTCTTTATTGTACTTGGTTTACTATATCCAGCGACAAACAGGCTGCTTTTGAGACAAAAAAATATTTTTTCAGGAAGCAATCTTTTAAAATCATTAAAGCCAAATCAAGTTAATAAATTTGGTAAATATGATATTTTTTTTACAAAAATCGACGCAGATGGTAAATTAAAAAATGTGAATATTGTCATCAATAACAAAAATAAAACAAAAAAAATTGTTTTTAGTGATTCAATATTATTGAACTATAATAAATTTGATGAGCTTATAGCTCATTGCTGGGACAGTGATATTTTGACAATAAAATTTAGCAATGAAGAAAAACAAAAAACAGAAACGATAATAACAACACAAACAGCCACTCATGTTAAAGAAATGGATGTGCTGTTGAGTGATTTTTTTCAACAAAATAACGATAAAAATACGAAATATAAACAGAGACTTCGTCAAATTGGGTTGCTTACGCTTTTAAAAATAAAACCAGTTTTTTCTTATGAAGGAATAGTAAAAAAAACCGAAATTCATGGCAGGGCCGTAGTTTATTGGTTTGTCATAACCGCATTGACGTTTTTATGCTGTGTTTTATTGAGGCGTAAACCAAATAGATTTTCTTCGTGGAAAATTACATTATTTATTGTAACGTTATCTTTATTGTTAGCTTTGTCAAGAGCTTTTGTTTTGGAACTTGCAATTATAAATAATATGTTATTTTTTTATTACACAAGTTTTGTATTTATATGTTTTGTGTGTATCTTTTTTTTAAAAAGAAAAAAACTTTGAATAAGGCTCTTTTCTGCTCTGTTATAAAAATAACTTGAATTTTATAAAAAAATTTTATAGCTGGAAATATGCCTCGTCAAAACATCATAAACAACATCGGGCAGAAATACTTAACAAGCAACATTGAAAATGATGAGTTTAGTTATTGTAAAGCGAATGTATGTAAGGCAAAAGGGCATTATAAACTTGATTTGAGATTTGTTGACGATACAAAGAAGGTTGCAGTTTTAGTTGAAACAAAACAAAATTTTAAAGATGAAGACAAAAATCAACTTGATGATTATGTAAGTCTGGAAAAAAAGTTCACAAACTACAACATTGTTGCAATTTTAGCAAACACAAATGATGACAGGTGTAAAACTTGGTTTCACGCCGTAGGCGAGAGAGAGAGTAGAGAGAGTAATTGGTGCGAGATAAAAACATTTGATGAATATGCAAAATATTTTGAAGCAGAAAAAACAAATAACAAAGAGCAAGTTGTAAGAAGCACATATAAATTAAATGAATTGTTGTATAAACACGGAATTCCTGAAAAAATAAGAAGTCAGTTTGTTGGAAGTGTGCTTTTGGCTTTGAAAAATGGCTTAAAGTATAATTATAAAAATGAAGCGGGGCAATTTTTGAAAACTTCGCAGATTTTAAATGATATCAAGGATGAAATAAATAAGTTATTGGGAGACAACGACAAGAAAAATGAGAAGATTAAATCAATAAATAAGCAGGTTTTTGATGACCAAAATGTTAAGGATTTAGAAAACAAACATCTTGGCGAGATTGTGCAAACGATTGAGAACGAAATTTTACCTTACATAATGGAGGAAAGCACACAAGGACAGGATATTTTGAACTTATTTTTTACAACATTTAATAAATATGTAGGAAAAGCGGACAAAAACCAAGCATTCACACCAGACCACATTGTTGATTTTATGTGTCAGGTTTGCGAAGTGAATAAAAACTCTGTTGTGCTTGACCCTTGTTGTGGGAGTGGTGCATTTCTTGTGCGAGCAATGGTGCAGGCGATGAATAATTGCAGTAGTCCAGAAGAAAAACAGAGAATAAAAGAAAAACAAATTTACGGCATTGAATACGAAGAAAAGGCATTTGGACTTGTTGCAACAAATATGCTTATTCACGGCGATGGAAATTCAAATATTGAAATGGGAAGTTGCTTTGATAAAGATAAAAAAGATTGGATAGAAAAAGCAGGTTTTACCGATGCAAACGGAAATAAGCATTCAATCAATGTTGTGCTAATGAACCCTCCTTATAATGCAGTGAAAAAGTGTTGTAATCCAAGTGAGGTTGTGAACTGGAAAAATGACATCAAGCAAGACCCTACAAAAGGTTTTCATTTTGTGAGATATATTGCAGACATTGTTAATCAAGGAAAGTTGGCAGTTTTATTACCTATGCAATGTGCTATTGGAAATGATAAGGAAATAAAAAGAATAAAAGATTTGATGTTGAGAAATCATACATTGGAGGCCGTATTT
>AUXO016340389.1_pt1 | contig 20595 bp, 35 predicted proteins | sample 768731 | NCBI WGS metagenome assembly AUXO01 (sample SAMN02715735, study PRJNA202380) | gut metagenome | biome: sheep rumen | host: Ovis aries | place: New Zealand: Palmerston North
TCGCGATGGTGATTCCGTTGGGGTTCGAACCCAAGACCTACTGCTTAGAAGGCTAACACAGTGAATGGGGTTAAATGATTGAGTATTAATGAGGTTATGGTGCTTGAAAAAACGGTTATTTATTCGTTTTTTCGTTGGGAGCGAGTTGAAATGGAGTATTTGGGTAGTTGTTCGGCTTATAAAAAATCGCTCGTTAGGCGAAAGCGCAACGGGCTTTTTTATGGTGGTGGTGTTCTGGCAGTTCATTGAGGGCAACTTTCGTGTAAAATATTCGTTTTTGATTTCTAATGGTACATATTTTGTACTATTAGACGTTTCTAATGGTGCATTTTATGTACCATTAGGGCGGTTTTTGGGGTCTAATGGTGCATTTTATGTACTATTAGAACGGTCTAATGGTGCATTTTATGTACCATTAGGATTTCTTTCTCTCTCTATACTCTCTCTCTTTCTTTTATATAACAATATCTTGATAATAATAATATATATAATTATAATATATGATATATAATTTATACTTTGCGTGTGTGCGCGCGAGTAATGGTGCATTTTATGTACCATTAGAAATCTTAATGGTACATTTTATGTACTATTAGAACTATTCATTTGATATGCACTTTTATCTGGACGGTATCGATATGCGCTTCCTTCTGGGATGAGAAATAGATATGAGCGGAGTGGGTGGGGGATTCCCATTTGCGGATAACATAGAATGTTTCACCGTTGAGTCCGTCGTGTTCTTCAGATAGGGAGCCGGTTGCCTTGTCTATCATTCCGGAAAGCTTTTCTATATTCTGGAAGACGGTCAGGGAGTCGGGGTGTGCGATGGTTAGGATTTCTCCATCTTGCTCGATGGAGGCAGCAGAGAAGAGTTCCTTTGCGGTATTCAGGATTTTGTCGGAATCTGATTGGCATGAAACCAGGAGTGCGAGGGTGATGATGGAAAGAAATTTTTTCATGATGATAAAATTTTAAAATGGTTTATATTTGTTCGCGTCGGATGGAGCCAACGACCTTGTAGATGAATCGGATGTTTTCGGTGAGGATGTCGCGATCTGGATAGAGTCGTTCGCCGATTTGATTGGTTTCGGTGTTGGATGAACAGAGGCGGAGGTATTCATCGCCTTTCTTTGATTGGTAGATGTTTTTGAGCAGACGATCTTCAGAGGTGATGATGAGGTATGGTCGGCCGAAGTCGATGTCCGTCTTATTGGTGATGGGTCGCACGAAGATGATATCTCCGGAGTGATAGGTGGGATACATGGAATCTCCGTAGATGGTGAGTCCTACGCATTCTTTGAATGTGGGAATGGAAACATATTCGATAATTTTGTTCTCATCACCTTCCAGTCCGATACCTTGCCCGGCACACACTCTCATGTCGATGATGGGTTGTCTGAGTCCGATGAAATCTTCACCGATGCCAAAGATGTCGGTACCGATGATTGATACCATTTCTTTCAGGTAGGAATCCTTGAATTCTTTCGCGTTGAAGCGGCTCTGTAATGCTTGGGGCGAGATGTTGAGTTGTTCTGCCAGCCATGTGAGATTTATCCTGTTTTCGGATAGAATCTTTCTAACTTTTATACCTTCCATTTCTTTGTTTGTTTGTTACAGCCTGTTAATATAAAGAATCTAAAATAAAATTATTGTTAATAATAAAGACGAATCGGAACAATTTTAAAGAATGCTCTTTATATTTGCACCAGTTTTCGAAACAAAGATACAAACAAAAATTTAAATAAACAATACCCCAAACGGGGTAAATTAACAAAACGATTATGAAAAGAAAGAATCAAGAATTGAATTGGTCAACGCGAGAGGTTAATATGAACTTCCGCATTAAGGTATTCGGTCAGGATGAGTCCGGCAGGAGAATTAATCAGTTGTTCGGTGTTTCCGGTATCATCAATCTGATTGGTGTCGAGATGTTGAATAAGTTGTTGGGTCGTGCATTCGACTCTCTGGATGATGTGTGCGTCTGCAAGTTGCGCAGAGGTCTGAAGGTCTCATTCTATGTAAAATGATGGAGGATGGTATTATGTCGGAATCAGTTATGAATCAGTTTGAGAAGGCGTTGTACAAGGAAATTGACGACAGGAATGTCACCATCGAGTGTTATGATTCACCAACAGGGACGTATGTCTGTGTTTTTATAAATTATATTCGTGAGTTCAGCGAAGAAGTCATCAAGTCCGTGCTCCGGGTGGTAGAAGCCTACCATACCTACAATATGATTTACGGAAAACAGGAGGTGTATTTTTCCGTCGGGGCGGTTATAACAAAATCAGGCGCGGCGAAGCCAGTAATCAGGATTAGGTTTTTAAACAATAAAAGAAACGAGATATGATGATGATTTTTATTTTGGTAGTTTTGGTAGTGATGGTTGCCGACGCCATTTGTTATTGCGAGGAGAATGATATTAATATCAACGAGTAAGGAGGAAGGCGTATGATGTTGGAGAATCTGAAGAATGAGATTGTGGAGTCCATTACGGATGCGATCAGGGAAGCGAAGATGTCCGGTGAGAGGTATGCCTGTGTCACGGTGGATGTGGAGAGCGGATATCTCGATGTGAGCACGGATGAAGATAATAATCGGATTGTCTGCGTGTGGCATGATGATAAGAATTACAATGGACATGTTGCTGACCGTCTGGAGAGTTGGGCAGAAGGTTTTATCCCTGATTGGTGGAATATAGAGGTGGAAGAGGATGATGAAGAAGAGAATGATGGAGTGGATGCAGGTTTTTCCGGATGGAATGATTTTATAGGATATATGTATGGATAGAGGTTCTCGCCTGTCCTGGAGGCCGTGAGAAGAAGAGGTCCTGAGATGACGGTTCGGAAAGATGAACGCAGGTGGTGAAAGTCTGTAATAGGAGCAACAGAATTATAACACTGGCATGAGCGGGGGTTCGAATCCCTCCACCACCTCGAAGAGAGTGATTCACTGAAGAATCGGTTCCCCTGCCTGATGGGGCTGCAATATACACGGGCGCAAGCGATACCCGAAAGCAAGCGATACATAAGTTGAGTAGAGGTCAATGGTCGAAGCAAGCAGCACCCCCTCGGTGTAGAAGCAAGCAGCCAGGAAGAAAGTAACAGGAAGCCTAAGAAAGAAAAAGGCTGGTGTGGTCTCCACGTGATGGAGTTGTCAGGCCACTGAATTACCGAGAATTGCAGAGCGTCGGGAAAATGCGTTTCGAGCGCTAACCAGCCACTTTTGATATAAGTAGTAATTGTTATAGTAGGAAAGACCTTGTTAACGGAGCCCGTGAGGGTTTATAACGGTTTGATATGAGATTATGTTTTAATTTTGTGTTTGCGTCCCGCTTGGCTGTGAAGTTAGGTGGGATTTTATTTTGTCTATTCTTATTGTTGAACTTAAAATATAAATCAAATGGAAAAGAAAGAAGAAAAGAAGGATGTCAATGTACAAGGTGCAGAGGGCATCGCAGAAGGTTTCACGGTTATCAACAAGGAGGAACTCGATAAGTTAAGGGAGAGTGCCGAAAATGCTGAGAATTACAAGAAATGGTGGTTGGCTAAAGACCATGAAGTCGATAAGATGAATTTGAGAATAAAAGAATTGGAGGATGGTCTGGAAAAGGCCGGAGATATTATAAAGATGTTATTAATGAATGAATTATGATGAATGAAAGTGAGAAAAAGCCCATCATCCCCACATTAAGGGGGATGATGGTGAAAGATGTTCAGGAATGGCCGATAGAAAGGTATGACAGTATCCGTATAACGGTCAGCAGGGCGAATCTGATGATGAGGCCGGAGGGTAAGAAGTTCTCTATTAGAGCGAAGGACATGAAGGTGGAAGTTATCAGGATTGCGTGATGGTCGCGGTGATGTCGGAGAGTGAGCGCCGCGTGGCAGAGGAGTTTTGCAAGGGGTTGTCAGACAAGGAGGTCGCGGACAACCTCTGCAAATCTTATTGGACGGTGAAGACGCAGAAGAAGACGATCTACCGGAAATTAGGGATTTCGAAGGATGTCGAATTGTTGTGGTGGATGGTCTGTGAGAGGTTGAAGATAGAATTTGACCTCAGGGAAATAAGGAAGCACGGTATTGAAATGCTGTTCGTGTTCCTGTTCCTGATTATTCAGGTATCGGGGCATGGAGGTGATTTGAGGAGGTGCCGGATGGGTAGAAGGTCGAGAACGGAATATAATGAGCGTAACGGTCAATGATAGCGAGAGGCTTCTTACCATTATGCGAGTTATGAATAATAAGACGTTCGGCTTTCGTTTCTCGGAGAAAATCGTTGGCGGCCGTGCGAGATTGGAGAGATTAATCATGAATGGCCAGATAAGGGCTGAGAAAGGGAATAGCAGTGCGCAAAATGGGAAATGGTTGTGCAATGCTTCCGATGTGTTGAGATATGCAAGGGTTAAGTAGTCAATTTATATTTTTTTCTTATTAGTAGTTTTGTTAATTATGTAGTGGAGGTATAGCAGGGTGCGGGCCTGTGAAGGTCTGGGGTGTCCGATTCATCCGTACCTACGATTTTTTGTGTTAGTCAATATTCTTTAATCTTAAAAAGAAAAGCAATGGAAAATGAAAGTTTGAAATTCCGGAACCTGACGGCGAATGAGATTGAGTGTCGTGTGGGTACGGTGTCCGGTACTGGTGTATCGCTGCTCCTGTATAAGGATGCGAGATGCGATATGGCTTTGTTGGATGAGGTGTGTGGTCCCTTCGGTTGGAAGAGGGAACATGAGTTAATCAATGGTAATCTCTTCTGCACGGTTTCCATCAAGGATAAGGATGGAAATTGGGTGAGTAAGCAGGACGTCGGCGTGGAGAGTTACACGGAGAAGGAGAAGGGACAGGCGTCTGATGCGTTCAAGCGTGCTTGCGTGAATTGGGGAATCGGACGTGAGCTCTATACGGCACCGTTCATCTGGATTAAGTTGAAGGATGAAGAGTGGGGGGAGAGGAACGGCAAGAAAGTGCCGAAGTCATCCTTCGAGGTCAGGGACATCGAATATGAAGGTAAGACGATCACGTATCTTGTTGTGGTAGAGAGTAGGACGAAGGAGGTGCGTTACCAGTTCGGAAGCCCGATGAAGTATAGGAATGAATTGGAGGAGGCATTGCAGAATGTCAAGTGTGCGCAGACTACGGATGAATTGAAGTCTATCTATAATGAGTTGACGGCCTTCCAGAAGAACCAGGATTTTCTGGATGCGCTGAATGAGAGATATGCAGAGTTGTCGAAGAATAAAGCAGCATAGAGTTATGGTAAAATTGAATGATTGTGGTGTCCGTTTCGATAAGAAGGAACACAAGTACGATCTGAATGGTCGGATTCTCGGAGGTGTCACGCCGATAGTGAAATGGATTTATCCGGATACCTACAAGGATATTCCGGAAGAAGTGTTGAATAAGGCAGCTGAATATGGTACGATGGTGCATAGTCAGTGCGAGTTGGCGGACAGTCTGGGGATTGTAGATAGTGAGCAGGCGAGACAGTATATCGGCTTGAAGGAGAGTGTAGGACTGCAGACGATCGTAAGCGAATATCTGGTGACGGATGGGGTTGCGATAGCTTCAGGAATCGATAAGGTGATGATGGAGAAGGATGGAGATGAGAGTGTCTGTCCTCTGGTGGATTTGAAGGCCACGAGCCAGATTCACATCCCGAATGTGAGGTTGCAGTTGTCGATATATGCCTATCTGTTCGAGAAGGTGAACCCTCATCTGAAGGCCGGGCGGTTGTTCGCGTTCTGGTTGCCGAAGCCGAAATATGGAGAGCCGAAGGTTTTCGAGGTGCAGCGCATCTCTTCCGGATTGGTAGAGGAAATCCTTGATTCATACCTGAAAGACGGAAATCCTTCGCGCTATGCTGAGATAATAGCGCAGGAGGTAGGTAGTAAGGATGAAAACGAGAAGACAGCAGAGGCCGAAGAAAAGGAGGAAATAATACCCGATGAGATGGTCGAGGTTACCGATGAGTTGTCGAACATCAAAAAGACGATGGATGAGTTGAAGGCACGGGAAGATGAATTGAAAGCCTTTCTACTTCAGAAGATGAAGGAAGGTGGCGTGCGCAAATGGTCTGGTGATGATGTGGTCATCTCAAAGGTTGAAGCGACGGTCAGGGAGAGCGTGGACAGCGCGAAGTTGAAGAAGATGCACCCGGATGTGTATCTGGAGTGTAAGAAGATATCGAAGGTATCGGAAAGTATAAGGATTAAGTTTCAATGACTATGGCGAGAAACAAGAATCATGTATCGCTTATCGGGATTACCGGTAAGGATGCGGAGGTAAGGCAGACGCAAGGCGGAGTGTCGTATGCGAGATTCAGCCTTGCAACCTCTTCGGGAGGGTACACCCGTCAGGATGGCAAGCAGGTTCCGGAAGTGACGCAATGGCATAATATCACGGCTTGGGACAGGTTGGCGCAGATGTGCGGTCAGTATGTCAAGAAAGGCATGAAGCTGGATGTTGAGGGAAAGATTGTCTATACCCAGTATAAGGACCAGCAGGGAATTGACAGAATGGGCGTGGAGATTGTCGCGGACGATATCATCCTGATGAGCAAACCGAAGGAAGAGGCGCAGCAGCAGACGGTTCAGCAGGCACAGATGATGCAGCCGCAGCAGCCTACGCAATATCAGGCAGGGCCTCAATATCAGCAGCCACCGATGCAAGGCCAGCCACCGATGCAAGGTCAGGGATTCCAACCACAGCAGGGCGGAGGTATCAATAATCCAGATAATCTACCATTCTATTGATGGCACACACGGTAATATTGAGGAAGTCGGATGGCCGGGTTATTACTGATGTAGAACTCGGCTATCTTTTTTCCACGTTGCAGAACGGCACCTATTCAATGACGATCAAGAGGGCGAGTGAAAAGAGAAGCATCAACCAGAACGATCTGATGTGGATGTGGTTTGCGCTGATGGAGAGGGAGACAGGGACGAATAAGCAGGACATACACGATTATTATTGCAAGAAGTTCCTGAGGCGTACCGTTGAGTTTGGCGGCCATGTGGAAGTTGTGGTTGGCGGAACGAAGGGAATGACGAAGGCATCGATGTCGGAGTTTATGACGAAGATTCAGGCGGATGCCTTGACGGAGTTTGGAATACAATTACCTGTTCCGGAAGACAGGTATTTCGAACAATTTTATCAACAGTTTAATTATTAAAAGAAAATGAAGTTCAAGAAAATTTCTTTAGTGAAGGGCGGCACGCTCACGGTGACGTATGAGAATGCCGATTCGGACACCATTACGATGGTGGGTGCGAACATTGTCCACAAGGATTTGAAGAAGGCGATCAGGGAACTGGTGCCGCATCTGGCCTTGTTGACGGAGCAGAGGGAGGCCGTATGTGCGAATCTGGAAGATTTGGAGAAGCAGCTGCTGTCGGAGGATGAGCACAGCGTGTACAAGGTGCTGAGTGTTGATGATATCACGCTCACGGATGAGGAGTCGCGGATAGCCATTGGAGGAAAGCGAATCCTTCAGGGTGGAAGGGTGATGAAATTGCAGGCACCGCCGGTGGATATCATGGACTCGGAATCGTATGAGTATTGCGGGCAGTTGAGCCTGGCATTGGAGAATATCATCTATGAGGTGAAGGAATATGTCGAGCAGAAGAAATGGGGTGCTTGTCAGGCGGAATTGGAATTTAAGGATATGCTGTTTGAGGGTGTGAAGGCCGAAGAGGTACCGAGTGTAAAGGTTGAGGTTGTCACGGCACCGAAGAAGAAAGGAAAGAAGAAGAAAGAAGTAGCATGAGATGGGGCCGTTATTCATAACATTGACACCGAATTGTTATAAGGTTTCCTTCACGTTCCATCCGATGCTGGTCAAATGCGTGAAAAGAATCCCCTCCGCACGTTATAATGCGGAGGGGAGATTCTGGGAGGTCAACATCTTTGATGCGCAGTATCTTCGATTGATGGGCGATTGGGCGGTGAAGAACCATTATGCCCTGAGTCAGATATGGAGAAAGGATGAGGAGCCGGTATGTGATTATGAGATACCGCCGATGCCGAAACTTGATGTGCCGCACAAAATGTTAATAGAGCCATACGAATATCAGAAGGATGGTATAGCGTATGCGCTGGAGAAGAAAAGGTGTATAATGGGTGATGAGCCGGGTCTGGGAAAGACAGCCCAGGCGATTGGCACGATGACGGCAAGCGGAGCCTTCCCTGCACTGGTTATCTGTCCCGCATCATTGAAAGTGAATTGGATGAGGGAGTTTAAAAAGTTCGGTGGGGTGAATGCCGTTATCCTGAATGATGAAAATCGGAATATATGGCAGAATTTCCTTACGATGAAGAATGGTAAGGGAGAGCCGATGGCGCAGGTTATCATCGTGAATTATGAGAGTCTGAAGAAGTTTTTTGTGAAGACGATCAAGCAGCAGCAGAGGTTCACGTTGAAGTCCATCGTTTTCGATGAGCGCATCAATCTCTTTCGCTCGGTCATCATCGATGAGAGCCACAAGTGTAAGAGCACGAGGACGCAACAGTCGAAGTTCTGCCAGGGGATAGCGAAGGGAAAGGAGTATGTTCTGGAGTTGACGGGTACGCCCGTGGTGAATAATAATGAAGACCTCATTCAGCAACTCAACATCATGGAGAGGATGGAGGATTTCGGAGGTTATCAGAAATTCATATCACGGTATTGTTCCGGAGAGAAGAAGAGCAGCCATATCAAGGAGTTGAATTACAAGTTGAATAAGTTCTGCTTTTTCAGGCGCCAGAAGAAAGATGTATTGCAGTGGTTGCCCGATAAGACAAGGTCGTACCTAATCGTGGATATCGATAGTCGGAAGGAATATGATGTTGCGGAGAGAGATGTTATCAGGTATCTGGTAGAATGGAAGAAGGCCGATGATGAGAAAGTCCAGAAGGCCATCCGTGGTGCGATTATGGTGAAGATGAATATATTGAAGCAGATATCTGCTAAAGGGAAAATCAAGAATGCGATCGATTGCATCCATAACATTATCGATGGGGGAGAGAAATTGATAGTTTTCTGCTTTCTCAAACAAGTTGTGTCGGAACTGAAGAAGGAATTCAGGGATGCGGTCACGGTGACGGGAGATGATAACGATCAGCAGAAGCAGCATAGCGTTGATACGTTCCAGAATGATGCGGCGTGCAAATTGATTATCTTGAATTACCGTTCCGGAGGTACGGGGCTGACACTCACGGCTGCATCGAATGTGTTGTTCGTTGAGTTCCCGTGGACATACTCTGATTGTTGTCAGGCAGAGGATAGGGCGCATCGTAATGGACAGAAGAATGCCGTTAATTGCACTTATCTGCTTGGAAAGGATACGATAGATGAATACATGTATAATATCATCCAGACGAAGAAAGATATTGCCAATGGTGTGACGGGCACGACAGATGATGTCGAAGAGAAGAAAGTCAGTCAGTCGGAGGCGATGATGAATGCGGCTCTGGATATGTTTAAAGGTAAATATTAAAAATAGAAAGCAATGGAAAAAGTTACAGAACCAATCAAAGCGTATAAAGGCTTTGACAAAGATTTGAAATGCCGTGGATTTCAGTATGAAATAGGCAAAGAGTATGAATTGAAAGAAGGTGAGCACCCGGTAGCGTGTGAGAGGGGCTTCCATGCCTGCCCGAATCCGAACGATCTGTTTGCATTCTATTCACCATCGGAAGGGAACCGTTATTGCGAAGTGGAGTTGAGCGGAGAGATTGATGATAGCGAAAGCGATAAGATAGCAGCGTCACGAATTAAGATTATTAAGGAGTTGACCATCTTTGAGGTTGTCAATCTGAAGAAGGATTATACGGAATCCCATACAGATGAAAAGAAGAGCAATACGGGTAATCGGTCATCAGCGAGCAATACGGGTGATTGGTCATCAGCGAGCAATACGGGTAATCGGTCATCAGCGAGCAATACGGGTGATTGGTCATCAGCGAGCAATACGGGTGATTGGTCATCAGCGAGCAATACGGGTAATCGGTCATCAGCGAGCAATATGGGTGATTGGTCATCAGCGAGCAATACGGGTGATTGTTCATCAGCGAGCAATACGGGTGATTGGTCATCAGCAGAGGTCTCAGGAAAGGATAGTGTTGCAGCCGTATTCGGTTATGATTGCAAAGCAAGGGCAGCGAAAGGATGTGCGCTGTTCCTTACAGAGCGTGGAGAATGGAACGGCGAGACTTATCCGATATTGAATGTGTTGGCCGTGATTGTGGATGGCGAGAAGGTCAAGGCAGATACCTGGTATCAGTTGAAGGATGGAGAGTTGAAGGAATGTGAATGATTAACAAGTGGAAGCCTTGTTTCTGATTGTTGGAAGTGCTGCTTCTGATTGTTGGAAACAAGGTTTCTGATAAGTGGAAAGGATAAGATATGGCATATATTAAGCAGATGGACGTATATGATTCGATGGGGTATCTCGGAAAGTCGGGAGGTGTGGCCCTTATGTTGGATGAGCAGGAGGCCGAACAGATGGTCGAAATGATAAAAGGGGCATCTTTGCCATTAAGGAGGGATTTCGATGAAGTGAAGAGAGTATTGGAGGGGATGAGATGAAGCCGAGGTCAGAGAGTCAGATACAGAAGATGTGTGTCGAGTGGTTCCGGAAGAGATACCCGGATATCGGGGGTGCGTTCCACTCGGTGCCCAATGGTGGCGCGAGGAATCCGTGGACGGGAAAAATCCTGAAGGATGAGGGGGCGGTGTCTGGTGTGGCAGATTTGGAATTGATGGTGCCGAGGCACGGATATGCATCCCTATCCATCGAGATGAAGAAACCAGGAGGGAGAATGTCGGACACGCAGAAAGCCTATGAGAAGGACATTGGGAGATTCTTGAATAAGTATGTAGTATGCTATAGTTTAGAGGATTTCCAGAAGGAGATAACGGAGTATCTGGAGAAATGAGTTATGAGGAGATTGTAACGGATTTCTGGGCGCGGGTGTCGGGTCTGAACCTTGATTGCAAGTGTATAGCCTTCGGTCTCGCCTTGTTGCAGGTGCGTTATGAGAACGGCCTGCCTTCTCGCTGTGGGATTCCGAATGAAAGGCTGGTTAAGATGTTGGGTGTGGATATCCGGACAATCAGGGCGAGCCGTAACAGGCTTGTGGAGGTCGGGATTATCAGATATGAAGCAGGGAAGGCAAAGAGGGAACCGATGTATGTCTTTGATTGGAGTGCTGACCCGGTGGAGATACCCATTGAGCCGGCGTGGATAGTTGAGGAGAATGTGGAGGAGGTGCCGAAGGAAAAAAGAGAGAAGAAGAAAAAAGCCGTGGAGAAAGAGGGTGATTTGTTCGCTCGGGAGAAGCAGAGGAAATCAAGGCAAAAGCCTAAAGAAGAAGAGAAGCCGCCTACGATGGATGAAGTAAGGGCTGAGTTTCAGAAGAGGGGGCTGAGTGAGGATGAAGCGGAGTATTTCTATTATTATTACGATGCGCAGGGTTGGGTAACGAGTTCCGGTCAGAAGATACACAGATTAGATTCAATGGTCAACCGTTGGATAAGTAACAATCATAAAAACAAAGGAGATGGAAAATCAAATGGTTCCTCAAGGGAAGAGAGGATGCGAGACGCAGCTAAGGTCATGGAGAGAATCTTTGCAAGAGCAGAAGAGGAAAACGATGATATCCCGGTTCGGAAATCGTGAAACGTTCATGATGAGTTTCAATCCGGATAGGCAGTTTCGGCTGTGCAAGGATAAGAAGTTATGTTTCATGGGAGATTACCCGACGTTAGCGGAGTTGAACATGTGTTATGGATTGGGTTCTGGTGCCGTCTGGTTGGTTCCGCAGTTGTTTGACCTTTCGGAATATTGCGGTGTAAGGGAGAAAATGAAGGATTATGTGTTGGAGCAATGCGCGCAGGTGATAGATGCGGAATTCTTCTGGTTGAAGGTGTCGGAGTTAATGCTGTTCCTGTTCTGGTTCAAGAGCGGGAAGTATGGGCGGTTCTATGCCACGGTTGACCCGTTGGTTATCATGGAAGCGTTGAGGGAGTTCTTGAAGGAGAGGGCCGTACAGATTGACAAGTTCGAGCAGGAGAAGAGAGAAGAGAAGGAACGGGAGTCGAAGCCTATGCCTTATAAGGAATATCAGAGAATGAAGGCAGAGGGTAAGATAAAGATATAGGAGGATGGCTGATGGCGAGGATGGTAATAAGTTGGCATACGAGGAGTATTGATGCGATCAGGAGGATTCAAGACAGATTCGGAATGCAGAGAAAGATGACGGTAAACAAGTGTACTCCCATCGATATTGAACCGAGGGGGGATGATTGGTTATTGTTGAAGAAATTGGAGAGTGAAGGCTGGCTGAGTATTATCAATCGGCCGATGAAAGATATTATATAACAAACAAAAAAAGCAACAGAAAGATGAAATCGACAAAAGCATTCGCCAATGTAATCGGTGAATTTATCGAGAGTGAGAAAAAGGCAGACGCTTTGTTTGCCAAGTGTGTGGACGATCAGCCGCAGAAGACGATCCAGGGATGCGTCAATTATATATTGAAGCAGGTCAAGGATAGCGGTTGTAATGGGTTCACGGATGATGAGGTGTTCGGCATGGCCCGGCACTTCTATGATGAGAGGGATTTGAAAGACCCGGGGGATATGAAGGCGAGGGTTGTCATAAACCGTCAGATTGAATTGTCGGAAGAAGAGAAGGAGAAAGCGCGGAAAGCGGCCGTCTCTGCTTATGAAAAGGCGGAGCGTGATAAGTTGGAGGCCCAGGCAAAGAAAAAGGCTGAGGCTGAAGCAAAACGGGCGGAAGCGAAGAGGAAAGCCGCCGAGGAGAAGCGCGAGAGGGAGAATGCGATGCAGTTGGATTTATTTGCTTAGTGTATGTGTAGTGCGAGTTATTTGATATCGACACCCATCGAGGAATCGAAGGGATGTAAGGGGCGCACGAAGTTGGAGCGTCGTTGTCTGGAATTGTCGGAAAGTCTGCCGGAGATAACAGATAGGCAGATGGAATGGGGAAGGAAGAAGATGCGGAAGGAGGGCATTTTCTTTGGCAGAGGAAGAGGAAAGAAAAGGGAGATGGTTTTCTGGTGTCAGGAGTGCGGACATAACGAGGTGGTGGATATCCCGCCATTGGCGGTGTCGTTGATGAAGCGTTACAGATGCCCGGGATGCGGACGGAATGTTAATGTGTGCCAGAGAGCTGTGAGCTTGCATGAGATTCAGGAGAAGAGTATTGTCTTTTCGGTGGTCACGGTGTGCGAAGGCCTTCAGGTAGTCAGGAATTTTTGCATCAGGAAACTGAATTTCTGGAGTACCAGCACAATATATCATTGCGATGAAGTGTTTCAGAATTGGTTTGATGTCGAGAAGGGGAAGGAGGTTATTTTAAGTCGGCCGTATTATCGCACGCCGTATTCATTTCGTTGGTATTTTCACGATCCATTCAGGGTTAAGAAGCATAATGGGCATGCGACGGGATATTTCGATAAGGAGGATGTTTACAGTCTTAGTAATATGTGGAGGTATCCGAAAGCGAAGGTATGCAAGGTATTGCGGAGGAATGGATGGAAGGACAGGATGTTGGGAATGAATGCGGGGCCCGTGGATTTATGGAGGAATCTTTTGACCAATCCTGCCGCGGAGATTATGGCGAAGGGCGGACAGTATGATGTCCTGGATTATTGGTTGCAGATGGGTGGCAGGTTGCGTGATACGTCTTTGTGGCTGCCGAGTCTGAAGATATGCAACAGGCACGGGTATATCATCAGGGATGCGAACTTGTGGTTTGACCATTGGAAAATGTTGCAGGAGTTGGGGATGGATGTGAGGAACCCGAAGTTCATCTGCCCGGAAGACATCATGAAGGAACATGTCGTTCTTCAGGAGAAGATGGACAGGGTGGAGATGAAGAGGGAATTGGAGAAACTGAATAGTCAGGCGAAGAACTGGGAGGGTTTCTATTCGGAAGAAAAAGGGCGGTTTTTTGGTGTCTCTTTCTCGGATGGGGAAATCTCTGTTCATGTCATCAGGAGTGTCGCGGAGATGTTGGAAGAGGGAACGAGGCTGCATCATTGTGTTTATAAGATGGGATATTATAAGAGAAAGGAGAGTCTGATATTGTCTGCAAGGGGGAGAGAGGACGAAAGGCTGGAGACGGTGGAGGTGAATCTGGATAACTTCACCGTGGTACAGTCAAGAGGACTGCAGAATAGGCCATCAGTAATGCACAGGGATATTGTGGAACTGGTGGAGAAGAATATGGGAGTGATAAGGCGAGCAGCCAAATGTGTAAACGTTAAATAAAAGGATTATGGCAAAGAAGATAGAGGAATATATCAGGGAGAAGATGCCGAGGATATATGAGAATGGTTTGACGCAGCAGGCGTATGAGTCGGGTTTCAAGCGAGGCGTTATCTTTGTTTCGGAGATAATGGGTGAGCCGGTGGATGTCGAGAAGCGTAATGCGTTGCAGGAGTATCTTGAGGGATGCGTAGAAAGGGGGAGCGTATGATGGCAGAGTCGTTTATATGTGGATTCGCGGTCGGTGCGTTGGTCGTGTTGCTGTCAATCCTCTTCGTGAGGATTTTTGATAAATAGCCGAAAGGCTTTCTGTTGCTTTCTTTGGGGGTGTGGTCATATATGGTGGCTGCACCCCCTTTTTTTTTGTTATAAAATGCTAATAGAGAGTGTTATATAAAGAAATCTCTTTATATTTGCAAAGAAAATAGTTTCACATGTTGAAAGAGATTCTTTATTATGGATTTTGATTTGAAAATTGAATTGAGGGAGATACCCATCGAGCTTCTGGAGGAGAACAGGGGTCAGATTCCGGAAGTTCCGCGCAATCCGAGAAAGATAACGAGGGAGGCGTTTAAGAAATTGGTTGACAGCATCCAGCAGAGTCCGGAGATAAAGAGGTTGGATGAAGTGAAGGTTTATCCGTATGAAGGAAAGTATGTGGTCCTGTCCGGGAACCATAGGCTTAGGGCATATCGGCAGCTGCAATGGAAGACGGTATGGTGTAAGGTCATCGATGAGAGTACGCCGAAGGTGAAATTGAGGGAGTATGTCATCAGGGAGAATCAGCACTATGCGGAGAATGATGCGAAGATTCTGGGGGATTGGAATCCGAAGGAATTGGTCGGATGGGATGTCGATATCATCCTGAAGGGAAACGGTGGCTCCACGATGGAGGATGGAGAAGTGGAGTTCACGGAGATTCTGGGGGAGGAGCATAACTATGTGGTGTTGTATTTCGATGATGAAGTGGACTGGTTGCAGGCGCAGACGTTGTTGGGCGTGAAGCCTGTCAGGTGTCTCTCAACGAAGTACGGGGAAATCAATATGAACGGGCAAAAGCGTTGTATAGGACGGGTAATGAAGGGAAAGGATGTCATTAATCGCCTTTTGGGAGAAAACCGCTTAGGCTCAAAAAAGGAGAAAAATAATGAAGATATCGGTTAACGCACCATCGTATAAGAGGGCGGACAATGTGCTAACGTTGGATTATCTGCCGTTCTGCCGTATATGGGTGGATGAAGGGGAGTATCAGGATTACAAGAGGAATTATCCGGATGCAGATATTGTCGCGTGCCCGAAGGGAGTGCAGGGTAATCTTTGCAGGGTAAGGAACTATATACTGGATGAAGAGTTCCGGAGAGGGATGGATGTTGTGCTGATTATCGATGACGATCTGAATTGTATAAGGCATTTTGTGTACAATGAAGAGGATTGTTTCGGTTATGAGCCGGTGGTGGTGAGAGCAGATGAATTCATGTTCTTTCTGGAGAAATACAGTCTTTTGGCGATGGAGTTCGGGGCGAAGTTCTGGGGAGTGAATTGTAACTTCGATAATATGGCGTACAGGCACGGAACACCGTTCAGCACTCGCTCGTATATCGGAGGGCCGTTTCAATGCTTCCTGAAAGGGAACAGGTGCAGGTATGATGAGAACCTTCCGTTAAAAGAGGATTATGATATGACCTTGCAGCAGTTGAATCTGGAGAGGGTTGTATTGAGGGTGAATGCGTACCATTATCTTTGCAAGCAGTCGGAGAATAAGGGTGGGTGTGCAGCCTATAGGAACCGTGACAGGGAGAAGCAGCAGCTGTATGCCCTTCAAAAGAAATGGGGCGGAAAGATAGTGAAGATAGATAACAGCAACAAGGGTGGCACGAAGAAGGTTAAGAAGCTGGATTATAATCCGATTATTCGTGTGCCGATAAAGGGGGTATGAGGTATGCCGAAGGATGAGGGAAATTTGATAAGGAACTCCGACTTAACTCCGATGGAGAGGAGGGAGAAGGCATCGAAGGCGGGTAAGGCTTCGGTGATAGCAAGACGGAAGAAGAAGACGATGCGTGAGGTGTTGGAATTCTTTCTTCGGGATGCGGATGTGTCGGAGATGTTGAAGCAGAAATTAATGGATGAGGGTATCGATGAGAAGGAGGTAAACCATCAGATGGTTATCACTCGCTCATTGGTGGCGAAAGCAGAGCAGGGAGACGTACAGGCATACAATACGATCTGCCAGATGATAGGAGAGAAACCGGCTGACAAGTTCGATGTGAGTACGACGTTGGATAATAAGATTCAAGTTGAGTTTGTCGGTGGTGGTGTCGGAGTCGCGCATAGTGAGGATGAGGTTAACGTGGAGAGATGATGGATATCAAGGTGAATGAAGAGCTGTTCAGGGAGAACTATGATGATGGTTGGCGTTATTACGTGAATCAGGGTGGCACATCGTCAGGGAAGACGTATGCCATCATGCAGGTCCTCTTTTTGTTGGCTGTTCAGGAACCGGGGGTTATCATTACGGTAGTGGGTCAGGACTTCCCGAATCTTCGTGTGGGTGCTTTCCGTGATGCGAAGAAGATTATGTCGGGTTCGGATTGGCTGTCTAATTTCTTCAAGGTGAATGAGAGTGCGCATTATATCCAGGGACGGAATGGCGCGTTGATAGAGTTCAATTCCTATGCTGATGAGCAGGATGCGAAGAACGGAAAGAGGGATTACCTGTATGCGAATGAGGCGAACGGTATTCCTTATGAAATCTTCTGGCAGTTGGCCATCAGAACGAAGAAACGCGTGTATCTGGATTACAACCCAACGGCGAGGTTCTGGGCGCATAATGAGGTGATAGGAAAGAAGGATGCGAAACTGATAATATCCAACCATTGGCACAATCATTTCCTTACGGATGCGGAGCACGATCGGATAGAAGGGATTGAGGATGAAGAGTTGTGGAGGGTCTATGCGAGAGGTCTTACGGGTAAGTTGCAGGGCGTCATCTTCACGAATTGGGATATCGTAGATGATATGCCGTCGAGGGATGGATGGAAGATGTCGGCGTACGGTCTCGATTTCGGTTTCACGAACGATCCGAGCGCGTTGGAACATGTGGTATTGGCCCATGGTGATTTGTGGGTGGATGAGTTGTTGTATGAAGTAGGATTCACGAATCCGGAATTGGCGGCAAAGATGAAGTCTGGTGGCGTCGGAAGGAATGATACGGTTATAGCAGATAGCGCGGAGCCGAAGAGTATCGAGGAGATAAAGAGAGAGGGTGTAAGGATTGTCCCATCAGTCAAGGGTCAGGACTCCATCAAGGTAGGTATAGACATATTGAAGAGATATAAGATACACGTCACGAGGAGAAGTGTCGGAATCATCGAAAACCTTCAGGCCTATAAATGGGCGAAGGACAGGGATGGAAGAAAGATGAACACACCGATAGACAAGTTCAATCATGGAATCGATGCGGTTCGTTATGTGGCGTTGGCAAAGTTGTACACGAGACGGTCTGGTGTAGTCCGGGCCCATTATAATAAGTTATAAGATATGATGGATAGAAACACAACGTTTGGTCATTGGATTGCAGTCGTGAAACTTACGGATTGGCAGTTGCAGGAGTTCTCGCGGCCGTCGTTCATTGGTAGGCATGAGGTTCCCGAAGATTTGAACCACCTCACGATCGGGCAACTGATGAGGTTGGGGATGATGTCGGACACGGATGAGATGATATATAGTATCTGCAATATCATCATGGGACTAGGAAAGGATGAGGTTGAGAAGGCGCGTGCCGTCGATGTGGTAAAGTTTGCCGGATGGGTGATGAGCGAGGTGAAGAGAATCAACAAACTGTTCGAAAGCACGAATGTCAGGCCTACGCAGCAGCAGATAAGGGCAGGAATCAATAATCTGAATTTCGGATTGTTCGGAATTCTCGATTGGTATGCCAGGAGAATGGGGTACCAAGACCATGAGAAGGTCGCAGACGTGCCGTGGATAAATATATACAAGTGCATGGACATGGATAGTAAGACAGTATTATACGAACGAAAATATCAGGAGGTTGTAGCAAATGACAATAGAAGAAAAAGTAAAGAAAATTATCGCAGAGCATTTTAGCGAATTTTCGTATGTGTTTGATGATTGGCAGACGGCAGACAAGAAAATCGATAAGGTGACATTGCCGGCAGTCATCCATATAGTTCCTGTAAGCGGGACGTTTGATTTCGGCCGTCATGGGAGAATCAGGGATGCGGAGGTGAGTATCATTGCCTTTGTCGATAAGGTGTGCAAGGAAGCTGATGGGATGGATAATGCCGAGGTCTATAATTCAATGAAGAATACGGCGATTGAGTTTATCAAGAAATGCAATGAGAGCGGTTTCTTTGAGCCCATCGAGGGGACGGTAACGTATTATCCATTATATGAGCAGTTGGCGAGTATCGTTTCGGGTGTCATGGTGTCTCTCACGTTGAAGGAATTGGTCGGGAGGTGTTAGGATATGGTTACGGAGATAGTCGGTGATGAATTGGAGTTGCTGAAGCAGCGTATAATATCGAATATCGTTGCGAGCGGTCAGGTGGCGAGTGGACAGACGATTGCCAGTCTGTATGTCGAGGAGCGTGCCGATGGAGGTGCGTTGAAGTTTCATGGACAGATGCCGTTCGGAGTTCTGGAAACGGGAAGGAAGCCCGGGAGAGTGCCGTATGGCTTTCGTGATATCATATACAGATGGATGCAGGATAAGGGAGTTCATGCCACGCCGATACCCTATAAGCGTTCCGGTTTGCACAAATACAGCGAGCAGGAGAGGGGTGACAGGTCTCTGGCAGGAGCCATCGCTTATGTGATAGCGAAGTCCGGAACGAGGTTGTATCGGAATGGTGGCCGGACAGATATCTATTCGAATGAGATTCCGGTAACGGTTGCGAATATCCGTTCAAAGATGCTGGCGGTGATGAGTGCCGAGGTAATGAAGAGTATTAAGATTAATCGATAGGAGAAGGATATATGAGAACAATCACGGGAACTTACGCAAATATCAGTTATCCTGATGCGATCTGCTTCGCGTTCAATCCCATGCTTATCAAGGTGTCGGGAAGCAATTATGACAAGGTGCTGATAACCGTCAGGAACACAAGTCAGGGAGCAGGCTATTCGGAAACGCGCTACCCGAATTCCGCTGGCGATTGCTGGATGGATATGGAGAGTTATGCGCAGGGATTTTTCGATAAGTCGAATTGGGGCAACCTATCCCACACGAATGCGCAGCAGACAGGGCTGGGCATGACTGTCTATTATACGGTCACCGTCTATTCAGGAAGCAATAACCAGACGTACAATCTTTCAAGTTACGTCGTATGGGGTAGTATGGTGAGCGGAGAGCAGTACAACGCATACAGGCGGCTGAAATGGTTCACGAACTTCCCCTTCTCGATTGGGTTGTACACGGATGCAGCCGGACGCATCGCACTCTGCAATGATGGAAGCCCCACCACGACAAAGGCGTTGGGGTCTGCTGGTGTATGGAATGTTCCGTTGACAAGTCACGCGGCCAATCGGTTCATCACCATTCAGGACAATCTCGGCACGCTCTCGCCTACCACCTTCGATGATTCCTTCGACCTGACTTTCTCGCAGCAGTCGAGCAGCGTAGGCAGGGTGGTGATGCGTATCGATTTGGATAAGAAAGCCGATGAAGGCATATACTTGCGATGGATTGACCGTCACGGCTTCTATGTTTACTACCTGTTCAAGCGTGGAGATGAGCAGCGCAAAGTAGAGACGGGCGGCAATTTCATCCGCGAGAACATGATGCAGTATGATGATGTTTACGGCTATTCATCAGGTAATGGGCGTCAGCAATGGATGAACCGTGATGACGTGCAGCCGCTTTGCGTTCCGTTGGTGGATAAAGATACCTGGGATTTCCTTTTTGGTGTCTGCTGTTCGCCCATCGTGGATATGTTCGTGGGTTACCAGAACAACGTACCCAAATGGAAGCCCGTCCGCGTTCAGGCAGGAACGTACACGCGGAGGGAAAAAGACCATCTGCAGGACTTCATCTGCAATCTTCTGATGCCAAAGGTGGAGTATCAGCACACATAATCAGGGGAGGGATTGAAGAATGAGACAAGAACTGTATTTCGATAATATCCTGATGGATATTGATGAAGCAACGAAAATCGTGCTCCAAATCAAAAGTAATTTGTTCACGGAGATTTCAAAATGCGTGGGGAATCGTTCCTACACCGTGCAACTACCGAAGACCGCGAGGAATCAGCGTATTCTTGAATACGGCCATCTACCAGCAGCCAATTCGAATATCCC
>AUXO015691316.1_pt1 | contig 20594 bp, 20 predicted proteins | sample 768731 | NCBI WGS metagenome assembly AUXO01 (sample SAMN02715735, study PRJNA202380) | gut metagenome | biome: sheep rumen | host: Ovis aries | place: New Zealand: Palmerston North
AAATGCATAAAATATAAAACACCTAAAGAAGAATTACTGGGTAACTCATCGTAGGTGATGCACTTAATTTGACAAATCATCTGAGAAAATAATAAAAAATAAAATGTAAAGCGCTAATTGTACTTTCAGGTACCATAGAATCCTACCTGGAATAGTAAAGATAACTAAACATTGCACTATATTATAATTGTTCCCAGATCCATATAAAAATAAAGCATCTATTGTAAATATAACAATGTATGGAAGCAATATTCTCTCAATGCGTCTAATCAGCCAGTTAGTTAATAGATACTCCTCTGAAGCATAGGATTTATAATTTCCATATCCCGATAAGAATAAAAATATTGCAACGCACGTAAAACCGGCAATCGAGAAAAATATAAAACTATAGTCTTTTCTGCTCCCCAATAATGATGTAGCATAACTCCTATGATTAGAAATACTCTTAATGTTATTGTTGTTTGCTTATCCAATGAAGATTCTAATAAAAATTGCGCTTATTAATAATGAAATAATCCATTTTTATTTATTCCCTCCCCATAAAATATAAAACGACGAATTTTATACTATGGTATATTCATTAGGGGGCACCTCTCATTACAATTTTTGAAAGATATAACATATCATATTTAATTACGAGATAACAAATAGCCTATCTCTCAATTCTCGAATGTTATTGCTCCGATGAAACGGACGCTCTTTAATATTTGATTGTCCCAAACTTACTGGTACAATGTTGCCACTGTTCCAGGTAATGTTCTAGTTCTTACTCTGTTGAAAATAATATCAAGTATTTAACTATCCCTCATTATTCAAAGTGATGGCTTAAAGTAATTTTGGCATATTCAAATTTAGTGCAACTTCACTAGAAACTTTTCAAATGGTCTACGAATAATTTCTTTTTCATATGCATTAAACGACATAAAATACATTAGGCTACAATAACATAATGTGTATATAACAATTTCTATAAAAAGTCGTCCCCAACTACTAACAGCTGTCAATCTTTGTATATACAGTCCTACTATTGTCAATATTACAGGTATAATAGATAATTTCCCGATATTTTTCCAAAATTGTGGAACTCCTATTTTTATGACTTTATAGTAATAAATGTTCATGATTAAACCTTGACCTATAATATATGATATTCCAGAACATAATGCAGCTCCAAATCCCCCTAAATATGGTACAATTAAATACGTAGATATCATATTCACAACTGCAATTATCAAGTAAACAATAGATCTAAACTTATGTTTATTTTCTGCCAAGATAATGCTATATCCAGTATTTTGAATAAGTGGGATTGTTAACGGAATAAGTGTTACTAATGCGATATAATACGCTTCGATATAACCTGCTCCAGCCCATAATTCTATAAAATTCTTCCCGAAAATAATAAAGCCAGTCAAAGCTAAAGCGATTAAAATGTACTGCATTCTTCCTACTCTAATAAAAAGTTCCGTTAATTCATTATCAGAGCTTTTATTAGCAACCATTATCGTAGTTTTTGGTGTCAAGACGCTTGAGAAAGCTGTTGATAAATTAGTAAAAATATTATTAAATTGTGACCCTATATTGTATATGGCAACAATAGATGTGCCCGCAAGCATACCTAAAATAACTTTGTCTGTAGCCCAAAATAGCATATCAACAACAGATCCCAAAAAGACATAAAATGAAAATTTTCCAATTTCTTTTAATAAATAGATTGGAAGATTCCGGAATTGGGGTCTTATTTTCAAATTTCTATAACAGTAAATCCCATAAAATGGTAACATCATAAACTGCAAAACTGTACTAGTCAATGCTAACCCTATTGAACCATATCCCATGTATAATGCAATTAAATTTGCACATGGAGCAAATACAGTGGCAAAAATATTAACCAACTGACGATATATAAATTTTTCATAAGCAACAATAATACTTGAAAATACACTGATTGGAAATGATATTGCTGTATTAAATGCCATTAGTAAAATCAGTGGCTTAATCTTAACAAGTTCTCCTTCAGTTAAACCTCTTTGAAAGATTGCTTCGACATTGTTTGATAGGAAAACACCACCTATCATAACGAAAATTGCCAAAATACTATATAACAGCAATGCCATTCCCGCCATCTTTTCTAATTCATTTTTTTTGCCTTCTGCACGGTATTTAGATATATATCGGACAATCGTTCCACCTAAGCCAAAACTTAATAATGTGAGATAACTTATGACTGAAGATGACAAACTATACAAACCATATTCTTCTTGCCCCAATATTCGGAGCATGACAGGTGTATAAAACATGGGAATAATTGTTCCTAATCCCATATTTATATAAGTCAGTAAAACGCCAGCCCTAAGCTGATTTACTTTTTTCATCCTTACCTCCAATACTTTCTTCAATAAATTTTAAGGATCTAGCTCTTTCTCTTATTAAAATCGTTTTAACCTGATCCCAATTAATAGGTCTTAACTTTTTATCAAAATTTCCATTAACAAACCTACTTTTAAGCTCAAATTTTTCAAGTAAAGTTGTTATTCTTGAAGACATCTCACCTGTTCCTTTTGTTTTTTGACGATTAAAAGTTATAAAATCTTTCTCGAATATAATTGAAAATGCAGTGCAATGGAATGAATTTGTAACTATCAACGAAGCATTTTGAATAAGAGAAATAAACTCAATTGGCCCATTGGTTGACAACATGTCCATTATATCTACGATCTGTAAATTTTGCTCAATAGAAAGATTTTGAATGTATTCCTCTATCTCATCATTCACTTTTCCAAGAAAATATTTAAAAATATAGGGCTTCTTAATAATGGTTTTACTTTTTTGAGATAATTTATACCATTCTATTTGATCTAATAAAAAAACTGGATCTAAAACAACCGGTACCTTTCTATTTATCAACTGAAATACAATATTTGAAGCTTCCGTTTCCCTTACAGAAATATTTATAAAATCATATAAGAAATATCTATATTTTTCAAAACATTCCACTGGAAGTTCTGAAAGACCTATACTTGCAGCATAAGCAATTTTTTGTCCTTTATCAGCAAATGTCAAAAACTCTCGTTCCGAATTATAATCAAATAAAGGGTTCCATATTTGATCGCTTCCTGCAACAAAATAATCATATTTTTCAGGCTTTAGTTCATGAATCGAATTAGATTCCCAACATATTTTGAAATAAAAACTATACCAGGGGTCTTCTAATTTATTCTTTAAATGAAAAACTTTTTTTATTTTTTCTATGCAATATTTTATTTTCTGTTTGGTAATCGGCTCTTTATAATATGGAATAGTAACTACTTTACGAAAATATCTTTTTAACACTTCTTGCAGAGCCCAGTTCTGTAGCCTATTCCCATAATTATTTCCTATAATAGTGATAATACCAACCTTATTCTTCAATTTTTTTCCCTCTATCGACATATAATATGATAATTTTTTTATATGCACTGTAAGTTCCAAATTTTAAGCAAACTGCTGCAATTTTCATATCTAGTGTTCCATATTTCATACAATATCTTATACATTGGCGAAAATATGAATCCCAAATTGCTTCTTTTAATTTAGCCTTTGCTTCTTTTTCTTTGTTAATATGTTGATAATAATGTTCCAATACAACAAACCAATGTACATATCTAATGAAATTAAATGAATCGTTTTGGATATACAATTCTTCCTTTGCTATACACTCTTCCTTTTCTTCCTTTAAACGTTCTGACCAATATTTATGTATAGCTGACTCAGCATGTAAACAATAAATATATTCACTTCTATCACTAACTGCTATTGAAGAAATATGCTTGAAATATTCAATATTAAATCTTACATCCTCACCACAGCTACAGCTTTCATCAAACTTTATAAAGTTTGTGTCTATTATTTCTTTTATATATTTGTTTCCAGCCACATGAACTGTAGGCACTTTCTCCCAACTATTACGACAGTCGCTTTTAAAATCTTCTATACTAATATAGTAGGTTTTATACTCTCTTTTCCATCCTTGCTCATTATTTTCACGATAACCGCCACCTATATAATCATAATTTCCCATATCCATAAAATGCTCAATATAACTTGGCATAATATAATCATCCGAATCAACAAAGAAAATATATTTTCCCTTTGCATACTTAAGTCCGACATTTCTCGCATGTGAAACGCCTCTATTCTCTGTATGATACAATTCAAAATTCGTATTGGAGGATTCATATTCTTTACATATCTCATAACTAGTATCGGTTGATCCATCATCAACAATAATTACTTGAATGAAGTTATATGTTTGTGAGAGTATACTGTCCAAACACTTTCTTATGTATTTTTCCGAATTAAATACAGGTATAATAATGCTAACTAAATCCATTTCTTAATCCTCTAGCAATAAATTAATTCGTTCTACTACCGATAAAACACTTGCACAATATTCTGGCATTTTCTTTTTTAAATAATTCTTAATATGCTTTTCCTCCTTGACTAACCATAAAAACTGATTACATAAATCTTGTTCACAATGCAAATTCTGAACAGGTAAAACGTAATTTTCATATGTTCCAAAAATATCCTTTGCTATTCCTCTGGCTTTAACCGAATATCCTACAACAAGCGTAGGAACGCAAGTTGAATAAGCAGCTATGGTTGAATGTGTTCTCGCTCCAATAAAAAAACGACATCTTGAAATAAACCCTTTGATTTCTTCACAATTATAATCATGGAAAAGAATTACTCTATTTTCATGTTTATACTGATTTTTTATTTGTGCCAATACTTCTAAATCATTAGATCCACCTTTAACGACATGTGGTATTAGTGCAATTCCCATATTTGTTTTTGTAAGAATATAATCTATAAGGTATAAATAGTTTTTTAAAGTGATACCTTCTTTTTTCTCACACGACATTATTAATGGACTAAGATTTATCCCAACCATATTTCCTTCAATAAATCCTTCCGGTAAAGGTAAATTTATTTTATTCAATTGAAATGCCGGATCAGGAAATTGAACAACATTATCTTTTATACCGGCAGAATATAGAGCAGCGACAGTTATAGGTTCTCTAGCAACAATCAAATCATATCTTTTTAAATCCTGAATAACATTACCTTTAATATTTTCTGGCTCTATAGAGCTTCCCCATAATACGGTTTTTCCACCTTTCTTTTTGATTAAATAATTATAATCAGCTAATTTATCTAATTCTGTATAACAATAATTATCCCCACCGGTTGACAAATAGACATCACCTCTTTTTACATTTTTAAAAAAAGTATTCCAACGAAAATATGTATTTGTCACCGTTTTATGGAAGACTTTTTGATCAATTGCTGATAAATAATACTTTATTGATGGTTTTTTTATTTGATCTTCTTTATCATGGAGGAGCTCAACAACACTATCTAATTGGTACTCTTTATCTTCATTAGGATACATTGCATATGTCAATAACCTCTCATTAAATATTTTTGCTGTCGCACGTATGATTGCTTCACATCCATGATTACGGCTTCCACCATGATAATATAACACTATTCTGTGCTTCATAAGCTTCTCCTTTTCTTATTAACAAAAAAATCAAGTATCTGCACCAAAAAATACAATCTACTTTTATATGCCATTCTATAAAGTGGATGGATAAAACAATCTGACTTTTTCAGTGATTCTCGAAATTTTTTACTTCCCATCACTTTACTATTAAAAGAGTATTTTTTTAAGACTCCCATTGAGTTTTCTTTTCGAAAAGTATTATGCATTATTTTTTCTTGCATATAAAATATACTGTTGTGATATTTGCTCATTTCCTTTTCAGAAACATTCCAACATATAAGCCAATTCAATATTTCCGCATCAATACGTTCATATAATTCTAGTAAATCCTTACGATATTTACTATCTAAACTATTGTTATTATATTGATAATAACAATAGTTAGGTCTATTGATAATTGCAATCTGCTCGCCAGATACAGATAAATAATTATAAATAAATAACAAATCCTCGCCTAAAGATATCTTTACATCCATTAAAATTTGATTTTCAGTAATAATAGATCTTCGGAACACCTTATTCCAGAGAGTGGAATCCATCCATCTTTCATGCAATGTCATTATGTCTTTTCGACTACTTATAGATATTTCTTCCTCTCGTGAAAAAACCTGTATGCTTCCATCATTTGGATTTATTTCTTTATAGACCTTGAAGCCACACCAATAATTATTACAATCAGGCACCTGAGCCATTAGTTTTTCAAAAGCATCAAGATAACAATCGGTATATTCATCATCACTGTCTAGAAAAGCAATATACTTGCCCTGTGCTTTGCGTATTCCTTTATTTCTTGCAGCCGAAACCCCTTGATTAGATTGTTCTATATATATAAAGCGCCTATCCGATTTAGCAAATCTCGCACAAATCTCACCGCTTCGATCGCTTGATCCATCGTTTATCATAATAACTTCAAAATCTTTAAATGTTTGATTTTGAACGCTTTGCAAGCATCTATCTAACGTCTTTTCTACATTATACACTGGAATAATTATTGAATATTTCATTCTTGATGCCCCACCTGTTCCTTCCAATATGCATATATTGTTTTATCTCCTGTCTCAGTTCTTTCTATCCACTTCTCTTTCCACGAAAGTTTATGTAGCCATGTTGTTCCAGATACAATCTGCTCATATTTTTCATCTGTATAGCAATCATTTAAGCTTTGGCAAAGTAGCATTTGGTCAATATTATTCGGTTTTATCATGGTAATAATATTCTTTACTTCTGGAACATTTTCAAATATAAGCCGCAATACATAATCTATTAAATAATAGTCAATCAAAGCATTGTTTTCTTTCCAATATGCATTAAATATCGCATTAGCTGCTACAAAAAGTCCATTTCCCTTCCAACCAGATATTGCAAATCCAGTCCATTCCCAATTAGAAATATTTTTAAAATCCTTATTTGGATTTCTTCCTGTATAAATTGGTTGATCAAATATTCTTTCTTCTATTTTTTTTGAGCAATATATAGTTGAGTCTACCCAAAAGCCACCATTGTATGCTATTAAATTCATTCGAAGAATATCAGAAAAATGTGTTAAAGTAATTCTTCCTTCTTCTAATTTTTGTATAATATAATTTGGAATACTAGTAAATTTTTTGTAATTGTCTTTTGTAATAATATATACTGGATGGTTTCCTGCATTAAGTCTAATACTTTTTATACATAACTTAACCAATTCAGGGGCTACATCCTCTCCCTGCCACCAAAACACCCAAATTGGAGCATTGAACTGTTTTTCACCATCGGTATATTTTAAATCATGTAATATATTTCCATATCGATTATAAAGATACTCATAAATATATCTTTGTCGTTTTCGATATATTTTTTGAGCTTTTTCCAATTCTATTCCTCGATTATCTGCATAATTACATATTGCATGATAATATGCAGCCTTTATAGGAATCTTTCCAACCTCTGTGCAAAAAAGATATATGGGCTCTTTTATCCATATCGGAATATTTCTCATAAATTTTAACAATTTTTTTCTCCTTAAATTCCAATCTTCAGTAAATTACGAATCTTGCAAGTTAATTTGAAATTAATCCTTGCTGCCATTACCCAAAACTTTTGAATGGGAGATATAGTCTTTACAAAAGTAAATTTTTTATATTCTTGGCTTATAATTTGTGAAATAGTTTGATATGCCTTATTACATGAATTTGAGTCAAGATATTTTAAACACATCTGCATATGATACATACACGCAAAATAAAGCATATATTTGGCATAATCTTTTAGTTCTATATAATTATTTTCAATATATTTTAGTCGAAGTTGCTGAGCTTCTAGCGCTTGTAAACGCTTTAAACTATATTTTTTATGCATGACACTTGATTCGTGTTGAACATAATTATACAACGGCTGACAAATATGAATAATTTTCTTGCTTTTACCAATTACTCGATATGTCCAAAACTCATCATCAATGATTTTTCCTTCTACAAAAGGAATATCACGAATCAAATCACGCTTGTACAACTTATTCCACACTATTTGTTTACACATACGATCTGCTACGTGTTCTTTCATTGCATGAAGCGTATCAAACTCGAGCACTTCTGCTCCTTGTACGCCTGACGCACTTTTTTCTCCATTTTCTACATAATAATATCCACTTTCAGCAATGTCGGCATTGTATTTCTCAATATAATGGAGTAATACCTTAATAAATCCTTGTTCAAGATAATCATCTGCATCAACAAAGGAAATATAATCACCTTTAGCATGTTTTAAACCTACATTTCTAGCATGAGCCCCTCCGCAATTATCTGTATGCATTAGAATGATTCTATCATCTTGTTCTGCATATGATTTACATATGCTAAGACTATTATCAGTAGAACCATCATCTACCAATATAATTTCTAAATTCGTATAGTTCTGTCTTATAATACTGTCAATACATTTGTCTAAAAAAATTTCTGCCTGATATATAGGAACAATAATACTAACCATACCTACTCTCCGTCTATAGTCATTTTCCATAACGTCATAATATGTTTCATTTCGAACACTTTTACTTAATCACCTATAGCTATGTTGACTTAGGTTTCCTTTTAATTTTTCTAAATGCTCTACCAATTAGGCCTACGCATGATGATCTTTTAGCATCTTTCTTCAAAAGAAATTCTGCTATCTCATCAAATTCCCCTTCTATACATTTATCTAGAACTTGTACACGTTCATGAGCAGCTGAAGAAGAACATAATAGTGATGGATTATGTTTAGTAGCTTGCTGTATAGTGAATTCTTTCATAACTACCTTAGTTGAAATACATTTCATCATATCATAACCATTATCTGAATGAACCAACACCAAAGATACCCCTTTATTATCATCCAACTCTGGGTCAATATCCCAAATTCCCCAAAAGTCACCTAAAGTTATATCACTTTCCCTTTTATATCCCTTAAAGTGACAGTTTGCACAGCTAACACGATTTATATAATCTCCTATAAAAAGTCGCATAAACAAATCATCTCCACTCAAGACAGAATAGACTTTGCCATTGCTGTATATGTATTGATTTGAATATCTATATTTACTCCATCCAGTTTTTTTTGAGCGAAGATTTATATTTGTTGGCGAAATACCACCATTATCTTTTTTGGCTCTATACTGAACATACTTTTTCCACACTGATGGAGCTGGCACACCATGACATACAAAATCTACGGTAAAAAGGTTCTCATATTCTTTGTTTAAAAATGCCTTTAACCCTGCAATTTGGCACGGAGTTCCAACAAACAAAACTTTTTGTTTTGCTCTTAGACGCTGTTGTACATCTATAAAACAATTATCCAATTCGCTTTGTGCATATTTTGCTCCTCTTAATGCAGGTAACTCTGATAATTTTTGGATACAAACATGTTTTACTCTATACTGATTATCATAGATTGCTCCAAAGACAGTTCCGCCCTGACTAAGTATCTCATTAGCAATTAATGAAAAAATCCCCCCTGAAGAACTTTCCATTCGGACATTTTCATCTAAACTGTATGCCGCATAAACTGATGGAAAGTTAATAGACTCTTGATTCCCCACAATAACCGGACATACAGATTCACATTTTTTACAATTTATGCACAATTTTAAATCAATTTTAGGATACATAAATCCATACTTGTCTTGCTGCATTGTAATACAGTTTTTTGGACAAGATACATAGCAGGCAGTACATCCTGTACATTGAGAATTATTAGCTAAATTTGGCATATTATCCCTCCTAATTTCTTATCAGGCTTTTCAAAAATAAATATCATCTTTCTTTTTTCATCCATTGCTATATCCACTTTGTTCCAATCGACATCTTTGATTTTCTTTGACAAATGCAGTTATCGATTTTTGGCATTTATAAAAGCGTCATAATTCTAGAATATAGATCTTCCCACTTAAACACCAATATCGGTTTAGGAAATAAAATAGAAAACACTGGTGCATGGAAATAATTAGTAAATACATATGCAGCATGGTGAATTAAATAAACAAATTCAGAAAGTCCAATTACATAATGTAAAAAGTTACTCTTATCATAGATATCTATTATTTTCCATTTATTATTCCTTGCGAACTGTTCAGCACTCATCATAATTTCCATTTTTCTCCCTTTAATAAATATACTAGAGTATTCTGTTGAACAGTCACTTCAAATTTTAGAACTTTCTCAATTTCCTATCATTGATTTGCACTCAACAATAAAGTAGTATCAACCAAAGCCTTTACATCCTTTATAGCAGCATTATCCAATATTTGTAATGTCGAATTTTCTCTGACCGAAATATGCTTAAATTCTTGCATATGTTTGCTGATAATTCTTTGTTTATGATTGATAAACTCACTCATACCAAAACTTTCAGCAAATGCTATTTTTACTATCCGGCGCAAAGCATAAAAATACAAAAGAAGAAATAAATGGAATCTCCAAATTCCATACCTGATTGCTATCTGTTACAAAGTAATCATACTTGGCGGCAAAATCATCAGGACTAATTTCACCATCAATAACATCATCTACCATAAAACAAACCGTAGATTCAATTCAATTTTTCTAATCTTTGGAAGCTTCATCATGCGGAGTATTACCTTTTTAAAAAATATTCTGCATAATTTTCTAAACTATATCTTTAGGTCCTAATAATGCACCTGCAATATTTTTTGATGTTACTGTATCACACTTCCTATATGTAAGCGTATAGTCTTTTGTAAGACATAATTCTGTAATCTATTCCCAAAATTACTTCCATTACATATTGTAACAATGCACACCTTCTTCATGTCAGTTAATCCTATAAAGTAAACAAACGTTGAAATGATTATATTTTCTATATTTAGCTATATGAGTCAGGATACACACCCTATTTCTGTTTTATGCTTTATTTTATCGATTGCTTGCATTATCTTTTTTTAATCAAACGCTAAGTGTTAATTTATACCCGACTTTAATATCATATCTCTGCAATAAAGTCTCCGATATAAACCCTACTAAAGATAAAAATCAAAGCTCTTTCATTCTTTTTCTAACAATATTGCTCTTATCTCCTTCTACATCCCGCCTTTACTACTGATACTGCCATTGAAACGGATTATGATAATGAAATACCGCTGTGTTCAAAATAATCATAGAGACCGGATTTCCAACATATACTCCTGATCTTGTCCGTCCTTGCATGATACAGATTCGGAACCTTTACCATTATAAAATGATTACCGGCAATCTACGTCATATAAGGTATAAGAAGTGGCTTCGGAGCGTCTGTCAACTAAATAATGTAAAACTGCTGACTTCCTCATCAGGATTTTAGCAGTAGATTGCAAGAAACAAAACAAATCAATTTCAGGATGCATCTCAAGAAATTTTATCTGAAAGTAAGACACGTCTTTACTGTCAGAAGTTCATCGATATCCATTTTCATTACATATGGTGTCTCCAATTTCTCAAGAGCACTATTCAATCCATAGCTGTCTCCGCTGTTAAAGGAAGCTGAATCACCTGCAATGAGTCATCCTATCCTACGAATCAAACAGTTTTGAACTGTCAACAACAACAATAATAACGCAGGCTTCAGGAAAATAAGATTGAATGTTTTTGTACGGACGCTTTGCCATTTACAGATGCTAATATGATTTAAAGAATATCATCACATTTTCGCGTACTAAATCTATTTCTATCTGGCCTCGCTTTTCCAGCCCTTTAGCTCCCATTTTTTAGTAAAATATATATTTGCAGGTTGCAAACAAATCGAAATATATATAAAGCAATAGGAGATAATAATGGACAGTATAAATTTTTTATACTATCTTAAACATGTTTCTCATCATTTTATTTCATACCGTTTATCTATACGAGTAATTTTATTATAAAAAAAGCGTACTATTCTATATAACACCTGAAAATAGGATGTTGCTATAGTGATGCCTTTTATTTTCAAACCTAATCCTTTGCAAAAAATAACACTCTTAATTTCTTGACGCAATTTTATCAATGATTCATTCTGAAGATTGGAATAATCCTTTTGCATAGAATTTTCAATCAAAATTCTTAAATAGCGCTCATAAGCTATAGAATAGTAAATATCGTTATGACTTACTCTATGCATTATAGATGATACTACATAATAGCGATCTCTTCGTTTTTTTTCGGAAAGGACTTCGTTTGTAGCAGAGCCGATTCTTAACATATAATGATATTTAGATATATCGTAAAAATAAGAGTTTTTTGCGATAGAAAACAACTCAAAATTACATAACAAATCCTCTGTCTCAGCTATTCCTGCGGGTAATCTCACTTGATCAAATAGTTTTGCATTATATAATTTATTCCATAAGCCAGGCTCAACTTTTCTTCCCTTGAGTAGCTCTAATACTCCTTCTTCACGATTCATTTTTATTTTTTCTTTTGTATTATAATAATACTCCGTTTTACTTGGATAAACCATTTGATAACCACAGTGTGCAATATCTACTTGCTGTTCATCTATTATTTGCATCAGAATTTCGTACATATCCGGTTCTATGTAATCATCTCCATCAACAAAACCAATATAATCACCAGTTGCTAAATCAATCCCTGTATTACGGGCAACTGAAACTCCTTGATTGACTTGATGAATCACTTTTATCCGTTGATCTTTTCTTGCATACTTATCAGCTATCATACCTGAACTATCAACTGAGCCATCATCGACCAATATAACCTCAAGATTTTTGTAAGTCTGCGCTAATATACTGTCTAAGCATCTTGGAAGATACTTATCAATATTATAAATTGGAACAATAATACTTATTTTTTTCATTCAACATATCCTATCTGTCCAGCAATATTCTTTTTCATCTCATTACGAAGCTCTTTTGAAACATTCTTGCGTAATGTATAATTTTCTGAATAACACGGAGCATTTTCCATTCGCTTTCGTTCTTTGTTAATATACTCTTTCGTTGAGCAAATTACCTTTGCCGGAGAACCAACAGCAACCGAATTAGCTGGAATAGAATTTGTTACAGTACTGTTAGCTCCTATAATTACATTATCACCAAGTGTTACTCCAGGCATTATTACACTTTCAGCTCCAATAAATACATTATTCCCAATTTTGACGTTTCCTATTTTAGTAAAGCCTAAGTACTGTTTCGTGCTGGCATCATGGCATAAGACATGTGCTCGTGGAGCAATGGTCACGTTATCACCAATTTCTATTAACCAGCAATGATCTGGATCCAAGATAACTCCGTTCAATCTATTAAAATTTCTTCCAACTATCATACCTCGATCTATAAGAGATTCTGTTGTATATTCACCTCTAATACGATAAAGCAGTTTCTTTAATAATAATTTCATTTTATTTAAAAACCTTTCCTAATACTCGACGGAACAAACCAAAAATGTTAAAATGCTGACGTTCTATATCTACAACCTCAAACTGTTTTGTTGCATTATAGGTATGTAAACCTATCCACGTTTTTTTTTCAGTCATTTTTAATTCTTGAGGAAAGAGGTGGCATATGATATTCGTCACTCCCATATGTACAACTTTTTCAGGTAATAATTCACTGAAGATAAGCGCTTCTCCATATCGTTCGGAACAATCTTGCGTAACTCGAATCATTTTTCCATTATATGTAAAACAGCATCCACCTGATCTCGAATATTTAATATTACATTCCCTAATTTGCTCTTTCTTGATAATATTTAAATTATCACTAAATGTAAGCAAATAATCTTTGTGATTTTCTTCATCTGAAACATCTGTTGTAATTGCATAAAGGATGTCATTATTCCTAAAAAAAGTGGTATCTACCCACATAACATTTTCAGATAAAACACGGATACATTCCCATTTTTCTGGAAACCTTATTGCTTTATATAAAAGTAATTTACGGCTTTCACTCGTCTCAGGCAACATATAAATTTCGTTATGCCACAAAAACACATTCGGATAAGACATATGAAATGATTCACATATCACTTTCTTCCATGGAGTAAATCCGTTTTTCTCCCATTTTGTATACCCAATTGATCCTCTTCTTGTAATATAATCAAACATCTCTGCAAAAATATATATTTTACCATCGTACTGAAACACAAAAGGATCTGCCTCCCACGTCCTCCATGTGTTTGGTATAATGCAAAATGGAGTATTCGTATCACCAAGAATTTCTCCTTCAGGCAACTGCCGATAAGCCACATTCCAACCATCCTCTAACAATTTTGAAATTACTTTAATCATGCTTCCTCCCACAGTTCTGCAAATATTTTTTCTACTTTTTCTACTGTTCTTTCCGTTAAGAATTCTCTACCTCTAATCATTGCCTGTTTCTGATAATGCCTTCTTAATTTTGAATTATCCAATATAGATTCGATCCCATCATATAGTGCTTGTTCATTGTTATCTACAACTATGCCATAATTCTGATTTTCTCCTAGCAATTCTATCATTCCAGATACCTTTGTAGTGACTACTGGGATACCTAATATTAGTGCTTCTGTAACTGCTGTAGAAAAGCCCTCGGAGTAGGAGCTGCATACAAAAAGATTGCAATGTTTCATATATGCATACGGATTTTTCTGATATCCCAAAAGTGTAAATGTTTTCTCAACTCCATACTGTCTCGCCATATTTTCCAACTGCTTTTTTTCAGTACCCTCCCCCAAAATATAAGTATGCACATGATAACCTTTTTGTACAAGCTCTCTATGTACATTTAGTAATCTTTTAAACCCCTTTACAGGAATGAGCGTTCCCATTGCACATATTTTAAATTCTGTCTCTTCAAAAATTTCTGATGGAATAGCTTGATTAGACATATGAATGATCAAATTGCTTAAATTAGTATTATATGCAACAATACCTTTGTTATCCAAGTGATACAAATCCATAAAAGCAACCTGTACATCTTTTGATACAAAAACAATGCGATCGAATGAAGAATAGCAAGCCTTAGCTTCATTTATACTTCGGAATAATCTTGCCGAATCCTTCATTGAATCCATTGTACGATGAATCCAGCAAATTTTTTTTATTGAAGTGTCAGGGCATCCGCTTATAATGCGGGCCGTCTGTCCTTCCAGATATGATACAATTACATCATAATAATCATGAATTAATCGACAATACAAGAAACGAGGTGAAAACAGTTTTAGGATGTGCGCAACCCCCGGAAAAGATTGCTTAAAACATGATTTATAAGTAACATGGGATGCCAATGTGCCCCGATGTACTCCCTCATCATATAAGGTCATTACTGTAATATCAAATTTTGAGTAATCCATATTATTTACCAAATTTATAAGTACCTTCTCGGCACCTCCATGTCCCAAATTAGGAATTAAAAATAAAATACGAATCATTATTTACCCCTATTTATTTGCATGAAGCCTTCTCTTGTGTAAAACTACGTACACTTTATCTGGCATCACAATCTTAATCAATTCTACAACTGCATTTTTTATTGCATATATATACATCCATGACGGAAGTTCTAGCATCTTGAATCCCAAAAAAGTTGCATATATCCCATTCATTCTGGCAGACGGTGTTCTTCTGTGCAATGCATTCCTATCATCCCGCATTTTGTATAGTGGTTCTTGGATATTATAACCTTTATATCCTTTAGCATAGAATTTATACCATAAATGATAATCCTCTACACGCAAAAGATGAGGATCTTCCGTATATCCATTAACATCTAAAAAAGCCTCTTTTCTTACCATACAGGGTGCATGGCAAAACATAGGAACATGTGTAGGAAAATCTTTTTTCTGTGGTTTTTCCAAAGTAGTTATACATCCCCACTCTCCTCCCTCGTCAAAAGTAATCATATGCGAACTAACTATAGCATATTCAGGATGATTATTGAGTATATCAATTTCTTTTTCGAAACGAGTATCAACAGAAATATCATCTCCATCCATTCTTGCTATATAATCACCATCTGCTAATGCCAAACATCGATTCAGAGTAGCATTTAAGCCCATATTTTTTTTATTTTGAATAACCAGAAATCTATCAGGATCTTGTTGCTCATATTCTTTTGCTATTAAAAAAGAATTATCTGATGAACCATCATCGCAGATAATGAACTTCCAATTTGTGTATGTTTGATTAACAATGGAATCTATTGCTTCTCTTAATGTAGCTTCACAATTATATATTCCCATCAAGATGGATATCTTCTTTGTTTCATTCATTTTCTACTTACCTCTAGTTTTTTGTATTCCTAAAAGCAATAAATATACTCCTAATGCATGTTTATTTTTTACAAACCAAAAAAACAATTTCCAGTGGATTGGAAAATATCTCACATTAAGAGAGCGAATTGCATCAACATACATATTATCTGTAATAATTTGCTTAAGTTCTTTAATTTGAGACATCACCTTTTCTTCACTGGATACTGCATTGATTCCTAACGGAATTATACTCAACGCAATTCTATTCCTTAACGCTTGCCTATAATTTTCAGTCAGTCGATGCTTCGATATATATTCTTCTAAAATTCCAAATAGTATTACCCATTGATTCTTCATCTTAGAATTATAAGCATTTGTTATAGATTCTTTATTTGTACGCCGATAATGATATAAATACTGATTTAAAAAAAGAGCATTTTTTGTATAATATAAAAATTCTAAATTAAATAGTCCGTCTTCATATGTCCCAATTTTACGAATATCATAAAATTTTATATTATGCTCCTTTATAATTTCATAACGATATAATTTTCCCCAAACAGTACATAGAGCATCTGCATCCTCTGGCCTTGCTAATTCAGAATCCAAAATTCCAATCATCCTTCTGTGTAGTTTGTTGCGTACTTGTAATTGAGTTTTGAAGGCAATATCTTCTTCAAATATTTTCTTTAAACGTTGTTCCCCATTACGTTCTCTAATATATGACCATATAACCACATCATAGTCACCATCTATAGCTCTTTTCACAGCAATTTCACAAGTGTTTTTTTCAATCCAATCATCGCTATCAACAAATAGGATATATTCTCCTTTTGCTTCAGCTAATCCCCAATTTCTTGCAATCGAAACTCCCTCATTCTCTTTTGTTAAAACTGTTACTCTGCTATCTTGCTTAGCATATGAATATAAAATACTCAAAGATGAATCTGTTGAATGATCATCTACACAAATTACTTGCAGTCTTTTATAAGATTGGCTCAATACACTTTCAAGGCATTGCGAAATATATATTGATGCATTATATACAGGAATTATAACTGTTACTAAAGGTTGTGCTTCCATTAATTCTATAGCCCCCAAATAATTTCTACTTGATAGTAATAATAAAATAAGTAACAAATAATTAATGCACAATATATTAGTTTTGCAGTTTTCTTTGTGAAAGCATTTTCAATTTCCCATGGAAGTAAAATGTAATTATATAGCGAGGTGTATATACTCAACCTTCCCAATAGCAAGCCGCTTGAAAATGCGCTCAATATGAATAATCCAACAGTAACAATCGACATATTCGTAGCTATGTTAATCAAAGGATTATCGGCTGCTTCAATTCTTTTTCTAAACAATATTGCACAAAACGCTGGCAGTGAATATACAAGAACCCTTTGAATGCTAGTACCTTCAGTATTTATAAATTGATCTATCTCACCACGATATTGCGTGTTTTCCATAATATTTACAATAATGTCAGTAAACTGATTGATAAATGCAATCGCTAATAACATAACCAAAATAAACAAAATAGTTTTTTTATTAAAAGGTTTTCCCTGAACAATAAAGATAATTGGTAACATCAGTAAAGCGGTAGCGTGTATTGATGATAGAAGTAATATTAATATAATTAAAGGTACATATTTTTTCTTAACAATTAATCCTGCACAAGCAAAAAGAATAGCAACAGGAATAAACTGGCGAATACCATTATATGTCCACTGTAGATAGTCTGCTGATGCTATAAACAAGAACGCAGAGATAATAAAACTACAAGAATATCTCTTATATGCATACATAACACATATAAGACAAACCGCTGTAATAATTGTGAAATAAACAACCGCTCTTCCTCCTACCAATCCCTTTAGAATGGCTGTGATTACTGAAAAACCAATATCTTTTGTATTTTTAGTAACGTTATTGATTACAGCAGAAACAGATATTGGAGAATCTTTAAAACCTATCAAATATGTGGATGTATCTCCAAAGTTTAATAAGTAATTAACCCTTGTCCCTGCTAAATAAATTAATGGAATTGTAAGAGCTAAAACTGGCAGCCAACCATATCGGATTTCTCTACTCCCATAAACCTTTACCTCATAACATTGTCCTAACACAGGTGCTAAAACTGCTATTCCAATGAGTAATATAAATAATTGCCACTGAAAAATCATCTATCTATACTCCTCACATCATGTCTTGATATAATTCTGCCATCTGCTCAACTACAGCCTCAATACTGTACTTTTGAACTTTTCTTAGATTATATTGTTTCATTTTTTCTAGTCTCTCTTTGTTTTCTATAATCTTATGGATAGCCTTTACAAAACCATCCACATCCATCGGGGCTACAAGATAGCCTCCTTTTCCTTGATCAATCAGATCATAATTACCTCGCACTTTTGACGCTACGATTGGCAACCCGCAGGCCATAGCCTCCATAATTGCCACTGGCAGTCCTTCCTGCAGAGAAGCTAATAAAAAGAGATCCGCTGCACTACTAATTTTATACACATCTTTCCGAAACCCGAGAAAATGTATCTGATGTTCTATTCCAAGATCTTTTGCTTTTGCCTTCAGCTCAGCTTCTTGTACTCCATCTCCACAGATAAACAAATGGAAATGCGGATTATGCAGCTTCTCCACCGCCTTAATCAACACTATATGATTTTTTCTCTTTATAAGCTGTGCCACGGATATCGCAAATATGTCTTCTTCTTTTAGTTTGAATGCGCAACGTACTTCCTGTTTTTCTTTCGGTGTTGCCTCTACAAACTTATTCAAATTCAAACCCACTCCGTTTACAAGAGCCGTCTTCTTAGCTTTAAAGGTCATAGCCCTGTTGTAATCTTCCTGATTCATTGTAATCAACAGATCAGTTCGATGCGCAAGTATCCTCTCAATTGGATAATAAACAAGCCAATTAATCATTGGTGCACCACTAAAAAAATGGAACCCATGGGCTGTATAGATTACTTTCGTTCCTCTTTTTCTAGTCTCTCCCGCAGCAAGTCGTGCAATAACACTTCCCATTGGTGTATGGCAATGGATAATATCATATTTTTCTTTTTCTAAAAGTCTTTTCAGCTGAAAGTAAGCGTCAAGATTTCCTTTCTTAAATGGGCTTCTCTCAAACGGGAGGCAGTAAAAATTATCGCAATATGGTATGATACATTCTTCCATATTTTCATAATCATTATTAGCTGCTACGTCTACCTGCCAGCCCTGATCATGAAACCATTTAATAAATGGTTTGTGAAACATATTGATATGTAAACGCACAACCGTTGCTACAAATAATACTTTTTTCATCGGTATGTCTATTCCTTCCCTAATAATGTATATGAAGTTATTGTTCTATATTTATCGCCACACTGCAAGTAACTTCTAACATACTTTTTTCTAAATCTGACTAATGTCCAAATGAACTTCTATTCATCAAAAACACACGTGATTCACTATCTTCAAAATTTACCAATAATTCAAATTAGAAAAACATTTCTTTGTTGCAGATATCTTCTCTGCGCATTCTTGGAGAATCCAGGATGATATTTTTGATACTCTGCTCTTTCTGTAAATAGAAATTCCTAACTAAGCCTTAAAAATAACTGCATATGTCCATCTATATTTTTGTTGCAGGAGTTCTGCAGTTTTAATCATTCAGTCCGTCCTAATCAGTGAATAAACCAAAGCAACATTGTATAGCTACCAAATTTTATCATTTTTGCAATGAAGCGACAATAAACATTCTCGCCGATTTTGCAGGCTTCTGAATCGAAAATGATATATCTTAATGAAAAGAAAACTGTCCCAATCCGAGAAAGGAACTGTTATATACAATTCATACTATTACAGCAAGGATTGAATAGATATGAAAAAGATTACGTTAAGACCTATGGAAACGAATAATTATGAGATGATCAAAGAACTAGTAGACCATGACGCAAACAAGAAAAGAGCTGCACTTAAAATTCAACTGTACATTGAGGACTGGTGCTACGTCAAGTTTTAGAACATCTTAAATGTCCGTTATTTATATATCACTGACTATGCAACCGCCTTGACAATTTCATTGCTTGCCATTATGTTATTCACTTTCTTTTCATAGTATTCTTCCTTGTATTCATCTGGCGACTGATAGTCACAATGGGAATGGATTCTCACCGTATTGTAGAAGCCTTCTATATAGCTAAATATTATTACTTCGCCTCATGTAGTTCATGACCTTATGGATTCTTATGCCCTTTTCAAGGGCAACAAAGAAGCTGCATGGCTTTCTGCTTTTTGCGCCAGTGACAGCTTCATAGATGTTCTGATTGGCTATTTTCCCAGTATGCCAATAGCTTTTT
>AUXO016064056.1_pt1 | contig 20591 bp, 21 predicted proteins | sample 768731 | NCBI WGS metagenome assembly AUXO01 (sample SAMN02715735, study PRJNA202380) | gut metagenome | biome: sheep rumen | host: Ovis aries | place: New Zealand: Palmerston North
GTACATAGTTATGAACCAAATCCAGTGTATTTCAAAAATATAACGTTGCATGTCCCGAAAGGTTGCTTGTCGGTATATAGGGGTTTTCTCTATTGGAGGGACTTTTACAATATTGTTGAAGAGGATTTGTTGGGCATCAAGACTCCGGTGGTGAGTCAGCAGGAGACGGATGCGCCATACTACGACCTTGAAGGCAGGGAGGTCCTCCAGCCCGAGAAAGGCAGGATATACATCCATGGGGGCAGGAAGGTGCTGGTAAAATAACCTTCCTGTTACAGTGATAGGATTTCCCAATGCATTATGCCCTCTGAGTTTATTTCAGAGGGCATAATGCGTAAGAAGATTCCAAAATTATTAGCTTTTTCTCAATATTTCTTTTCTTCCTTGTCTGTATGTCAATAAAAACACTTACCTTTATCCAACAAAATAAACATATAAGAAGATGTCTGTTACTTACATTTGGATTATCATTGCCTGCACACTCTTCGTTTTTGAGATGATGACAGGCGGTTTCGCCTTGATGGCATTTGGTTTAGGTGCCTTTGTCGCTGCAGCCGGTGCAGCCATAGGCATGACATTGGAATGGCAAATAGTTTTATTCATTGCCATCTCCCTGCTGTTCTTCTTTTTTATCCGTCCGCTCTTGGTAAGGTGGTGGGAAAAGCGTGATAAAAACATTCCGCAGACAAATGCTTACGGTCTGATTGGCCGTACAGGGAAGGTTGTAGAAAAAATAGACCACGACGCCCGCACAGGACGTGTTCTCGTTGACGGCGACAACTTTATGGCAGTATCGGAAGACGGAAGTGTCATAGACGCAGACAGCAAAGTAGAGATTGTCGCTTTGGACAGTACAATTTTGATTGTCAGAAACATTAAATAAACTTAATATATTATGGACACAACTATTTTTATTTTATTATGCATCGCCGCCGTTGTGGTATTTTTTATCGCAAGCGGTATCAAGATTGTTCCTCAGTCTCAGACGGCAATCATCGAGCGTCTGGGGCGTTATGACCGTACACTGCAATCGGGATTAAACATCATCATCCCGTTTATTGAACGTCCGCGTGCCATATATTCACGCTCTACAGTGACAGGCCCCGGCGGCCGTCGTTATGCCGTTATACGTTCTACAACTATGATAGACCTCCGTGAGCAGGTTTACGATTTCCCAAAACAAAGTGTGATTACAAAAGATAATGTTGTCACGCAGATCAATGCCCTGCTCTACTTTCAGATTATGGACCCGATGAAGGCTATCTATGAAATAGAAAATCTTCCCGACGCTATCGAGAAACTGACCCAGACAACTTTGCGTAATGTCGTCGGCGGAATGGAGTTAGACCAGAGTCTTACTTCACGCGACATCATCAACTCAAAACTGCGCAGCGTACTGGACGAGGCTACCAACAAGTGGGGAGTTAAGGTTACCCGCGTTGAACTTCAGGACATAACTCCTCCCGACTCTGTCCGTGACGCTATGGAGCAACAGATGCAGGCAGAGCGCAGACGCCGTGCCCAAATTCTTTTGGCTGAAGGCGAGAAACAAAGCGCCATCCTCCAGAGCGAGGGAGAGAAGGCAGCATTGATTAATCAGGCCGAGGCTGCCAAACAGTCACAGATACTCCGTGCAGAAGGTGAGGCTCAAGCCAAAATCCTGCAGGCAAACGCAGAAAGCGCCGCCATCACCAAAGTTTCCGAGGCTGTGGCACAATCCAAGACTGACCCTGCCACATATCTGCTGGCAACAAAATACATCGCCACTCTCAAGGAAATGGTAAGCGGAAAAGACGGCAAGACCGTATACATTCCTTACGAAGCATCAAACATGCTGGGCAGCATAGGCAGCATCAAGGAAATGTTCAAGCAGTAAGAGAAAAACAAGCAGCATCTGCCGATGCCAACCATAAAAGAAGGCCTGTTAACAATATCGAACAGGCCTTCTTTCATTTCAAACATAACACTTTCTTCCCTTACATAAATACAGGGCTTTATCGTTCAGAAGTTATCACATAGATTTTGTCTGAGTTGGTGTTAAGATATATCTTACCTTTATACACAGCAACATCCTCGGGTTCTTCCGGAACATCGTCAGTGATATCATAGCGCTGAACTATACACTGTTTGTCAGTATCATACACGCGAAGTTGTGACGGTGACTCCGGATGTTTTTTCCCAAATCCAAAAGCATAATATATCTTGCCGTCCTTCATCGTCCCGCCCTGAGTGGCATAAGCGTCAAACTCCATCACAGCCTCATCCAATACGTCATTGGCAGTAAGGACTATCTCTTTTCCTTCAGACAATTTAGGCAACCTGTATTTAACAGCAACATACTTATTAGATTCAAACGGACCTGTCACAGAACGAATGGTACGCTTAATGGCAGAAAATGCCCAAAGATGCTTGCGCTCTTTATCAACAACCCAATTCGGACAACCCCAAATAGGTTTCAGCCCTTTGGCTTCAAACTGACTTTGGTCCATTTTGATACGCTGCACAATCTCAGAAGTGTACTTGCCTTTACACTCTGTAAAACTCTCCACCAAACACACAAACTCGTCCACATCACCCGGTTTACCTAACGAAATATACATCACGGGAAAAGATGCTCCCTTAACTTTTTCTATACCGAAATTGCCTGTATTGCAATGATTCCCCTTGCGCTTACTTGCCAAATCAAACGAAGAAATGACCTTCTTGGTTTTGAAATCATACACATGACAAGTGCCTCCATCATGGAGGACAAAAATTTTGTTCTTAACAATATCCATACCCTGCTGAGGGACCTTATGCAACTTTATCTGGCGCATATACTGCCGTACAGCATACGGCTTTTGGGCGACACCGTCCACCGTCAAAAAAAGCAAAATGAAAATAAAAACAAACGTAAGTTTCATGTCATAATTATTTATAGTGCAGCCAAAGTTACAGTTTTTATCTGAACATCATAGCGCAAATAATTGAAAAAGCGTAAATTTGCATGAATATATTAACAATATCGTTTACAATGCAAGTTTATCTTTTCCTTGCCGATGGCTTTGAGTGTATAGAAGCTATGGCTCCTGTGGATGTCTTTCGCAGAGCAGGCATAAACATCACAACAGTATCACTGACAAGTTCCATTACCGTGACCAGCTCTAATGGCGTTGAAGTAAAAGCCGATGCAACATTAGGCTCTGTGGATATACTTGGCGGCGATGCGCTGATACTGCCGGGCGGTTATCCCGGTTATGAGAACCTGAAGAAGAACGATGCCGTTGGTCGTGCTGTCAGTCTGTATTATGAAACAGGACGAGTCGTTGGCGCCATTTGTGCCGCACCTATCGTCTTACAACATTACGGCATTGGCTATGGACGGAAAATAACATGCCACCGCTGTATCAAGGATGACATGAAAGACTTTGTCTATACCGGGAAACCCGTAGAGACAGACGGTTCGCTCGTTACCGCCATCGGTGCCGGTCATGCGCTTGATTTCGGATTAGCCCTATTGGAGAAACTCTGCGGCACAGGAGCTGTAGAGAAAGTCAAACCCGGTATGGAGCTCTAAACCTCTTTTAATAGTAAGAAATTACATGGTTTAACACTTATTTGTATAAGCAACAGGAAATAGTAGTTAAAAAAAATGTACCTTTGTACGCTTTTTACAACAAAGATAATATGGACAAATTAAGTTATTCTTTCGGTATGGCAATAGCAAGCCAGTTAATGGAACTTGGTGCCGAAACCATCAGCATTGATGATTTCAGCACTGCCATGAAAGACCTATTTACAGGACAGACACCCAAAGTTGACCCTTCTGAAGCCCAAATGTTGGTATCCCAATATATTCAAGAACAGGAACAGGCAAAGCGTAAAGAGCAAGAAGCCAAAGGATCCAAAGCTAAGGGCGAAGGCGAAGCTTTCCTAAAGGAGAACGGCAAACGCAATGGCGTCATCACAACAGCCAGTGGCCTGCAATATGAGGTACTTCAGGAAGGTAAAGGCAAATCACCCAAAGCCACAGACAATGTAAAATGTCACTACGAAGGAAAATTCATCAACGGTGATATTTTTGACAGCAGTATCCGCCGCGGCGAACCGGCCACATTCCCACTCAACGGTGTCATCAGAGGATGGACAGAGGGGCTTCAGCTGATGAAAGAAGGCGCAAAGTTCCGCTTTTTTATCCCATATGAATTGGCATATGGCGCAAATGGTGCAGGAGCGTCAATACCTCCTTATTCAGCATTAATCTTTGATGTAGAATTGATAGAAGTATTATAATCGAACACAACATAAATTAAACAGAAAATAAAATGAAAAAATTAGTTTTAGTCGCTGCATCTGTAGTTATGATTTTCGGCTCATGCAGCAAAAGCGCTGCTCCGACAGCGTCATTGAAGACTGATATTGACACTATCAGTTATGAACTGGGTATGGTTAACTCTGCCGGTGTAAAACAATATTTATCAGAGCGTTTAGGCGTTGACACAACTTACATGGATGAGTTCTATAAAGGTCTCGTTGAAGCTGCCAACTCAAGTGACAACAAAAAGAAAGCCGCATACTTTGCAGGTATTCAAATTGGTCAGCAGCTCGGCACTCAAATGTTCAAAGGCATCAACTATCAACTTTTCGGAGAGGACAGCACAAAGAGCATCAGCATGCGCAACCTCTTGAGCGGTTTCATTGCTCAGACTGAAGGCAAAGCAGAATTTGACATTGAGAAAGTACGCAACGGCCTTCAGGAGAAAATGGGGCGCTTCCGTGATAAATCACTGGCAAAAACTTACGCTGCCAACAAAGAAGCCGGAGAAAAATTTATGGCTCAGAACAAGACAAAAGAAGGCATAAAGGAACTTACTCCCGGCGGTGTACAATATAAAGTCATCAAAGAAGGCAACGGTCCTATCCCGGCAGACACATCTCGCGTAATGGTAAGCTATGAAGGTCGCACCATCGACGGAAAAGTTTTTGACAGCTCTTACAAGAATAATGACAATAAGCCTATTGAAATTACTGTCAACAACATGATTCCAGGCTGGATTGACGTGTTGACACACATGCCGGTCGGTTCTGTATGGGAAATATATATTCCTCAAGAAAAAGCATACGGCTCACGTGAGGCAGGTGAAGATGTTAAGCCTTTCTCTGCATTGATTTTCAAACTGGAATTAGTAAGCATCTCTCCTAACAAATAATTATGAAATTGCGCTTTATTTTAACTGTTGCGTTAGCAATAGTCGTAGGTGTCAACACAACGACAGCTGCGAAGAAGAAAAAGACTTCCAAGAAAGAAGCAAAAGTTGAAGTGGTAAAACCCGATACTGTCTCTGTTGACGCATTCAGCTATGCAATGGGTATAGCCCAGACAAAAGGCCTGAAAACGTTTCTGCAGACAAATGTAGACATTGATACCATTAAATACATTAATGACTTTGTCCGTGGCATGAAAGACATGCAGGAGAAGATGAACGACCCAAAGATGAAAGCTTACTCTATGGGTCTCCAGATAGCTCAACAGGTATTTGGCGATTTTCCTCAAAGAATCAATCAGCAAATAACAGGCAAGCAAGACACCACATTCCTAAATCTTGAAGAATATAAAAAAGGATTTATGAGCGTCATGACCAATGAGCCTCTGCCGTTAAGCGTTGACTCTGCTTCCCGCCTTTGCCAGAAACAAATGGAGTATTACTATAACGAGAAGTTGGAGCGCGACTATGGCCAAAACAGAAAAGACGGCGAGGAATTTCTTGCGCAAAACGCTAAGCTCGCAGGTGTAAAAACCACACCGAGCGGATTGCAGTACGAAATCATCAAACAAGGCACAGGCCCTATCCCACAAAAAGATTCTCAGGTCAAAGTAAACTATAAAGGAACCCTCATTGACGGCACTATCTTTGACACGACAGAAGGTAAGACTCCTTTCCAAACTAATGTTGCTCACGTCATCAAGGGATGGACGGAAGCATTGACAATGATGCCCGTAGGCTCAAAGTGGAAGATTTATGTTCCTTACGATCTGGCATACGGAAATCGTGAAACAGGTAAAATTAAACCTTTCTCTGCATTGATTTTCGAAATTGAATTACTTGAAATCGTTGAGTTGCCTAAATCCAACCCAACTGCACCTGCAACAAAATAATTCTATAAATTATCATACAAAAAGAAGCCTCACCCAAAACGGGGCTTCTTTTTTTTGTTGTCTTTTTTTGCCCCACATAAAAAATAATTCGTATTTTTGTTGCAATAAATTTAAAAAACGAAAGAAAATGTCTGCAAAAATTGACAAATTAGACCTAAAAATCTTAGATATTATATCTAAGGATGCACGCATCCCCCTCTCCGAAGTGGCAGAAAGATGCAATGTTTCCCGCGCTGTCGTCCATCAGAGAGTCGGAAAGCTTACTGAGAAAAAGGCCATCGTCGGCTCAGGCTATCACGTCAATCCGATGATGATAGGATATTCCACCTGCACGTATGTGGGCATAAACCTGGAAAAAGGTTCTATGTACAATGAGGTTGTTGAGTGTCTCCGCACAATTCCAGAAGTTGTAGAATGCCATTTCACAACAGGTAACTACACAATGCTCGTCAAAATGTACGCCTACGACAATGCGCATCTCATGGATTTGTTAAACAACAAAGTGCAACAAATAAACGGTGTGACATCCACAGAGACTCTGATTTCATTGGATGAAAGCATCAATCGCCAGCTTCCTATCGTATATCCTAAAGAATGATACAGTCGCTAAACTTTGACGGACTTATCGTTGGAATTTTAGCTTTCTTTTTGATAGGCCTATTCCATCCCATAGTCATCAAGACAGAGTATTATTTCGGAACAAAAGCATGGTGGCTGTTTGCCCTGCTTGGTATCGCAGGACTCGTATTAACACTCTTGGTGAAAAATAACATCCTAAGCATCATACTGGGCATTGTCTCTTGTTGCATGTTTTGGTCCATCAAGGAACTCTTTGATCAAAAAGAACGTGTCAGGAAAGGCTGGTTTCCCAAGAACCCGAAAAGGAAACATTAGCCACTCCCTCTTGAGAACAGCCTTGTCTGCCAAATTAAGACCTTATATGCATAAATCCCTATTAGTCCTTCTTCTGCTTATTTTAGCAGCATGCCACAACAAGCAAACGTCCATGCAGCCTGTCACGGATACGCTTTCCGTAAACTGTCCCGAGTTCAAGGAAGACAGTGCATATTTGACCATACAGCGCCAATGTGACTTTGGCGCACGAACAATGGGCAGTGAAGCACACAAACTTTGCGGTCAATATATTGTAAATGAATTCAAGCGCATGGGATGTGAGACTTCACTACAAGAAGCTACATTTACCCGTTATGACGGAAAAACTTTTAAAGGCTGCAATATCATTGCGCGGACAAACCCGTCAGCCCAAAAGCATATCATGATATGCACACACTGGGATAGCCGCCCATGGTGTGACGCTGACCCCGACTCTGCCAAATGGCAACAGCCCGTATTGGCGGCAAACGATGGCGCAAGCGGCGTCGGAGTAATGATAGAACTGGCCCGCATCATACAGCAAAACCCTATTTCCTACGGCGTGGACTTCGTATGCTTTGATGCGGAAGACATGGGAACTCCTTCCTGGATAGACACTGATGACGATGCCGACACATGGTGCCTGGGGTCGCAATACTGGGCAAAGCATCCTCACAACAATTCCATATCTTACGGCATCCTGCTTGATATGGTCGGCGGACAAGGTGCCACTTTTGCACAAGAAAGATTCTCCCTGCGCTATGCCAGCAACATCGTCAATAAAGTGTGGTATGCGGCAAGAAACGCCGGCTTTGAGGATTTCTTCCCGATGGAACAAGGCGGCTATATTACAGACGACCACCTCCCAATGAACCAGATTGCTCATGTCCCTACCATAAACATTATTCCATACTACTCCTCTTCAAACAATATCTTTGGACCTGTATGGCATACCAGCTATGATACAATGGCCAATATTTCAACTGCCACGCTTAAAGCCGTAGGGCAGACATTAGTACAATTATTATATACCGAAGAACATGACAATTGACGAAAGACAAAATGAAATAATAGAAGACTTCAGCGAGGTTGATGACTGGATGGACCGTTACCAGATGCTGATAGACTTAGGCAATGGGCAACAACCCCTTCCCGCAGAAGATAAAAAGGAGTCCAATTTGATAGAGGGCTGCCAAAGCCGGTTGTGGCTTATCTGTGAAGAAAAAGAAGGCAAACTCTTTTTCAGAGCAGAAAGTGATGCCCTGATAGTCAAAGGTATCGTCACGCTTCTTATCAGTGTTCTTAACGGGCACACAGCAGATGAGATATTAAACACAGAACTCTATTTCATCGACAAAATAGGTTTGCGCGAGCATCTCTCTCCAACGCGGAGCAACGGTTTACTGGCAATGCTTAAGCAGATGCGCATGTATGCTTTGGCATATAAGACAAAACCTGCTGATTCAAACTAACAGACATTTTTACTCTCCTCATGCACCGTGGCTGAGGAAATCATATACCTTAACATGGGGTGACGCTTGCCATAGCCGTCATCCCATTATTTTTTGCATCGCTGCCACGAGTTGACTACTGTTTTCTGCCGAGAAGTGCAGCGTCCCTTAGGCAAGAATGTTTGTTCCACTGGATGGAACCTGAGTTCCGTCTGGCGGAATGTCTGTTCCATTGGATGGAACTAAACACCTTTCGGGCTGAAACAATACCTAATCCCCACTACGCCCAAGGCAGAAGCGAGCGTTGCAGTAATTGCTTCTAAGGATAAAACAAAAAAAGATCCACGCTCTTACCAGTGTTCCCTCCTGAGCGGATAATTTCCCCGCAGGTATTCAAACTTTTCCGGATGTGACTTTAAGGCTTCACTGTCATTCAACGGATTATACAACTGCAATTTCCGCTCCACTTCGTCATTTGCAGGTACAATCTCCCGGGGCAGGGGCGGCGGCAGAATGGTAAAATCCGGTTTCAGACCAAAAAACTTACACACCGCCGTCAAAGCCATCTGCGATGCATTGCTCTTACCGTCAGCCGAATAACCAGCGACATGAGGAGTGGCAATAAATGCATTGTGCAACAATGTAGAAGATATCTTGGGCTCATTCTCCCATGTATCAAGAATATAGCATCTTATTTTCCTCTCCTGATAGGCGTCATATAGTGCCTTCTCCTCCACAACACCGCCGCGCGCTGCATTAATAATAACAGGCTTTTTTTTGAGTCGTGAGAAAAATGCTGAGTCTGCTAAATGATATGTTTTATATTCGCCGCATTGAGTTAAAGGCGTATGGAATGTTATGACATCACTCTTTTCCGCTATCGTACCTATATCGCAAAACTCACTGCTTTGTTCCCTATGCTGACGGGGAGGATCATTATATAATATATGGTATCCTAAATGTTGCAGCCGCTGTGCGACTTGTCTTCCGACATGGCCTACACCTACAATTCCCACAACGGCACCGCTGTCAAGCAATTTTTCTCTTTCCAGCAACAACATGCAAGACTCAACATACTGGGCTACGGAAGAGGCATTACATCCAGGGCAGTTTGTCCATCCAATATGCTTTTGCGCGAGGTATTCTGTGTCTATATGGTCATACCCTATCGTTGCCGTCGCAATGTACTTCACCGCAGAGCCTTCCAAGAGGGTTTTGTCGCAATGCGTCCGGGTACGGATTATCATGGCGTCTGCATCCTTTACCACTGATGCGTTTATCTCATTGCCGGCAATAAAGACAACTTCCGTGAACAACCTTTCAGCTGCTTCCTTAATATATGGGATTTTATCGTCAATAACAACTTTCATGTTGCAAAGATAAATGTTTTTGAATATTCTTTGCCAACTTAATTAGAAACGTTACCTTTGTATTTAAGAAATTACATTCATATGAGATTTACAGAACTATGCCAGCCCATCTTCGAGGCTGCAATAAACGATTATCATAAAACAGATAACGTAGATACTCCCATCCAAAATCCCTATACAAGCGGTATTGAGCGTGATTTATACCTCAAGGCATGGATTGATACTGTGCAATGGCACTTTGAAGATATCATCCGCGACCCAGAGATAAATCCGGCAGAGGCATTAACCCTCAAGCGGCGTATTGATAAAAGCAATCAAGACCGCACGGACTTAGTTGAAAGGATCGACAGTTATTTTCTTACATTATACAAGAATGTCAGCATCCAAAGCAATGCCACGATAAATACGGAGAGCCCGGCATGGGCAATAGACCGCCTGTCCATTCTGGCACTGAAAATATATCACATGAGAGAGCAAGCAGAGCGCACAGACGCTTCGGCTGAACATTTAGAACGCTGCAAATCTAAACTTCAGGTTCTTCTGGAACAGCAAAAAGATTTATCTTCTGCTATTGATACCCTATTAGATGATATTGAACACGGCAGAAAGTACATGAAAGTCTACAAACAGATGAAAATGTATAATGACGCTGACACGAATCCTATTTTATATGGTAAGAAGAAATAAGTAGCCGTATACGCAACAGGCTTTTTCACTATACAGTTTTTCTGTAATAATTTATAAAAACAAAGAGAGTCCTGAGATTGTTTTGTTTCTCAGGACTCTCTGTTTTCTATTTTATAAATCTCTGATTAGAGATTTGGGTTCATCTTGCCCCATTCAGCAACGGGAGGAATGATTTCCAATGTAACCAACTCGTCGCGCATTTTGCAGAGATGCTCATATGACGCCTCAAGAGCAGCCATCTCCTCTGCAGTACCTGTCGGACTGGTGTAATGAACACCCGTAGAGTCAATGGTAGTAGGCATGGCCATCATTACATGCTGGAACTTGTCTGTCTTAACAAAGCATCCTGCAGGCAAAGTAAACTTCTCGCCACCCATAGCAGCTTCTATCATCTTGACAGCATTATAAGCCGGGCTTTGGAAAGAACTACGGCCGCGAAGCTTAATAATATTTGAACCGCCCTGGATAGTGTTGTGCTTGATTTCAGCCCATCTCTCTGCAGAAAGATTGAATTCAGCCAAAGGCTTGCCGTCAATCTTAACTTGAGAAGCAAATACTGCCATCTGCTCACCGTGACCTCCATAGGTGTGAGCACCTGTGACCTTATCTTGCTGTACACCGAATTCCTGTGCAAGAGCTTCCTGAAGACGTGTGGAATCAAGTGCAGCGAGCGAAGTCAGCTGACAAGGCTTCAAGCCTGAGTGAATCAATGCAGTCAAAGCAGTAACATCAGCAGGATTGAATATAACAACAACGTGCTCAACATCCGGGCAATATTTCTTGATGTTATCACCAAATTCCGCAGCAATTTTGCAATTACCCTTCAACAAGTCCTCACGTGTCATACCCTCCTTGCGAGGAGCACCGCCGGAAGAAATAATATACTTCGCACCTGTGAATGCTTCCTCTGGGTTGACAGTCCATGTAATATTTGCGCCTGGAAATGCGCAATGATACATTTCTTCTGCTACACCGTGAACACCCGGCTCATAAATGTCATACAGACAGATATTAGGTGTAAGACCCAGCATCATCGCTGTTTGAACCATGTTGGAACCAATCATACCGCCGGCACCAACGATTACCAATTTGTCATCTGTTAAAAATTTCATAACTATATTTTTATTGTATTATATTTTTTGATATGCAAAATTAGCACATTATTTTGGTATGGTACTCACTATAAAGTTTAAATTCTTGTTTTTCGTCTTTTTGCACATGACAGCACACATACGTTAAATTGGATCAACATCATAATATATGTTGACGGAATGGAAAGCGGGAATCGTCGAAAGCTGTTTGACTATCGCCGCAAGGGAAGTCCTCACCTTGTTGGTGCTGGCTGAAAGAGGCACCTTTACCATTATTCTACGTATATACATTAAACTTATCCTGCTGACAACAGGCTTGTCCGGGCCAAGGACAATGTTCCCCAAAGATTGCCTCAGAGATATTCCCAAAGCTTTTGCTGCCTCTCCGACCGTCTTGTCGTTACGGTGTCTGAGATAAATATAAATCAACCTGCAGTAAGGAGGATAGTTAAAATTCATTCTGTCTGCGTCCTGATTTCTATACATCTCTTCATAATTGTTTTCTACAATCTGTTTGACAACTGGGTATTCCGCATGTTTCGTTTGCAAAATAACATGGCCTGCTTTATTGCGCCGTCCTGCTCTGCCTGCTACTTGAGACATCATCTGAAAGGACCTTTCAAATGCCCTGAAGTCAGGGCGAGTCAGCATAGTGTCGGCATCAAGAATTCCCACGACATGAACATTATCAAAGTCCAATCCCTTTGACACCATTTGTGTTCCGACAAGGATATTTGTTTTCTGTTGTGAAAAGTCAGCCAATATACGCTCATAAGCATTGCGCGATTGTGTGGTGTCTAAGTCCAGACGGGCTGTCTTTGCCTGAGGGAAAAGTTTGTGAACTTCTTCTTCAATCTTTTCTGTACCGAACCCATAGGAACGTATCTCCTGCTCACCGCAATTAGGGCACGCCTTCGGCACATCGTAGGTAGAACCACAGTAATGACATACCATTTTATTGAATTCCTGATGATAAGTCAAACTGACATCACAGAATTGACACTTTGGAACCCAGCCGCATTTACGACACTCTAAAACAGGTGTATAACCTCTCCTGTTTTGAAACAGTATCACTTGTTCACCATTGTCCAACGCTTTTTTCATCTCTTCGATTAACTGCGGTGAAAAAGGCAAGGTCATCATTTTTCTCCGCATCAGGTCTTTGACATCCGCTACCTCAATGTACGGCATATTGATATCACCAAAGCGCTGCATTAATGTGACATACCCGTACTTCCCTTTTTGGGCGTTACTATACGATTCCATACTCGGCGTTGCAGTTCCTAATAACACAGGCGCACCATACAATGACGCAAGGACTATTGCCGTGTCTCTGGCATTATAGCGTGGAGCAGGCTCCTGTTGTTTATAGGATGTTTCGTGTTCTTCGTCCACTATAACCATACCAAGATTCTTATATGGTAAAAACAGCGCCGATCGCGCACCGAGTATTACCCCAAAAGGTTTGTCTGACAACTGTTTGTTCCATATTTCCACTCTCTCATTATCGGGATACCTTGAGTGATAAACTCCTAACTGGTCACCGAAGATGCGTTGAAGGCGTTGGGTTATCTGTGTCGTAAGCGCTATTTCAGGCAACAAATATAACACTTGTTTCCCCTTGTTCAATTGCTCCCTAATAAGCCGTATGTATACCTCTGTCTTGCCACTTGAGGTCACGCCATGCAACAAACAAACTTTTTTTGTCTGAAATGATTGCTTAATGCTCTCTAATACGTTTTGTTGAGCAGCCGAAAGCGGCACCTGTTCAGTGATGGACACGTGTGACTTTTTGATGCGTCCTGTCTCATACTCATAGGTTTCTATATATCCTTTTGCCCGCATACCCGATAATACGGCTGCCGAAACCTGAGACTGCCTTAGCAGTTCAGTCCGGCTTACCTCCTGTATCAGTTTGTCATTTTTCAAGTTAAACGCCGATACCATACCTGAGAGTTCCAGATATTTCATGAGAAGTTGATAACGCTTGGGCTGTTTCTCTAACGCCTGTGCCAACTTGTTGACATTCTCCTCTGTACGATAGGGTTTTGCCAATCTGACATGCGTCTCTGTCTTCGGGCTGAATTTTCTTTTTATCTCTTCCAGAATCAACAAGGCGTTTTTTTTCATCAGCGAACGCAATGTCGCCATGATGTGATTGTCGGAAGTCGCTTTTTGTATTTGTGAAATGGTTTTAAACTTTTTATACTGTATTAAATCCAGTATCTCCATTTCTTTTTTGGTCAATTTCTCCCAACTGTCAAATTCCTCATTGAGTTGCAGTTGAGTCTCACTTTCCATTTTCATTCCTGAGGGAACAGCGGCCTTATATACCTCACCAATAGAGCACATATAATATTGGCTAATCCACTGCCAGCTTTTAAGTTGCTGGGGCAACACAGACGCTTTGTCATCAATAGCCTCAATGATGTCTTTGATGGCATAGTCTTCTTTCGGTTTGGTGTCATACACACCAACAACAATACCCGTGTATAGTTTGGACGTACCAAACTGAACAATAACCCGACAGCCCATGCATATTTTGTTTTCCATCACTTGCGGGACATGGTAGCTGAAATGACCTTCAAGAGGCAATGGCAATATTACATCGACAAACATAGCGTCTTATATTTCTTTAGTTGCGTCAATAAGCCATTCTGCATCATCCTTTTCTGAGAGCAAAGGCAGCAACCGCGACCTGACATGTTGATGATAGTTGTTTAACCACGCCTTTTCAACCGGTGTCAGAAGACTCATCTCTATAGGAGAGGTATCTATAGGGCACAAAGTCAACGGCTCAAACTGGACAAACTTTCCAAACTCTGTTTCTTTATATGGCACACAGAGCAGTGTGTTCTCTATCCTGATGCCGAATTTTCCTTTTACATATATGCCTGGCTCGTCAGTTACCACCATACCGGCAGAGATTGGGGCAGGTTTATAATTCATCCGGATTTGGTGCGGCCCTTCGTGTACGCATAGGTATGAGCCTACGCCGTGTCCTGTACCGTGGCCAAAATTGTAGCCCTCCTGCCACATGGCATAACGCGCCGCCAGGTCCAGTTGTGTTCCGCATGCTCCCGACGGAAAGCGACAACGGCTCAAGGCGATATGTCCTTTTAATACAAGCGTATATATCAATTTTTCCTCTTGCGTCGGCTCTCCCAGTGCAATGGTTCTGGTAATATCTGTCGTCCCGTCTGAATACTGCGCTCCAGAGTCCAGCAGCAAAAATCCTTCGGATTTTAATGGCACGTCAGTCTCTGCAGTTGCTTCGTAATGTACGATGGCCCCATGTCCGGCGTAGGCAGCAATAGTGTCAAAGCTGTTGTCTTGGTAATACTCTTGCGCGACCCGCAGCTGTTCTAATTTTTTGCTGATGCTTATTTCTGTTTCCTTGCCGTTCAGGACCGCAGGTTTCAGCCAGCGCAGAAATTTTACCAACGCAACACCGTCACGTTCCATGGCATGACGGAAACCTGCTATCTCTGTACTGTTTTTCACGGCTTTCATACTTGCAATCGGCGAGTCGGCGATAACGATATCCGAATCAGCCGCAACATCGTATAAGGCTTTGTTTATTTCTGCCGGCAGTAAAAGGCGACCGGCTGAGTATTGGCTGATATCCGCCACAACATCCATGTAATTTTTCAACAGGACATTTTCCTTTTCTAAATATCCCGCCACTTCCGCTGTCACCTTCCCGCGGTTAACGTAGAGCGTCACTTCTCTTTTTGAGACAAGACAAAAAGCAAGAAACAAAGGAGTGCAGTGTATATCTGATCCTCTCAGATTCAGCAGCCACGCTATTTCATCCAAAGCCGTAACAAGCATCGCATCACAATTCATTGACAGCAATGCCTCCCGCAAGCGTTTGATTTTGTCATGCGCCGGTTCTCCGGCGAAGCACAACGGATGTACATGTATTTCGTTTGTCGGCCGCAACGGACGGTTTGACCATATTTCCTCAAACGGATCATTCCCTGTATCTACACGGATGCCGCTTTCTGCCAACTGCATCTGCAGTCCTTCCACACTGCGCACCGAATTAACCATACCATTCAATCCCACACAAGAACCTGTTTCCAGATGCACTGTCAGCCACTCTGCGATGTCAGGAGTCTCCTCAAGTCCTTCTTTCATAAGTTCATAGCCGGTATCTTTCAATTCTTCTTCCGCCGCTATGAAATAACGTGAATCCGTCCACAGTGCAGCCTCGTTCAACGTGATTACAGCTGTGCCTGCCGAACCTGAAAAACCGGAAATCCATTTGCGGCACTCGTCATAAGGTATCGTATATTCACTCGCATGAGCATCGCTTGTGGGCACAATAAAGGCATGTAAGCCATGTTGGCGCATAAATACGCGCAACATCTCCACACGGTAACGGATGACTGAAGCTTTTTCCATTGTATTCTTAACTTGCTTATGCAAATTTACATTTTTTCTGATGCGTATTTCTGTTTCGTTTCCCGTATTTATAAAATTTTCCGTAAGTTTGCATCAAAGAACTATTTATATTTTCTAACTTATGAAAAAATTATTGTTTCTATCAGTAGTCGTATGCATGTCTCTGTTTTACGGAACAGCAAACGCACAAGTTAAGTTTGGCGTTGTCGGAGGCTTAAATGTCAGCAAAGTTTCCTATAAGGACATTTCCGGCACAGCAAAAAGCCGCACAGGCTGGTATATCGGTCCAAAGGCGCAATTTACTCTCCCCCTTGTCGGCATTGGCGTGGATGTTGCGGCTGAGTACTCCCAAAGAGATTTGAACTCTAACGGCAGTACCAAACAATATCAAAGCATTGAGATTCCTCTGAACATCCGTTATCAGATTGGCATCAATCTGGCTAAAGTCTATGTCATGACAGGTCCGCAGTTTGGTTTCCAGGTCGGCAGCGATACTTGGAACATCAAAGACCCGACAAATACCACAGCTGCGCAGGAAACATTCAAACTGAAGAAATCCAGCATCTCATGGAATGTCGGTGCAGGTGTGGTTTTGTTCAGCCATCTGGAAGCAGGTGTAGGCTATAACTTTGCTTTGGGCAAATATGCCAAACAACTCAACGGCGACGGAAGCATGAAAGCAAACACCTGGCAGGTACAGATTGCTTACATGTTTTAATACAGGAAAATAAAAACTGTCATCGGGTGGCCTTCACTAACTGATACAAGTTTTTACCCTGAAATATCAGACTTATCATTGGCACTTTTCAACCCTATAAGCAGTTGAAAAGTGTCTTTGTTTTGTGAGATATACCGCGGTGTTCCTGTCAATGAACACCGACACACATTATCCCTGATTTACGGGAACAAAACATCTCTTTAGCCCGACATGTTTTTAATTCCACGGGCTGGAACATACATTCCACGGGGTGGAACCTGCGTTCCATCCTATAGAATTTACATTCCAGCCTACGGAACGGAAAACATAACGCCGTGAAAAAGACAACTTTACAGCAACAGTGATGCAAAGAAACTGGTGGAAAGTGTTATACTCACCCTATAGCTCCCGACAAAAAACATATCTGAAAGGATGGATAACCCCGTCAACAGATTAATTATAAGGTCATTTTTTTGCGCATGTAAACGACAGCCGGAATTCTATCAACATTTATGAATTTCCGCACAAAGCGCTGATGCTTATTTTTTTCTTATCAGCGTAAGTCCGTCACGCAATGGAAGTATGGCTTTTTCCACTCTGTCGTCTTGGGCGACCAAATCATTAAAGGCCCTTATGCCTTTAGTCTGTGCGTCCCTGTCATATGCGGCATCTATGACATGCCCGTCCCACAAAGTATTATCAGCAATAATTAAGCCGCCTGAAACAAGAACACTTAACACCAATTCGTAGTATTCCACATATTGCCGTTTGTTGCCGTCGATAAACACCAATTCAAACGGACCTGCATCTTGCGGCAAGTCTGTCAGCACATTGCCGATGCGGAAATCCACCTTGTCGGCCCACGGCGAAGCATTAATGCGAGGCCGAGTGAAGTCCTCCATCTCGTCATTTATCTCGTAAGTCAGTATCTTTCCGCCTTCTGACAAAGCCGATGCCATAGACAGACAAGAATAACCTGTATAAGTTCCTATTTCCAATATACGTTTAGGAGTCAGTAACTTGACCATCATATGCAGAAACGTCCCCTGCACATGACCAGATATCATGTGGCCGTGCACCAGATAAAGATTGCTGTCCCTGTATAACTTGTACAGATAGGGGTGCTCCCCTTCTATATGCCAGCTTATATACTCATCTATGAGCTCTGTCTCCTTCACAAGATTACTGTTATTTATCTGCCAGCAATGCCTCCAAGGCCAAACGATAAGAATCCATCCCAAAGCCACATATCACACCTTTGCACACAGGTGACAGATAGGAATGATGACGGAACTCCTCACGTTGGAACACATTGGAAATATGTACCTCTACTACTGGTGTTTTGATGGAGCGGATGGCATCCTGTAACGCAACAGACGTATGGGTATATGCGCCTCCGTTTAAGATAATGCCGTCATAGGAGAAACCCACTTCCTGCAACTTGTCTATCAAAAGACCTTCCACATTACTTTGGAAATACGCAATCTGTATTTGAGGATAATCCCTGCGCAGTTCTTCCAAGTAAGTTTCAAACGTCTTGCCGCCATAAATCTCCGGCTCGCGGGTGCCCAGTAGGTTGAGATTTGGCCCATTGATGATTTGTATTTTCGTCATTTCTGATTGATTTTTATTATTTTTGTGGCAAAGCAAAGATATATAAATTTATTTTCACGTGGACGAAAAAAATGAAAAGATTGTTCCTAACGATGCAAAAGCTGAAAACAACGACTTTTTTTACAAGGAACTTGAAGCGCTCCGACAGAGATACAGTGCATATCTGAGATTAGAGAAATCCTGTTCTCCCAACACACTTGATGCCTATCTGCGGGATTTGGAGCGCCTGTTCGTTTTTTGCAGAGAAAACAACACAGAACCCCAGCATCTCACATTGGAACAATTGCATCAATATGCCGCCGGATTGCACGATGTCGTGGACTCACGCTCTCAGGCACGCATACTCAGCGGCATGCGCTCGTTTTTCAAGTTTATGCTGATTGAGAAAATGATTCCAGTAGATATCTCCGAATTCATCATCAGTCCGAAGATTGGGGTATATCTTCCCACCGTGCTCACAGTCGACGAGATTGACAAAATGGAAAATTGCATTGACCTGAGCAAAAAAGAAGGACAACGCAATCTTGCCATAATAGAAGTCCTGTATGGCTGCGGCCTACGTGTCAGCGAGCTATGTAACCTCAAAATCTCCGACCTGTATCTGGATGAAGGCTTTATTAAGGTCCTCGGCAAGGGAAACAAAGAACGGTTGGTCCCTATCTCCCAAAGGGCATCTGACTGCCTGCGCTATTATTTTCACGACCGAAACACATGGAACATACCGCCACAATACACCGACTATGTTTTTATTACCGTTAACCGCAAAATTAAAAACATCGGGCGCATCATGGTCTTCCACCTCATCAAGGAACTGGCAGAAAAGGCAGATATTCATAAGGAGGTCAGTCCTCATACCTTGCGCCACTCTTTTGCAACCCATCTTTTAGCCGGTGGTGCCAACCTGAGAGCCATACAAGCCATGCTGGGACATGAGAGTATTGAGACAACGGAAATATATACCCACATCGACAAGCAACGCCTGCGCGAAGAAATCCTCCTGCATCACCCAAGAAATATGAAATTTTAAATAAAAGAAGTCTTAACTTATTTTTTAATTGTAATTTTGTCATATATAAGTTTAACGTAAAATCAAATGAACGGTAGAAAAAAACAACTCGTATTCTCATTGCTGGCATTGTTACTCTCAATATCAGCATATGGCAGTTGGAATGACCCAACACTCGTACTTCAGAAAAACAAGATTAAACCGGGAGAGACACTGAATGTTGATTTTTATAATGCACCGTCTAATGCAGGTATCGCAGTCTGCACTCCTACCGGAAGTATAGCATCAGCCGTCTTGAAGACATCTATTTCAAACGGAACAGGAGAGGCGACTTTAACAATTCCCGAAACTGCGGGAAAGCATCTCTTCAATATTGTTATGTATACTGGAACGACACTGTTGTCTGAACCGGTATATGTCCTCGTGGACAATACAGAAAGCACTTTCAGCATGTCCACAAATGAGAAAGCCTATACAACAGGCGCTGATATAACAATAACATATAAGAATGCGCCGGCACTAAAAGGCGACAGAATCGTCATGTATCCGGAGAAATATAAACTGGTTCCAAGCGGAAGCTCCGAATTTGTTTCTCCTGCAGCAAGCGCGGACATCACAGAAACAGACGGTACAGTAATCCTTCGCACTACCACCAACAGTGACTACAACATCTATTATGTGCACGAAGGAACATACGTATCCCTCTTTGAGAAAACATCAGTTGTTGTAGGTTCAACGGTTAAATTAAGCCTAAGTAAAACATCCTTCATTGAAGAAGAAGACATTCCCATCACCTACACGGGTTTCTCCAAGCAGAAAGGCGGTTGGATAGGCGTATTCTCCCTCGTCTCCAATTTGAAAACATCAGAACCATTTTACACAATTGACATAGAAGGCAGCTCGTCAGGAAAGGTCACAATACCTGCCTCAACACTTGAAAGCGGCAAGTATCGTATCGTAGCCTTTAGCAAAGGTACACGCAATGTCTTGACATCAGAAACCATGCGCCTGACCATTTACTCCGGAAACGGTTCTTTGATATACTCAGATAATGCCACGGAAACATACTATCGCATTATCAGTGCTTTGGACGGTAAATGCATGTCAACAAAAGCTTTCGCCAACAGCAACTCAGCAGAGAAACAACTGAAATTGGAGGACTTGGACGAAGAATCTGATTATTTCCTGTGGAAGCTTGTAAAGCGAGAGGATGGTAAAACTGAAATCATCAACAAAGCCACAGGAGAATTCCTGTT
>AUXO014492774.1_pt1 | contig 20588 bp, 21 predicted proteins | sample 768731 | NCBI WGS metagenome assembly AUXO01 (sample SAMN02715735, study PRJNA202380) | gut metagenome | biome: sheep rumen | host: Ovis aries | place: New Zealand: Palmerston North
GTCCATTAATGGCAACTTATTACTCAACCAAAAATTATGTTGTGAGATTATCGCAAGCCATAAGATATGAATTGGAATCTCAAAACTCAAATGTTAAGATATCATGCCTATGTCCTGGACCAGTTGATACTAATTTTAATAAAGTTGCAAATGTTAAATTTAGTTTAAAGGGAGCAAATAGCGCTGATGTAGCAAAATATGCTGTGAAGAAGATGTTTAAAAATAAATTTTTCATTTTACCTGGAATTGGTATAAAGTGTACAAAATTTTTTGCAAAAATAATTCCAGATAATATAATGTCAAGCTTTTGTTATAAGATGCAAAGTAAAAAATTGGATGATTAAAATAGCTTTTGTAGAAAATTTGTAATGAAGGAGAGGTATGAATCAAAAAGGTAGTTATATTTCAATAAAATTAGATGATAATGAAAATATCACTTCTAAGAATAAAACAAATTATTTAGTAGATGAAATCATTACAAAGTTCAGTGAGAAAGCGTTTAATAAGCTTTTGCAATTATTGTCAATTGATGGAGAAATTCCACGAGTTCGTATGATATATGTAAATGGTGAGCCAGTTTATTTTTCTGATATAATACAAGTTGCTTTAGATATGCAAAAAAATTTTCCTCAAGAGTCTAAAGAAGCAAGGAGAATAAAATCACTACTTGAAGTCCGAGATTTTGAACATTTTAAAGGATATATTACTCATTATGATAGGGATGAAGTTGATACTGATATGACGCTTAAGGCTATAAATATTTTATTTGATAGAGCGGAGTATAATAAATTCTTAGACTTTGAGAGTAATAAAGGGTATTTTACACATAATTTAGATGATATAAATCAAGAAGATTACCTTATATTTTGGGCAAATCTTTTTGGTAGAAAGGAAGAACTAGGTTTATCTGATTCGGTAGAACTTGGCGACTCCTATATAGATAATATAATACCAGGGTTAGATTTTAATATAGATAAAGAACTAAATCAAATTAAAGAGATATATAGTGAAATATATGATAGATTTAATTTAGCTTATTACACTAAAGAAGACCGTTATACCCAATTTGGTGATTTTACTTATTATGGATTTGATGAGCCTGAAGATTTTTATTATGATGGATATGAAAAACACTTTAATATAAATCCAACATTACATGGAGAAGTATATGATGGAATGCCCGATAATCTTTCGGTTGAACAAAAGGCACTCTTTATCTATTTCAGATTGTGCTATTTATTAAATTATGACGAGGGATATATTTATAGAGATGTATTGCGCCATACAGACTATACATTCAAATTTTCAAGAGAAAGAGTTGAAAGTATAGTTGCAGGCTCTGATGTTACATGTTTTGATTTTTGTAGATTATGCAGAGCATTTATTAATGAACTAAAAGAAGAGGATGAAACAATCGAAGGTATATATGCACTTGAGCGGTTTTAACTTGGGACATGCATCATCTGGTTTCTATAATCGTAATGTCTCTGTAGGATTTGAATCAACATATATTGGTAGTAAAAAGATTACTAATGATTTGATGAATCTAAAGGCTGGAATAATTCCCAATGGTATAAAAATTAGATATGATTCAAGTGGAATAATTTCTAAATCGATAGAAGATATATATATGCTAGCTACTAATAGTAAGCCATTAGAATTAGAGGATTATCTTGATTATATAAATACATATGATCCTGACGAAACTAAAGATTGTGATATTGAAAGAAAGCTTAAAGCATTTGTTCAAGCGATGAAGGAGAATCATATTCCAAAACATGAAATGACACAACTATTAATCAAATATAATGATGGTAACTTTTTGGGAGAAAATGTTACACTAGCGTTTGGTGCAGATATTGTTCCTTTTACAGAAGAGGATAGGGATGCATTAAGGGGAAATAAACGTGGATTTGTCCGTCCTCTGGATTCATATGATCCACATATACATAGAAAAGTACTAATCAGAAAACAATTCTCAAATGGAGCTAAGCCAATATACTTTTTATTGGATACAGGTTCACTTAATATAGTTAAAACTGATCCCCAAGACTTATTTGGCAAGTATAATTTTTCATTTGAAAACAAAAAGCAACAAGAGAGAATGGGTAAATTGGAATAAAAAGGAGAAAGAAATGACCACAGCATTCGATGAAGTTAAGTTATTAAATAAAACTCAAATGATATACTTACAAAGTATAGGCAGAAACAATAAAATAAATTGTATAATTGATGAAGTTTTAAAAGATGAGGCTTGTTTCTTTAAGATGGATAAAAGTGTTGCAATTAGGCTACTTCAAAATTTGAATCTATCAAAGGAAAGAATAGATGAATTATATACAGAGTTAATCTCTAAAGATTTGTTTATGGATTTATATAACAAAAAAATAATTGATATTAATGATAATAAATTAGTAATAAAATATGAGATACCAAATTGATAAGCAAATATTGATAAATAATTGTTTTAATGATAAGAATAATTTATGTGATTAAAATATTTAGGAGGAAAAATAATGGAGATTAAAAATTTACAAAATGCGGATAGAAAAATAATAAAACAAATGGGACCATTTAGTGTTCTTGAGTATACTAAAGACTTATCTGTAAGTCCATATTCAGCTGCTCAAGCATATTTTATGGAGCAAATGGGTGTTAGAAGAAGACAAGTTATTTGCAGTTTAAACAATAGTCAAATAGTAATGCAAGCAGGAGCTCTTCAATGGATGACAGGAAATATTCAAATAGAAACAGGTGTTAAAGGTGCAGGTGATTTTTTAGGAAAAATCGTAAAAGGTGCAGTTACAAAAGAATCTGCTGTAAAGCCAGTATATAAAGGTTCAGGAATTTTAGCATTAGAGCCAACATATAAATATTTGATTCCAATAAACGTTGGTGACTGGAATGGAGGAGTTACTATTGAAGATGGTATGTATTTAGTTTCAGAAGGGACTGTCCAATTAAATGTAGTTAGTAGAAAAAATCTTTCATCTGCAGTATTAGGTGGCGAAGGATTATTCAATGTTGCTCTAGCTGGAACAGGATGCGCAGTTCTTGAAAGTAATGTTCCAATGGAAGAGTTAATTGAAATTAATCTAGAAAATGGAGAATTGAAAATAGATGGTAAACAAGCAGTTTGCTGGAGTACTTCATTAGATTTTACTGTAGAAAAATCTACTAAATCATTAATAGGATCTGCTGTATCAAATGAAGGTTTATTAAATGTATTCCGTGGAACCGGAAAAGTATTAATGAGTCCAGTCGCTCCAACTGAATCATTAGTGGCTGCAACAAACACGGTATCATCTAAAGCAGCTGATCCAAGTAGCAATGTTGTTAATAGTGCTGCAGGAATAGCAGGAAGCTTTTTTGGAAATATGATGAAATAAATAGTTGTATTTTAAATATGAGAGAGGATGGTTTGGAATAAAAGAACCATCCTGTTTTATTTGAAAAAATTAACATAATGTGGTATAATGACCACGTTTGTATAATGGACATATATAGAGGAAATAAGAATGAATAATGAAGAAGAAATAATATATTATTCAGATGAATTAAATGATGATTTTGCAAATAGTAATATCCAAGCTATAAAAATTGATGAAAATTATAAATATATTCATACAAATCCATTATGGAAAATGGCGGAGTTTTTTGTACATAGAATTTTATTTACTTTTCCATGCTACATATATAGCAAGCTTAAATTTGGAATAAAAATAATAAATAGAAAAGCAATTTTGAATGAACTTAAGAAAGGCAAAGGTGTATTTGTATATCACAATCATACGCAAATTGTATTAGATCCATTTTTACCAACATTTTTAGCTTTTCCACACAAAGGATATATTATTGCAAATCCAGATAATATTTCAATGCCGGTTTTGGGTAAGTTAAATAGAATGAATGGAGCTATTCCTGTACCAGATACGATGGGGGCTTCGAAAAAATTTATGAAAGCAATTGAGTATTATATTCAAAAAGGAAAAATGATTAGTATTTATCCAGAAGCTCATGTGTGGCCATATTATACTGGAATTAGAAATTTTACAGATGTGTCATTTAAATATCCGGTAAAGTATAATGTACCGATTTTTACATGTACAACGACATATTATAAGAAAAGAAATAAAGTAAGAATTAAATTATTTGTAGATGGTCCATTTTATCCAGATACAACTTTAAAAACAAAAGATGCAGCAAAAAAGTTGCGAGATATTGCATACAATATGATGGTTGATAGATGTAAAACTGAGAATACATATTCAAAATATAAGTATGTAAGGAAAAATGAAAATGAATAAAAGTGTAAATATAATGTTTTGTGGAAATGATAAAGTATTTGATGGAATGGTAATAGTTGTTTTATCTATTATTAAATACTACAAAGGTCCACTTAATATTAATATATTGACAATGGATTTAACTAATATAGAAAAGAGATTCAAAGCAATTAATGAAGAGCATCGCGAACTATTAGATAGTATTGTACATAGTACAAACAAAGAAAGTTCAGTGACATTGCATGATTTGACTGATATCTTTAATAATGAGATGAATTCAAATAATATCAATATCGATACACACTATACACCATATATTTTTTTGAGATTGTTGAGCGATAAGGTAGATGGGTTGCCAGATAAGTTGATTTATCTTGATTGCGATTTAGTTGTTTATGATGATATTTCACAATTGTTCAATATTGATATTACCAACTATGAAATTGCTATGGCAAAAGATTTTTATGGAAAGTTTTTTATTAATCCTAGATATATGAATTCTGGTGTTGTTCTTATGAATATGGAAAAAATAAAGGATAATCAATCTTTTGAAAAAGCAAGAGCTATGTGTAATACAAAGAAAATGTTATTACCAGACCAAACAGCATTAAATAAATGTTGTAAATACAAACTTCTATTAAAGAATAAATATAACGAACAAAACAAAAGACATAAAGATACAATTATTAGGCACTATAGTATGAAAATAAAATTTTTCCCTAGACCACATTTATTAAACATAAAACCATGGGAAATAGAACGTATACATGACATATATAAAATATACGATTACGATGATATATTTGAACAATATTCTGAAATAAAAAAAGAGAATAGTAATTTGATGCAAGAGTTTCAAAAATATGAGGGAAAACAAAAGACGCATATGCTTAGAATTTTTAGGGATAAAATTACCAAAAATGGCAGATAATTGACATATGGTTTTAAAAACTATATAATCTAATATATGCAAAAAGATATTTATAAAAAGTATTGATTTTATTTTAATTATTATTTAAAATAAGTGCAGTATATTATTGAAATTTAGGAGAGTATTATTAATGAATACTAATAGAGAAATTCCAATATTTTACTCTGTTGATGACAATTATATTCCATGTTTAGCAGTAGCTTTGGAATCATTAGTTGCTCATACAAGTAAAGAAAGTAATTATAGAATTATTGTTTTAAATACTGGAATATCAAAAGAAAATATCTCTAAAATTATGAAATATGAAAGAGATAATATCAAGATAAGTTTTGAAAATATATCATCTAAATTATTTAAATTAGAAAAAGAGCTAGAATTAAGAATAAGAGACTATTATTCTATAACAATTTATTATAGATTATTTATTGCGTCTTTATTTCCACAATTTGATAAGGCGATATATTTAGATGCTGATATGCTAATTTTAGATGATGTCGCTAAAATATATAATATTGAAATGAATGATAATTTGTTAGTCGCAGTAAAAGACGAAGTAGTTGCAAGTGACGAAATATTGAGAAGATATGCGTTATTACAAATTGGTGTTGATTATGACTATTACTTTAATTCTGGTATGTTGGTTATGAACTTAAGAGAAATGCGCAAATCTAAAATTGAAGAAAAGTTTATTTATATGCTAACCAAGTATAATCTTTCTACAATTTGTCCAGATCAAGACTATTTAAATGTATTATGCAAAGATAGAGTAATTTACTTGAATGAGAGTTGGGATAAAATGTCTGGTTATGGAACAGATATGAGTGAAGACGAAATTAGCATCATACATTTTAATATGTTTAAGAAACCATGGTTATATCATGATGTCAATTATGCACATCTATTCTGGAAATGGGCTCGCAAGACTGAATTTTTGGATTATTTAATTAATCAGCTAGAGTCATATACATTAAAAGACAGAGAAAACGATGAAATTTTAACTAAGAAAATGATGAATAATGCTCAAAAAATATGTAGGAATGATATTAAATTTGCTGAAGCAGCTATCGAAGTAGAATATGTTTTTGCGACAGACAATTTTGAAGAAGATGGTGAATGGGCAGAAGTTTTTGATTTGATTTAATATTGTTTAAACAATATGGAGATTTTTATGGAAAAAGATAAAGAGCGTTTAAAAGTTATTGAGAATATAAAAAATGCAGTTGCAAGTGGAAAGTTCAATACTAAGGTTGAAAATGACGATCCTATTGTAACTGATAAACAAAGAGAAGATATCATACTTAAGTATGATATCTTTTATCGTAAAATATCAAAAAAAATTAAAAGACTTATAGCTCGAAGAATTGTAAACAACTACACTAATTTATTTAACTATGATACTGAAATTGATGGCTTAGAAAATCTAGATGGTATAGATGGTGGAGCAATTATTACTTGTAATCATTTTAATGTGATGGATAGTACAATTATTAGAAAAATGATGATGGACTTGAAAAAAGAAAAGAAATTAGCAATAGTTATTGAGGAATCAAATGTATTTTTACCAGGAAAATTTAATTTGTTAACAAATAATTGTAATACAATCCCACTATCTGAAAGCCGAATATATATGAGGGATAAGTTTTATCCAGCTATGCAAAAACGATTAGATAATAATGAATGGATTCTAATATATCCTGAAGAGGAAATGTGGTTTAATTATAAAAAACCACGTCCATTAAAACCAGGTGCTTATCATTTTGCTATAAAATATAGTGTTCCAATAATACCATGTTTTGTAGAAATGCGTGAAAGAGATGAATATGATGAAAGTGGTTTTAAAAAGCTAAAATTTGTTCTTCACATAATGCCAATAATTAGGCCAGACAGTTCAATGACTTTGAAAGAGAAAAAAGAACTAATGCAAAAAAAAGATTACGAATATAAGGTTGATGCATATGAAAAAGCATATGGCAAAAAATTGGATTATACTTTTGAAAATTGGGATATTGGTGGTTTTAGTGACTAAATGTAACAAATAGATTGATTTTTGCGAGTTATGTTACAATTATATTTTTATTTGATTAAATATCGTGTATTTGTTTGAATTTATTCTAATTGATAGTTATAATGTTGTCATGATAGTACTAAGGAGGAAATTATGGATAATAATGAAGAAATAAAAGATGAAGAAATTGAAGTAGTAATTGAGAAAGAAGAACCAAAAGAAGAAAATATAGATAAAACAATTGAAGAAATCAAAGAAAAGAAGGCAGAAGGGTGCAAGTGTAATACTAAGATGTTAGATAATTGGTTGTTTTTCTGCTTTGATGTGTTGCTATTAATCTTTGTTTTAGGAATCTCAATTTATATAGTAGATATGCGCGAAAATTTAAGAGTATTAAATCAAAAGGCAGATCGTATTGAAGAATATGTGAATGAAGATACTCAACCAGCAGATACAACAGAAGTTCAAACTGGGGAAACAGTTGATGTAACTGACACAACCGCAGAAGAGACAACAACGACTGCAGATACTACTGTAGAAACAACTACCGATACAACTCAAGTAACTCAATAATTTGTATGGGATATATGAAATTAAGATGGTAATTCAATGTGAATTATCATCTTTTTTATGTCAAAATAGAGGATAATTTGGAAATATGATGAAAATGTGTTATAATTTTGCAGACACTGTAAATCAATTATAAGAAAGAGAGGTTAAAGGTTATGTCTGGTAGAAAAAAGCGGAAATCCGCTTATACTCCTATCATCGACTTGATAGCTGAATTTAAGAATTCTTCCGCTACTCAAGAAGCAATCAATGAAGAAATGGGGAGGAAAGTAGATGAGTTAAGGGTTAGCGAATTTCAAAAATCTATTATAAAGACATTGCTTGCAGGAACTCAAAATCAAGAGCTAGAGGACATATTAGAGATGTCCTTACGTGAAGCTCAAGATTTGCTGGTTAAAGTTGCAAATTCGGATTCTGAACTTGATGAAATTGAAAAAGCAAAACGTAGAAAGATGGAAGAAATTCATAATCTGGATGATGAAATCTTAAAAATGGAAGCTAGAAAGCGAGAGTTAGAAGAAGAAATCGCCGTAATGGATGGTAAGTTCGAAAGAATTCAGGAACAAGGAAAAAACTTTAAGAAACATGTAGCTGAGCTTGACAGATTTGCAGAACAAATTATAGAAGAGAGATACGTAGTAGTTGATTCTTCTTTGACGCTGAATAATATGTCGAGCCACCTAATGGACATATTCATTACTACTAGAGAAGAAGCAGCAGCTGCTCCCATATTAAACAATTTTTGCTTAATCAGCGATGTTCAGCTGGGAGATAATCAAATTGTACAAGAGGTGTATAAACGTCTCCCAGGAGAAAAGGCTGAATTTTTTAATAGGGGTGCAAAAATGTTAGGGCTAATCTATGAGCTTTATGCGAAACGGGAACGATTTGTTGTGGAAATATCTTCTGAAACAAAAAAAATTATCAGACCGGGACTCCAAATGCTTGGTGTTCCCCTGGAGTTAATTGACAACTAACTTTTATATGAAATCTTTCGGTGGTCGGGCGCGAATGCGCTCGACCATTATGCTTTATTATAATTTTATATTAATGTCTAATTTCATTCCACATTTTATTATATTTTTCTGCAGCTGATTTGTGTTTTGTTCCTTTAACTATAACGAAACCATCAACAAATGTGAATTTTTTGTAATGATTTCATTATTATGTTGCACATCGTATTATTTTAAAATATAATTCTAGAAATGTTAAAAATAAGGGGGATTTTGTTATGGAGAAGAGTGTGAAGAGAGCATATATACTTGTTGATATGGTAAATGGTTTTGTGAACGAGGGAGCAATGGCCGATAAATATATAAGCCATATTATTCCAAAGCAATATCAATATATGAAAGAGATTGAAGCTAGTGATGATTCTATCAATATAATAATAAAGGATATGCATAAACCTAATTGCAGAGAATTTACACATTATCCAGTGCATTGTCTGGAAAATACTAGTGAATCTGAATTAGTTCCAGAACTTAAAGAATTTGAGACTGATAGTAAATATGTATTTCCAAAAAATTCAACTAGTGCAATTTTTGCTCCAAGATTTATAGAAACAATAGAGGCCTTGGATGAATTAGAAGAAGTTATAGTAGCAGGATGCTGCACAGATATATGTGTTTTAAATTTAGCATTGCCATTGCAAAACTATTTTGATCAAATGGATAGAAATGTAAAAATAATAATTTATAAGGATATGGTTGAAACATATGATAGCCCTACTCATAATAGGGATGAATATAATGATATGGCATTTAAATTGATGGGACAAGCTGGAATTGAGATTATTTAAGAATTGATAAAAGATTTAAGTTATAGAAAAATATTTGTTGGATATATTACATATCAATGAAATATAAAAACAACGGGAGGCATTGGAGCCTCCCGTTGTCTGTCCAGAGTATAAAAAGTGAAAATTACCAGATTTTCAATATGTGATTCCGGTATTTTCGAGTTCCTCCTCGAGATCATAGTCATCAGGTCCTTCTATTTGTGAAAGAAACCTTCCCAGCACACCAGCGTCTTTACCAGGACCATAGATGTTTCCAGTCCGGACCTTTGACCAGGGGAGGTCATCTACTAACACATCCCACTCACCGTTGGAGACATGTAGCTCATCATTAATGTAGAAAAAAACAGAATCATTATTTGTCATTATGTATGATATCTTATTTTCTTCAGTACATACGAGAAGTCTGACTTCTTCGTCCATAGTGCCATTATGAGCCACATGAATATGTAATTCAGAATTCTCAACTCTAATGGTAAGTACAGTGTTATTTTCCAAAACAGCACTATATTGGATGAAACTGCAACCAGTACTTATCCCGTAATATCTGTCTTCATTTTTCAGTTCCTTTATAGGAAAGGGGAGATTAAATTGATCTACTATGGTATTATACCGGCGGAGACAGAGTTCACCGTTATCATAGCACATTAATGTGCCATCATAGGTAGCTACAGCAATTCTGTGGTCCTTTGCTTTCGCGTGATTGAAGTATAATTCTTCCACCTCAAAGCCTTCCACAGAATCTGCGTAAACTTCAGATACACTAATTTTGGGTGTTTCGGCATAGGAGTGTTTAGTGTAATTGAAAGAAGCCCATTTTCTATCGGTATTGATGTACCAGACTTCTCCGATACTTTCAATAACGATAAAATGACTTCCTTCCAAGACTACGGGTTTTGATGAGAAGTTGGCAGTTTCTATATCGAGGCAGTTACCAAATCTGGAAAAAATGTATTCATGGTCTGTGTCGGTATAGTACGTGGCATCGTAACAAAAATGACAATTTTCTTTCACGTATTCCAGCCCTTCTATTGTGCCTGGAAACTCTCGAGGTTCCAGAAAAAAAGGATGGTTATAACTGCCATCAGGTTCATAAGGTTCAAGCTGTTCGACTTGTTCCTCTACGTTAACTGCTTCGGTTGTGTCAGCTGCGGTTGTAGTTTGCCCACATGCAGTGAGTGCAAGGGAAAGAATGACTACTAATATTTTTTTCATTTTTTAGTACCTTCCTTTTTTTTATTGTGCTATGTTAATGTTCTTTATATAAAACTGTTCTCTGGACATATAGAGATATTTTGAAAGAAATACTTACATCTTTCTAAGCCTCTACAAAACAGTTAATTTGTCATGTATTATATCACGTTTACATAAATTAATCAAATGGAGATAAATGTCTATATGAGAGGGCTTATGTTCGATTGTAGTGCTTGATTGTATTATGTAAATATGATATAATAATCTTGTTGATTTAAGATTTTTGGGTGAGCACACAAAAGAGAAAGGGGAAAAATGGAATATTTAAAGTTAATCAGTTATCTTGTTAGATTAGCACTTATTGCTCTGCTGATCGGAATTGGCATGAAAATGGGGTGCTTTGCACAGTTGACTAGTCCCTTTGAAACAAGGGAACCGCAAAATGAGGAGAAAATTATTAATCTGAATTTTGATGAAGATACAACTAACATGTAAAAACTCACCCGACCTCGTACGGATACCCCGTGCGAGGTTTTTTATCTTTATTTAGTAGAAAAATGAAGAATAATACCTAAAGGATTATTAGTAATATCGTAATTTGAAAAAGTTATGTAAATGTTATACAATGGAATAGAGATATAAAATATTGGGTGAGCACACAAAAGAGAAAGGGGTAAATAGAATATATGAAAAGATTATTTGTTGCAGTGTTGGTCATGGTTTTGGTTTTACTTTTCTCTGGGTGTAGCTACAAGCGGGACCATACAACCCAGATAAAGCAGGCAGAAAAAGAGCAAATCGAAGACCCTTTATCCTACTATATCGAGAACTCAATCTCGATTGCGTGGGACTACTTAAAGGAATCAGAACTGATTTCTCCTGAGGAAGTCGAAAACCTTAGTTTTCCTCGTTCAGTGTACCTTGTCCGCATTGCGGAAATTAATGGGTATACAGTAGCTTCGTATGTTGGGACTGAAAGAGAGACTATCTTTTTCTATATTCAGCAGGTTGGAGGAAAATATGATCTCAATACAAATGTATTGTGGATTGAAGATACTCCAATTGATATCGGAGATAAGTTCTCTAGATATCTTCAAAATGAGAACACAGAGAATAGAGTTAATCACGACTCAATACTTAGGGAAGTTCTCGAATGTAACTGATAACCAGGCTCACCAAACCTCACGTGGATACGCTGCGTGGGTTTTTTTATGGAAAAACAATGGAGAAAAAACCAGTTTTTATAATTATGAAAAGAAATTAATTGTTTAGCTTGCATAAACAAATTTTTTATTGTAAAATAATTTCCAGGAAAGTTGAAATAATGATTTAGAAAGGGAGAGATAGGGTTTTGATGAAGAATTATTTATCAAAAAAAATAAACTTAATAACAACAACAGCAATGGTACTATCAGTAGTATCAGCTGCTTTTATTCCTGCTTTTCCTGGTTTTGATAAAAATCATATTATTTCATATTCACTTTTTTAAAATAAAGAATTTTTATTCTTTATTTTTTTTTGAGCATTATTGAAGAATAATGTGAATAAATAAGTAGTAAGGAGATACTATGAAAGAATTTGATAAAAAAATTGTTTTGGAAGATGGAGAAGAGTATTTTGGATATGGATTCGGTGCTAATGTAGAGAGTATTAATGAAATTGTATTTAATACATCAGTAGTGGGCTATCAAGAAATATGTTCAGATCCATCATATACATATCAGATGGTTGTTATGACATATCCACTTATTGGGAATTATGGAATAACAGATGATGATTATGAAACTAACAAACCAACTATAGGCGGTTTAATTGTTAGAGAATATAATGACATGCCTAGCAATTTTAGATATACTAAAACATTATCTGAATATATGGAAGAAAATGATATACCAGGAATTCAAGGTGTGGATACCAGAAAATTAACACGTAGCATACGTGATAAAGGAAGCAGAAAAGTAATAATTACAGATATTAGTACTTCTAAAGAAGAAGCTATTGAGAAAATGCGAAATTATGAAATTCCAAAAGATGCAGTTTCAAAAGTTAGTTGTAAAAAGCGTTGGTATTCTAGAACAGCAAATCCAAAATTTAATGTTGTAGCAGTTGATTGTGGGATAAAATTAAATATAGTTCGCAGCTTAAATAAGAGAGGATGCAACGTAACAATTGTGCCATATAATACATCATTTACTACAATTCAATCTTTAAAGCCAGATGGAATCTTTTTATCAAATGGACCAGGAGATCCGGAAAATGTAGTAGAAGTAATAGATTTGGTGAAGAAGGCAAAGGGTAAATATCCAATTTTTGGAATTTGTTTGGGACATCAAATGATTTCACTAGCATATGGAGCAACAACATATAAGTTAAAATTTGGCCATAGAGGTGGAAATCATCCTGTTAAGAATTTAGAAACTGGAAAAATTGAAATAACAAGTCAAAATCATAGTTATGCAGTAAATAATGAATCAATTAATAATACACCATTAAAAATTACACATATCAATGTTTTAGATAACACCATCGAAGGAGTAGAGTGCAAAGAAGATAAAGTTTTTTCAGTACAATATCACCCAGAGAGTGCACCAGGTCCACAAGATAGCAGCTACTTGTTTGATAAATTTATTGAAATGATGAAATAATGGAGGAAATTATGCCAAAAAGAAAAGATATTAAAACTGTTTTAGTAATAGGATCAGGACCAATAGTCATTGGTCAAGCTGCAGAGTTTGATTATGCCGGAACACAAGCATGTCTTGCATTAAAGGAAGAAGGATATAAAGTTATACTTGTTAATTCAAATCCAGCAACAATTATGACAGATACATCAATTGCAGATAAGATTTATATGGAACCATTAACATTAGAGTATGTTGCTAAGATAATTCGTTATGAAAGACCAGATGCAATTTTACCAGGTATAGGTGGACAAACAGGTTTAAATATTGCAATGCAATTACATAGAAAGGGTATTTTAAAAGAATGTCATGTCGAATTATTAGGAACAGATAGTGAAAGTATCGAAAGAGCCGAAGATAGAGAATTATTTAAAGAATTATGCCAAGAATTAGGTGAACCAGTTCTTGAATCTATAATTGCTCATTCTATTGAAGAAGGAATTGAAGCAGCACATAAAATCGGATATCCAGTTGTTTTAAGACCTGCATTTACACTAGGTGGAACTGGTGGAGGATTTGCGGATGACGATGATGAACTTAAAGAAATAATGAAAAATGCAATAAAGCTTTCTCCTGTAAAACAAGTACTTGTTGAAAAAAGTATAAAAGGATATAAAGAAATTGAATATGAAGTAATTCGAGATGCAAATGATACAGCAATTACTGTTTGCAATATGGAAAATTTGGATCCTGTTGGAATTCATACAGGAGATTCAATAGTAGTTGCTCCAAGTCAAACATTAACAAATAAAGAATATCATATGTTAAGAGATTCAGCTTTAAAAATTATTAGAGCACTAAAAATTGAAGGTGGCTGTAATGTTCAATTTGCATTAGACCCACATTCATTCCAATATTATTTAATTGAGGTAAATCCAAGAGTATCAAGATCTTCAGCATTAGCCTCTAAAGCAAGTGGTTATCCAATTGCAAGAGTATCTGCCAAGATTGCAGTTGGAATGCATCTAGATGAAATCAAACTTGCAAATACTCCTGCAAGCTTTGAGCCAGCGTTAGATTATGTAGTTAGCAAAATTGCAAGATTTCCATTCGATAAATTTAGAACAGCAAGTAATACATTAAGCACTCAAATGAAGGCAACTGGTGAAGTAATGAGTGTTGGACGTACTCTTGAAGAGAGCCTACTTAAAGCAATTCGCTCACTAGAAATAGGGTTATGTCATATTTATTCTAAAAAATTTGATGATATGCGTACCGATGTAATTATGAAATATATCGAAGAGGGTCGAGACGACAGAATATGTGCTATTGCAGAATTAATAAGGAGAAATATCGACTTAGGACTTATTTATAATAAAACAAAGATAGATATGTTTTTCTTAGAAAAAATTGTTAATATTGTTAAAATGGAGAAAATATTAAAAGACAATATTGATAATATTGATATATTAAAATGTGCTAAGAAAATGGGCTTTTCAGACAAGTATATTGGAAAAGTATGGAACAAATCCGAAAAAGAGATGTACGAATTAAGAAAAGCAAATAATATTTATCCAATTTACAAAATGATTGATACATGTGCAAGTGAGTTCAAAAGTTATGTACCATATTTTTATTCAACTTATGAAGATGAGAATGAATCAATAGTAGAGAATAATAAAAAAATAATTGTTTTAGGTGCAGGACCAATAAGAATTGGGCAAGGTGTAGAGTTTGACTATAGTACTGTTCATGCTGTTAAAACAATTAAAGATGCAGGTTATGAAGCGATTATAATTAACAATAATCCAGAAACAGTATCAACAGATTATACAACAAGCGATAAGTTATACTTTGAACCATTAACAGTTGAAGATGTAATGAATATAATAGATTTAGAAAAGCCAGATGGTGTAATTGCAACACTTGGCGGACAAACAGCTATAAATCTTGCAAAACCATTAACTGACTTGGGCGTTAAGTTGATAGGAACAGATGTTGATGCAATAGATAAAGCGGAAAATAGAGATAGCTTCGAACAAGTTATGAAAGAATTAAAATTGTTGCAACCAAGAGGCGAAGCGGTGACATCTATAAGTGATGGAATTAGAGTTGCACAAGAAATTGGTTATCCAGTTTTAGTAAGACCTAGTTATGTTTTAGGTGGTCGTGCAATGCAAATAGTATCAAATCAACATGCATTAGAAACATATCTAAAATCTGCAGTTGAAGTAAACGAAGATCAACCAGTATTAGTAGATAAATATATAATTGGAAAAGAATTGGAAGTAGATGCTGTATGTGATGGAAAAGATGTATTTATTCCTGGAATTATGGAGCACGTTGAGCGTACAGGAATACATTCTGGAGATAGCATAAGTGTATATCCAACATTTAGTGTCAGTAAAAAAGCAAAAGATACAATAATTGATTATACAACTAAATTAGGATTAGGAATTGGAATAATTGGCTTATATAATATTCAATTTATAGTAGATGAAAATGAGGATGTATATGTAATTGAAGTAAATCCTCGTTCATCAAGAACAGTACCATTTATTTCAAAATCAACAGGATACTCATTGGCAGATATTGGAACTTTAGCTATGCTTGGAAAATCATTGAAGGAGCAAGGAATTACTGAAGTATATCCAAAAGAGAAAGAAAAATGGTATGTAAAGGCACCAGCATTCTCATTCTCAAAATTAAGTGGTATGGATACTTATTTATCACCAGAAATGAAATCAACAGGTGAGTCAATTGGATATGATTTCAAATTAACAAGAGCTTTATATAAAGCATTGCAATCAACTGGAATGAAATTAGTAAACTATGGAACTATTCTTGTTACAATAGCAGATAAGGATAAAGATGCAGCATTACCATTAATTAGAAGATTTTATAATTTAGGATTTAATATAGAAGCAACCAAAGGAACAGCAGAATTCTTAAAGGAAAATGGAATTCGTACAAGAATTAGAAAAAAGATTAGCGAAGGTAGTGAAGAAATACTAGATTCAATAAGAGCTGGATATGTAAGCTATGTAATAAGTACAAGAGATGTTGATTCAATTAATCAAGAAACAGATGGCACAATAATTAGAAGATGTGCAGTTGAGAATAATATTCCAATGTTTACAGCACTTGATACAGTTAGAGTATTAGTTGAAGTATTGGAAGAAATTACTTTAACAATTTCTACTATTGATGAATAATGAAAATAAAATAGGAGGGTATTTGTGAAAGAAGTTGAACGTAGATTTTTAGTTGAAAATATTGAAGGAATCGATTTGTCACAATTTGAAAAGAGAGAAATCGAGCAATATTATTTATACCGCGATAAGATTGTTTCAGTTAGAAAAAGAAAATTAGTTATGAAAACTGGCGAAACTCATTATATCCACACAGTTAAATATAAGCTTGGTGAAAATAAATTTCCTGAAGAGTATGAAGTTGAATTAACCAAAGAGCAATATGAAGCATTAGAAGTTACTGATTTAACTAAACATATTGAAAAAGATAGATATATTATTCCAGTAAATTATTTTGAAGGATATGAGAGATATTCAACACCAGTAATTGAACTAGATATATTTAAAGGCTATTTGAAAGGCTTGATTTTTGCAGAAATAGAGTTTTCTGATGAAAATATTGCACGCAATTTTGTTCCTATGCCTTGGTTTGATGTAGAATTGACACACAAATTAACAAATGGAAAAATGTCTAGAATGACTAGAAAAGAAGTTGATGAATATATAAATGGAATAAAAAAACAATCATAGATATAGGAGATAATATGGATAATTCTTTGATAGACAGCTTTCTTGAAATAATTAAAGAAAGCAATAACATTGTATTTTTCGGTGGAGCAGGAGTTTCAACTGAAAGTGGAATTCCAGATTTTAGAAGCAAAGATGGTTTATATAATCAAAAATATGATTATCCACCAGAAGAGATTTTGAGTCATACTTTTTTCATGAACAAGACTGAAGATTTTTATAAGTTTTATAAAGATAAATTAAATTCATTAAAATATGAACCAAACGTTACTCATATCAAATTAGCCGAACTGGAAAAAGCTGGTAAGTTAAAAGCTGTTGTAACTCAAAATATTGATGGATTACATCAAAAAGCTGGTTCAAAGACTGTTTATGAATTACATGGAAGTGTGCTTAGAAATTATTGTATGAAATGTCATAAATTTTATGATGCGGAATATGTATTTAACAGTGCCGGAATTCCTAAATGTGAATGTGGAGGAATAATAAAACCAGACGTGGTACTATATGAAGAAGGTCTAGATAATAATATTGTATCTAAATCATTAGATGCTATTTTAAATGCGGAAACATTAATTATAGCTGGAACGTCATTGACAGTTCAACCAGCAAGTGGCTTAATTATGTATTTTCATGGCAAAAATTTAATACTAATTAATAGAGATGAAACTCCATATGATTACCGTGCAAACTTGGTTATACATGAAAAATTGGGAGATGTTTTTTCAAAAATAGAAATAGTTTAATTAATTATAAAGAATAAAGAGCCTCGTTTCGAGGCTCTTTAAGTTATATGTCAAATAAATAGTTGGATGTTGAAACAATGATGTTTTTTTCTTCAAATGTTTCATTAAAATCAGCATAGCAGGTATTAGATTTTTTATTTTTCATATAGCATATTACTTCATCAATTCCAGCATCATATAAAATATCTTGATATGTCTTTAATCTAAATTGAGATGATATTTGTTTTTGCTTTCCATCCATTTCCCACAAAAAAGAATTGTCATCGGTCATTTTTAAATATTCTCTAATTCCATTTTTGGGTTTGTGTATAATTTTATATAACAAAATAACAGGAATCATAAAAAACAATATACACATTAATAGAAGAACAATTGTTAAGATATTGGAAGCTTGAGGATTGTTATATGATACTTTTGCGGGATTGTTTTTGTAGTAATATAGATTAATATTATCATTTTCTTTAAATGTATTTTCAACAGTATCAGTTGAATATGATGCGCTTGAGTATTTTATATTATAATAAGTTTTTCCATCTACATCATATGAAACAAGAATAGTTCCTGATTCAGAAGCAATTATGGTACCAGTACATTCTTGCCAATTTAAAAGATTAGCTTGTGATATAAATGATAGAGTATATAATAGTATTGCTAGTTGAATGAATAGAATTCCTATAAAAATACACATTAAACTACTTATATCTTCTTTATTCATATTGAAATTATCTCCTTTCCAGCAACAAAAAATTCTTTATAATTAGTTTTGTTTACTATTAAGTATATTTTATTATTTATTTCTTCCCATTTTTGCTTTTTAGATTTAGTGTTGAAAATATAATAATAAGCCTTATTGTTTTCGGTATTTATCCATTTAACAATATAGCTTTCATTAACATGCTTTACTATCTCAGTTTCAATTACAATACCATTTTTTAAAATTCGCAAGTATTTATTATATATTATTATATAAAATAGAGCGATTAATACAAAAGCAATTGTGCAAACTATACCAAGAACAAAAATAGTGGAAGACAAATCTTGGGAAGAATCATCTTTTATCTCGACATAAATTTTGGTTGGAAAATCTTTTCGATATGAGAATATAAGATTTTCAATTGGTGTATTTTTTTCTTTTTTAGAAATTGTTCGTATTTTTTGGTAATCTACTCCATCAACTGAATATTTAACTACTTCATAGTCATCATATCTATCTATATTTACATTTGGAATTATAATTCTGTTATCTGAGTTAGAATTTATTTTTAAGATTGGAGTTAAAAATAACACGCAAAGAGATGCATAGATAAATAAAAAAGAAAAGAATCCAAATATAATTTTTTTGAGTCTTTCATATTTTATTTTTTTTAATAGTGTTTCCAATTTGTAAACCTCCTAATAATTAATAATTTTGACAGTTTGCAGTTATTATATAACATATGTATTAAATAAACAATTATACTTAGATAATAGTATGATTGTTGATACTTGTAATTGCAAGAAAAAATGGTATAATGATGGCGTAATGACAACCTTATAGTAGTAGAAAGGAAAGGATATGATTCATACATTTAAAATCCTGAATGATGAAGCCTCTGTTCAAGATACTATAAAGGCATATCGGATAAAAAATGGCCTGCAGGAAATATCTAGACAGATGAGTAATACATTTTGGGATGAAACAGGATGCAGTATTTTTGTAACATCAAAGTTCTTGAAATTACAAGAATATGAGATTCCGGAAGAGCAAGACTTGGCGTGTCATACAGAAGTAAACGCTATACTGGAGAACCGTATGACCTATTTTTATTCTTTCAAAATTGACCCTACCAAAGATATAGATGAAAGAATAAAAGAGTATTGCGAAAAGTATCACGTTGAAGAGCTTGAAAGATATGTAAATACCCCGTTTTGTGACGACATCGATGGGCATTGCGTTTGGGTGATTTCTCAACTTCGACCACTAATCTACGAAGAATGAAACTATAATTAGTGAATAAAAGGTGCTGGCAGGCTAATTTGCTGGCACCTTTGCTTTATTTGTTAAAAATAAGATTAATATCCTCATTGAATTTTTTGGAGTAAAGAAGTATAATACCAAAGGAATTTATTATTTTAATAGAAAGAAGGTATATATATGGACAAAAAAACAACTATGCTTATGATTTTAGATGGATTTGGAATTAATGAAAGAACAGAAGGAAATGCTGTAAAGCTTGCTAATATTCCAAATATTAACAATTTATATTTTGGCAAATATCCACATACAATATGCCATACAAGTGGTAGAGATGTTGGATTGCCAGATGGTCAAATGGGAAATTCAGAAGTAGGACATACAAATATTGGAGCAGGAAGAATTGTTTATCAAGAATTAACAAGAATTACAAAATCAATCGAAGATGGAGACTTTTTCAATATTCCAGAACTAGTTGCAGCAATTAATAATTGTAAAGAGCATAACTCAAAATTGCATATATTAGGATTATTATCAGATGGAGGCGTTCATAGTCATCAAAATCATTTATATGGAGTGCTAGAACTTGCCAAAAGAAATGGTGTTGAAAATACATTTGTACATTGTTTCTTAGATGGAAGAGATACTCCACCAGCATCTGCAGCAGGATATATTAATGAATTAGAAAATAAAATGAATGAAAT
>AUXO016258464.1_pt1 | contig 20581 bp, 20 predicted proteins | sample 768731 | NCBI WGS metagenome assembly AUXO01 (sample SAMN02715735, study PRJNA202380) | gut metagenome | biome: sheep rumen | host: Ovis aries | place: New Zealand: Palmerston North
CCAACGGTAAAGATATCTACATCATATCGCTTTATGTCATCAATCTTTTGACCTTCATACTCTTCAATAACAATCTCATCAGCCAAGCCTGTTGCTCTGACTGCCTCGATGCGTTCCATAAGAGATTGTTGCACATTGATTTTACCTCTGGCTTGATCAAAAACATCAGCTGTTACGCCTACAATAAGGTAATCACCCAGAGCTTTAGCTCGCTCTAAGAGTCGAATATGACCATAATGCAACAGGTCATAAGTACCGTATGTGATGACTTTTACCATAACCACACTATTTATCTAATTCAAGTAATGCGGACGTAAATTGCTCCATGCATTTCTTCTCACCAATTGAAACGCGAAGGCAGGTACCAAATTCGCCAACATTTGGGTAAGATTTGATCAGAATTTTTTTCTCAATTTTCATTCTTGCAACAATCTTCTCAGCATCTGTTTTGGTCTTAATGAATATGAAGTTGCCTGCCTCTCCCTTATGTGCATAGCCGTTAGCGTCAAGTTCATCAATGAGGTATTTTCGACCTTCATTGAACTTGTCTATCAAAGACTGAAGTACTCCTGGCGTTTCGATAATCTTTTCGGCAAACAGCATAGCGAAAGCATTGGTATTATGGGGAGTGCAAAGTTTCTGCACCATCTTTACACCTTCCGGCCATCCTGCAACATAGCCTAAACGGCAACCTGCCAACGAGAAGAGTTTGGAGAATGTACGTGTTATAAACACATGCTCGTGATTCAGAGCATAGTTGATAAACGTACCAGGATAGAAATAATGGTAAGCCTCGTCGATGAGTACAGTAATTTGTTTCTCATTAGCAACCTTCATAATGCACTCAAACTCTTCCTCGGAATAGACATTACCCATCGGGTTATTGGGATTGAGAAGAATAAGCATCTGGGTTTCATCGGTCAGTTCTTTGATGATATTATCAACGTCCATCGTCAAATCTTCATTATATGGAACCTTCACAAAGTTGCGACCATACATTTCAGAATATACCTGGAACATGAAATAGCTGGGGACAACACCAACCACCCTACCATTGGGCGATGTAAAAGCCTGAATGATATAGCGGATACCCTCAGCTGAGCCATTCACCAAGCACAGATGAGAAATATCAGTGCCAAGATAATTAGCTAATACCTCCGTAAAATGAAGCGTTTCTGGATATTGTCCCACAAAACGGGCATCAACTTCCTTTAATACTTCGTTTATAAACTCCTGAGGAAGTCCGCTGGGGTTTTCATTCAGGTCAAGACGCAAATAGTCCTTTCTCTCGTTTTGATCGAATATGCGAAATAGACTATCGATTTGTGGGCTTTTATAATACATTTCTATTTATTTTTAAAATCTATTTGTACATGGTGGTTATATATCTGCTTCCCTGTCGGCATTTCCATACAATTATCACCGTATATCCTTTTACAGTATGCAATAGGATTACCAGGGGCTTTAAATTTATATCCCTCAAAGACGACTTCGCCCAAAGGAAAGATTTCACTTTTCACTCTATCCTCTTTTTCAAACCCAACACCGAAATCAAAAGTCAAATGTTCATCTTTAGGTTTACCATATAATCTCAACAAGGGGTAAATGACCTTGTTAGCCCCGTAAAATGCGAAATTTAACAGTAATGAGTTGTTTTGGGGCTTTTTCATCCACAAATAGTTCACCACCTTTTTTGTGAACAAATTGACCTTCATAACATTTTTTCCATATCGAGGAACAACAGGAAACACATCTATCTGACACCCTCTAAACTTCAATGTTTTTTCTGTATATAAATCATCTTCATGCAAATACTCAGACTTCGTATCTCTTAATACAGGCCAGAATCTATAGTAACCCTCATCAGTGCGATGAGTTTGTAACACATAATCCCCTATTTGACGGTCTGAAAAAAGTTTCACCAGTTTCACACAGTCAGGATATGGCATATCAACATCAAGATCATCGTCCCATGGAATAAAGCCACCATGCCTTATAGCTCCCAGCAGAGTTCCTCCGTCAAGCCAATACTCTAAATCGTTCTTCTTACAGAATTCATCGAAGAAAATCAGCATTTCTAACATTCTCAGCTGGCCTTCCCTTCTATTTGATCCATCAGGATTATACTGTTTCCTGAGTTCTTCTTGCGTTTTTTTATCTAACATGTTTTCGTTATAAATTTAACTGGATTACTGTACAGTATCAGATTTCATCTTCAGCCACTTTACATTCCACAACACTGCCGGATGTTATAATTATTGTAACAATCCACCAGTATTCATCTTATACCAATAAAAAAAGTACCTGAATTGCTTTATCCAATAACATAACTTATTATTTATATATGCTTAACAAGATCTTGTGCTTTCTGATACTCCTGCGGGTTACCTATATCAATCCATAATCCATTTAATGGAAATCTGATCACTTTCTTTCCCTCTTCTATCAACTTCTCAATAAGGTCGGTTGCATTGAAGAAAGTATCTTCAGGAATCTCATCTAAAGCGGAATGCTTAATCAAATAAATTCCCGCATTGGCATAATAGTTATAAGTGGGTTTCTCAATGAGACCTTGAATATCTCTACCATCCAAATCAAAGATGCCGTAAGGTACGGAAATCGTATAAGGCACAGCTGCTACACTCATTTCTGCATCATGTTCTTTGAAATGCAGATAAAAGTCTTCATAGTTGATATTAGTAAACAAATCACTGTTCATCAGCAAGATAGTATCGTTATGGAACTCTTTCACAAAGCGAATGCTACCAATGGTTCCCAGATACTTCGGTTCTCTTACGGTATCCACTTTCACTTCGCCTCTTGGCTCCATAAAGTGCTCTTCTATCTGCTCTTTGAGATAGTTTACAGTGACGTTGATATGCTTCACACCAAACGAGATAAGACGGTCAATATTATGGTCAATAATGGCTTTATTCCCCACTGGAAGCAATGGTTTAGGGGTCTTTTCTGTTAAAGGACGCAACCTTTCGCCCTTACCGCCAGCCATCAGTACAGCATCAATTGGGAGTCTCGTTTTATATTTTTCCAGATTGATGATTTCAACTATGTGCTTATTGTCATCGAGTACTGGAACAAGGCTCATCCTTAAATCCCGTTGACGTTTCAGTTCCTTGACATTATTTACATCTTTTGCTTTCATATAATTGAAGCCACGATGCATAATAGCTTCTATCCTGTCATTTACAGAAGCGCCTGCTATCAAGGCTCTACGAGCGTCACCATCTGTCAGTGTACCAACCATTCGGCCGTCCTCATCAAGAACGAAAAGAACCAGTGGCTCTGGCGCTATTGAATTTATTTGCGACAAGGCCTCTACCAATGTCTTGCCTTCGTATATAAAATGTACAGACTCCATACCTACTTTTTTTATTTTTCAATGGTGTCAATAATCTGCAACAGGCCAAAATCCTTCTCAAAATCCCACTTGGGTTGCGAGCCTTTTATAACAGCATCTAAGAACGCCTGTAATTCATCACGATAAGGGTTCTCATCTATAAGATTGGAATAGCCTTCTATGTGCTCTGTTGTCAAATCAGCCAATAGTTGAACATCTTCTTTCTTCTGGATGTCATAACCTAATAAAGTTTCTGGCGTACCATCCCATGTAAGATGTAAATCTTCACCATAAACCTCAAAATGACGAACAGCCTTTCTTGCTACAACATCAGCTGCAAAAAGACCTTTTGCACCTGTTTCGTGTTCCAACATAATGAGGTAGTTATCATTATACTCAATATTCAGTTCCGTATTCTTACTTTTGAGGACTTGAACGGACTTGATATCACCAAAGGCAGTAACAATCCAAGGCAAATCTATTGTCAATATTTCACGACAACCATTCGTGCGAGGATTTCCAATAAAATAGTTATTATAACTCTCCCAAGGATGCCAATCAGGAAGATACTGGCCCACATGATAGATGTAGTTCAGTTTTCCTACTTTAGCCTCCTTGACTTTCTCTATTATTTTCAGCGTCTCTGCCTGATAGAGGAATGTAGAAGACAGGAAAAGGGTCAATCCTTTATCCTTGGCCAACTTCATATTCTCATCATACCCATCAAGTACCAGATTGATTTCTGTAAATACATGAAGGTTATTTTGCAAGCATTCCTTAATGATAGCGGAATGAGAAAGTGGAGACGTGCTAATTACTGCAGCTTCCGGTTGTTCCGCATTCACGACTTCACTGATGCTATTATAGCACTTAATTCCAAACTTCTCTTTTACTTCTTGACAACGCTCTTGATTGCTGTCTATGCCAAAGAGGGTCATATCTTTATGCTCAGACAACAAACGTATTCTGCGCTTGCCCATGGATCCTAATCCAATAACTATTATCTTCATTGTCTTCGTTTTTACTTGTCTAAACAAATACCTAATACATCATATGCTTCAGCTGCTGAGTTCATGGATGTTGTTGCACCTTTCTTCACCAACTCAATAAAATATCGCATCTGCGATTCATACTCATCAGCACCTGTCTGCTCAGAACGATAAATAACTTCTCCAGTATTGCTGGTTATTTCATTCTTCAACATATCCACCGTCCAAGTGCAATCATCAAAGAGAATTTCCATATACCTCTTAGCATCACGACGATAGTAATTCAGTACTACGTTAGCGCAGAAGTCACGATAAACCAAGTTAAAGTTGGCATAATCGTAAGCTCTGATACCCAAAGAGGATACATTTCTGAAAACAGCATGATGTTTTTCCGGCTTTCCGAATATCCAATAGACATAATCTACATCATGAATTAGATCTATATGAACACCTCCACCTAATTCAGGAATGGCACTATAACACTTCCTGAAGTCAGTACCTGGTCTCCACTCTGGCAAATATGAACCACAATAAACATTGATTTCATTGATACGAACGTCTTTTTTGTGTTCCGCAATATATTGATGAAGCCAAGTCAGGCAATCCATAAAACGCATATCACACGCCACATAGGTAAGGATCTTCTTGTCCTCTATCTCCTTAATGACATCATCATGTCCCAACTCTGCAAATACAGGTTTCTCAATGAAAAGAGGTAATCTGTAAGACAGAAGTTTCTGTATGGTCTCGAAATGCTTTGATGTTGGATTAGATATGATAATAAAATCAGGTAAGTTTTCTTTGATGTCATCATAGTCGTAAAAATCTTTAACATTCTCGTAAGGAACTGCGTCTTTTGATGAGCGCAGAGCAAAGATTTCTGCTTTTGGATCAATTTTTCTAATTGCCTTGATATGTTTTTTGGCAATCGAACCAATACCGATGAAAACAATTCTCATAGTTCAAAATCCAATTTGTTGTTTTCCATCAGATATGACATAAACTCAAAATCGATGGGATTGTCAAGGTCGAAACAGATATGGGGGACCAGATAAATCGTTGAGCGATCTGTATCTGAACTCTTGTAACCCAAATCAAAAAATTCTCTGCGATAATAATAGAACGAAGCGTTCTGCTCATAGACTATCGGGGCTGCTTGTCTTGACAGAGACAAGACATCATCCTTTACAAGATTATAAAAACCATTGGCTTTCTTCTCCACCATATTGAAGTAAGGATTCTTCGTTGCAGGACTGACGGAATACAGGTTAACAGCACCCTTCTCTTCTTCTATGATCTTGAAAGCTGCTAGTAAATCGTCAACTGTTCTCAAGGGTGAGGTTACATCCATATCCAAAAGATAATCATAACGTTTCCCAAATTGCTTTTCATAATGCAAAAGAGCATCTTTGATGGCATCCATTTTACCACAAGTATCATTTGCCAAATAATCAGGACGCTTATAATTTGAATCCAAACCACATTCTTTGGCTACTTTTCGTATCTCATCAGAATCGGTAGAGAGTACAATATCTACATTAGGGACTTTGTCTTGGAATTTTTTTGCCGTCTGAATGGTGTACCAGATAAGCGGTTTACCGTTCATCATCTTGATATTCTTGCCAGGGATTCCTTTAGAACCGCCTCTAGCACAGATTGTAATTAATATGTCCATATTTAATAAAGTTTTATCGGTTCGTCAATCTCAAAATCTTTAATTGCAGGCGCTCCTATCACAGAGTCCCAAAGCGAAGCACTGATACCCTCACCTGCTCTCTTGACAGTAAGAATATCTTCAGTCAAAATCTCACCTTTCTTAATAGGTCTTTTGGCAAGGATGGATTTCTGTACTACCTTGGCATTTTCAGCCTCACTCTTGTTGGGTCGCTTTATACCATCACCAAGTGCAACTTCAATATTGCGTATCTGCTGCAACATTAGCTTCAATTCTGCAGGTTCCAGGCTGGCCTTGTGGTCAGGGCCTTCCATGTTCTTGTCAAGCGTAAAGTGCTTCTCTACGATTTCAGCCCCCATTGCAACAGCAGCTACAGGAACTTCAGTACCCATAGTATGGTCACTATAGCCAACCTTGCACTTGAATGCTTCACGAAGGGTTATCATGGCATTCAGATTCACCTCGTTATAAGGGCAAGGATAGTTGGTAGTGCAATGTAACAGAGAAACACCATCAGCACCAGCTTGCAGAAGAGTATCGTATGCCAAAGCCACTTGTGCGATGTTCGACATGCCCGTGCTCAATATCACAGGTTTCTTGCAACTGCCAATTTTACGAAGGTAAGGAATATTAGTCACTTCACCTGAGCCCACCTTAATAAAGGGTAATCCCAAAGACACAAGGAACTCCAAACTCTCCTCCTCATCAGGAGTAGATAGAAAGTCTATCCCTATCTTCTTGCAATAGTCTTGTATAGTGCGGAAATGATCATAACTCAGTTCCAGACCTTTCAGCATATCATACTGGCTTTCTTCTTTGCCAGTATTTTCTGTCTGATAGGCTGCTTGTCGTGCAGATGCCGTCACAATATTTTCTGTCTTCCATGTTTGGAACTTCACAGCATCCACTCCGGCTTCTTTGGCTGCATCACATAGTTTCAATGCTAAATCAAGTTTGCCATTATGGTTTACACCAGCTTCCGCAATAATATATACGCTCATATTTTAATATTTATATTTCAGCAAATGATGCTTATAGTGTTCTGCCTTATCAGGATTCTTTGCTTTCCAGTCAGCACAGATGGCTTCATATAGTTCTTGGTTGAATACTAGTTTACCGATACAGAACTGACAAGTATCTTTCGAGAATCTGCGTTTAAACTGATACAGCGAGTTTTCCTCATCACCATTGATACCACCACCAAGATGGAATCGCTTTACTCCTCGTTTTTGTAGTTCTATAGCAGCATTCCACAACATAAAGTTGTTAGGAGATATCGCCAACTGGCTCTTATCGCTACCTGACAGATGATAGTGACCATAAGGGCCACTATACATAAAGATGGCAGCAGAAATAATCTGTCCTTCACTACTCTGCACACAGCCCAAGAAACTATCCGTGATTCCACACTTCAAATTGTCATAATAGACATCATCAAAATAGTAGAAACCATCTGCAGAAAGCTTATCCATTGTTGAGTCATAAAGATTGATGAACTCTTTCAAGTGCTCATAATTATCATCTACAATGAATGTACAGCCTGCTTTCTCTGCCTTGCGAATAACATTGCGATTCTTGGAATGAATCTCGTTTTTCCACACCTCATCCATCGTCTGGTCAAGATTAATGGCTACCGTCTTACGGTCTTCTATCACACGACCAACGGTCTCAAAGCCACCCTGATTCTGGAACAGCGGGTGGAAACGTACAAATCCTGCCACATAGTTATTCTCGTTACAATAGGACTTAAAAGCAGCCAATGCTCTGATGACAAACTCGTTATCATCGCAATTACACAATGGCCCTCCGTAGCCGTATGCAGTTTCAAAATCCTTGTATTGCTTGCCTTGGAACTCAAAGGTTCTTGCCAAGAAGGGGAAAAGCAGTATCTTTTCACTCTCTTGACAGACAAAACATTCTGCCTTTTCTGTATCGGTCTCGTACAATTTCACGTATTGTTCTGTGAAATAGACATCCTTTTTTTCTGGCAGGAACTCTTCTAAAAGGTGGTTCCAATGTGCAGTTATATCTATATTCATGATTATCTCTTATTCAACCAATCCTTCAACACACTTACCACATATTCAGAAGTATGGCCATCACCATAATAATTATCCACTATTGTAGGTTGGGCCAACATTTGTGCGAATGCCATCTTCAATGACTCGTAATCGCTATTGGTCTGTATCACATTCTTACAAAGGTGGCGTCCCTTCTGTCTATCGCCAATATTGATAACAGGAATGCCTAAGAACGGAGCCTCTACAATACCACTTGAAGAGTTGCCAATAACGCCTGCTGTCTGTCTCATATAACTGAGATAACGACGTTGACCCAAAGAATTAAACAGCTTGTATTTATTCTCGTCCTGCTTGACAACTTCTTCCCAGAATGTATTAATCTGCATACCACCAAAGTCCGCATTGGCCTTACTTATAACGAACTGAACGCCCTCTGTTTCGCTCATGGCTTCGAAGAGATTCTTTACCATATCAAGATTGTCTTCAAGCCCCAATTTTGTTTCAGGATGAAGAGTCACCAAGCACCACTTTTTGTTGATATCCAACTGTAAATTCTCAGCCAACTCTTCTCTACTCATCAATTCAAATCGCAAGAAGCTTTCCAAACCAGGTTCTCCTGCCGTATAGATTTGAGCATTACTGCCCAACATCCTGCGAAGATTCTCAGCGGAACTCTCTACACCAGGGAAATGAATAGCAGACATCATCGATATGGCATTGCGCACCTCATTGTCTATGGCTCCTTCCGTCACATCACCACCAGAAAGGTGTGCAACAGGAATGCCCATGACCAAAGCAGCACTCACTATGGGTAATAGCTCATAGCGATCACCCAATACCATCGCAATTTCTGGATTCAGCTTAGCAAAGGCATCGGCAAAACCTTCAGAGCATTTGCCCATCGAGCGCACAATACTGGCCTTATCATCAGAAGACAGTTGCATATCCACCTTGGCGGCAATTGGGTAGCCATCCTCTTCTATGAATCGATAGGTTAATCCATGTTCTTCTGACAAGTGCGCACCAGTAACGACAAGCTGAAGTTCAAGTTCGGGGTCTTGATGGACTCCATCTATAATCCACTTCAGCAAGCCATACTCTGAGCGGGCAGCGGTAACTATGCAAACTTTACTAGAATTCATTGCAAGTCTTTAACATATTCAAGATATTTTTCTGTACGGCCCAAAGATGCCATATCTTTTAGTACAAATTTTCCTGTAGGGTATGCGCCTGATTTCTCCAAATTACGAATAGATGGAATATTACTTTCTGCCACATAACTCAAACGGTACTTAAAACCCTCTTTAGCACATTTCTCATTTACAAGTCTCATCATAAGACCACCCAAACTCATACCTCTGTATTCCGGGAAAACGTTATAGCCAAGTCCTTCCACGGTCTCTGCATCGTTTTCTCTGTAATGAAAAGATGCCGCTACTGTGTTATTGTTTTCTTTATCACATAAGAATAGAAGGTGTCTTTTTTCATCTGCCAGGATGGAATCATAAACCGCATGGAACCGTTGAGGATCTGGTGGTGTAGTAAATCCACTATACTTAACAGCCTCTTCATCGCTTTTTATCCTAAGATAGATAAGAAAATCTTCTTCGTTCGGAAGAGCCTCTCTAAAAAAAAATCTTGTTGCAATTGCATCCATATTCCCATTACTATTTAATTCTACTTTGTATCATTTCATGCTTTGAAAGGATCTTTTTGGCCATTTTCAACATAGGGGGGCCTATAAATTTGCCTTCCTTAACAGCTACGCCTTTGCCTTCAGCCTTAGCTTCTGCTGTAAGTTGAACCATTTCTTCTGCCCAAGCAACTTCTTCCTCTGAAGGGGCGAAATACTGGTTGACCAAAGGTAACTCTTTTGGATTCAATACCAACATACCTTCAAAGCCAAGATTCTTGGAAAGAATAAGATTCTTTTCCAAATCTTCAAGATCATGAACCTTGATGTGAACTGTATCAATAGGTAAGACTCCTGTTGCGCGAGCTGCATTTACAATGGCATTGCGTGCATAGAAGATACTCTGACCATCTGGATCATGTTTACCACCAAGGTCTGTAACATAGTCCTCACAACCAAATGCAACTGCTATAACTCTATTGCAAGCGGTACAAATTTCCTTAATCTCTACAATCGCTCCTGCAGTCTCAATAAGAGGTATGAGTTTGAATGTACCTACAGGTATGTTTTTCTCATATTCAATCGTCTCAAGGAGCTTGCCTACGAAATACACATCTTCCTCCTTCGTTGACTTCGGATACATGAATCCTGTAACCCCAGGAATAGTGAGTTGATAGAGATCTTTCAGCAACTCGCCACTCTCACGATCATTGACACGTGGGAAAATCAACTTTCCTTGTGCCTCCGGCCTTGTAACAAACTCTTTGATGTTATCACGAGCCTGCTGCTTATCAACTAAAGGCACAGAGTCCTCAATATCAAGCAGCAACACGTCTGCATCTCTACGTAGACTACTATCAAGCAACTTTGGGTTATGCGCAGGAACAAACATCAAACTGCGCATCAAATATATCTGATTATCCATTATTACGCTTTTTTATAAGTACATGACGACGGAATGAAAGGACATCCTCTCCACGTTGGTTATAAGCTACAGACTCTACATAAATAATACCTCGATCATTTTTTGATTTTGACTCGCGTTTGTCGAGTATTGTAGAACGAACATAGATGGTATCATTAAGGAATGTAGGAGCTAAATGCTTCACATCCTCATATCCCAGATTTGCAATGGCCTTACCACTAATATCTGGAACTGTTATGCCTACAGCTAATGAGAAAACAAGTGTTCCTACTACAAGCACCTTACCATGTTGGTTCTTAGAAGCATAGTCTATATTGGTGTGAACAGGATGATTGTTCATTGTTAACAACGAAAACAAATTATTATCACTCTCGAATATTGTTTTCGAGAGCTCGTGCTTGATTACTTCACCAACAGTGAAGTCCTCATAATAATGTCCAATTGGGGATGGTTCCATAATTATCAATCTTTATTAATGTTATTTTCTAAAACAGAAAGTAATCTATCCATATCAGACCGGCCATTGCGCTGATCAATTATCAAGGACAGTTCCTCCCTTGACATTTGCTCACCTCGTTTTACATTCATGCCGTCTAACGGCCAATGCACAGGGCAGAAGATTTCTTCCTTAAACATCGCCTTACGAACAGCATCCCTGTTCTTCAAAACAACAGGTATAAACAAAGGAACATGGTCTTCTAAGAGTGGAAGCAATGGCTTTATACCAATCTTTTCTAATTGTTCTACCAAATATACTGCATTGTTAAGCCTTCGAACCTTTACGTGTTCTTCGTTCATAAACGAATAGAGTTTTTCGGCTATCAAGCTCATACCACATTCCTGCTCGCTATCAATCAACGACTCTCCCTTTTCAAATAATTCAAGATAAATCTGATCATTGAAATTACCCTCTCGCATTGACTTAAGCAATGCAGCAGCAGCCTTGTATTGACCAAAGGTATTGGGAGTGGTGACTCTGGGTAAATGGTATTTCGTTTTTACCAAACCACCATCAGGAACAGCAAAGGTCTTACGAAGACTGGTGAACTTGAAATCAACACCATCAAGGGGCTTAATAAATTCATAATAAGCCTGTACATCATCTTCAATAATGATGGCCTTATCATCAATTTCTCGAATCGCCTTGATCTGACCGCTTAAGTCCTGAAGCCCAAAGTAATTGATAAATAGAACTGCTGTTCCTTTTTTGTAAAGCGGTTGAAAAGAAGCTGGTTCTAACTCCAAATTCTCATTGATAGGATAGAACGTGTAGTCCAGTCCTAACTCCTTAACAGGAACAAGTACAGAACTACACAAATAGTCAGGCAGAAGGACATGATTAACGTCCTTCTCCTGCCTTAGATATTTCAGAATCTGAAACAAAGCAGCCCTACCTGATGAATAAGTATAAACATCAGGTGTCTCTAAATGTCCATTTTGAGCATTCAGGATGTCAGTTACTGCTATTTGAAATTCACCGCCTATCATTATGCAATAATCAAAGATTTAATAGTTTTTATCATTAGTCATGTATTAGCCTGCATATAGGTACATCCCAACTGATTGCAAACTTCAGCACTGTGTCTTCAAAACTGGTTTAAGGACATCGGAGACACGACAGATTGCAAGTAGTAGTGATTCATCGTAATGACTTATTATCTCCTTCCTTTGTAAATTCTAACATATAAGAATCCCAATAAATATGATAAAGTTGGGAACTTTATAATCATTCGATTTTTAAACGATGCTTGTTTTAAAAATGCATTGGGTAAGAATTGTGCGATTCTTTCCTTAAGCGTTTGGAATAACGGACGAGCCTCCTTCCAATTAAGTTTGCTTAACATAACCATTGTATATGCGGAATATGTCAAGTACTTATAGTCAATAAGCTCTTTGAATTCATCCGTATAGAAGCCCCTTTGCCTTAAATTTTCTATATACAAATCGGTGGCTGTAATCCTATCTTTCACTTTTTGAATAGAAGGACGTGCTGTAATTGAAGTAGGAATATGCGAATAATAATATAAAGGGACATCTATGCCTTTTATCGATTTCGCATAAAACAGGACACAATAGAGTATTGGAATGTCTGCATAAATAAATTTCCTAGGATAATACAAATCATTCTTTATAAATATTTCTCTCCTAATCAGATTCCCAATCATTGCAAACCCATTCTGCAAGGCTTTCGACAGAATATAGTTCCTGTCTGAACTGATTTCAAGAGCTTTGGTTATTCTTTCTGTACGGTCTCTAAATACCGACACATGGGCAGAACCGACAATATCATATTTACCGTTCTCAGAAGCCACTATTAATGTCTCTATCGCGTCTTCTCTCAACCAATCATCATTATCAACAATACATACATATTCTCCAGTAGCATTGATAATCCCAGAATCGTATGCACCACCACCTCTCTGATTTTCCTCATGGTTAATAACGACCACTCGTGAATCACGGGCAGCATAATCATTAATTACTTGAAGAGACCGGTCGGTTGAGCAGTCATTGATACATAAAATTTCTATGTTTTTATATGTCTGACCCAATAGTGAGTCCAAGCATGTATGCAAAAAAATTTCAGCGTTATATACCGCTACGACGATACTAACTTTGATTTCCGATTGTGATTTATCCATTATGATTCGATTATAGTTTATATTGTTCTTACGCTTGATGGTATATTCACCACACGGTCAGCAAAGAAGATAGTGTTCTCTAATCCGTCATTTTCACAATTCTCGAACATGGGCAAACGATTCATCAGTTCCCAGATAGGTCTGGTCATCACGCCATTATCATTAGTTTCCTGCAAGAATTCCAATTGCTTGTCATGGTCTGGCAGAATTACCACATTCAGCCAATAGTTTGAGAAGCTATTCTCTGGCTCAGTAAAGAATTCAATGCCATCTACGCTCTTGAAGTACTCTGCATATGCTGCAGCGGTTGCACGCTTATCTGCAACATACTTATCAAGATTCTCCAACTGAGCACAGCCCAGAGCTGCATTGATGTTTGGCATACGGTAGTTATAGCCTATATGATCGTGACGGAACTCCCAACGGTGGGGTATCTTAGCCTGAGTTGTGATATGCTTAGCGTAAGCGCCCATCTCTTCATCATTGAAAAGCATCATACCACCGCCACCCGTGGTGATGGTCTTGTTGCCATTGAAACTGATAGCACCAACTTTACCAAAAGTACCGGTGTGCTGGCCTTTGTACTTTGAGCCAATACTTTCAGCAGCATCCTCTACCAGTTCAATATGCCACTCTTTACAGAGTGCGGTAATCTCCTCGATACGAACAGGATGGCCAAAGGTATGCATAGGTACGCAAGCCTTGATTCTGCGACCAGTGTTCTTGTTGTAGCAAGCATATTCATCCTCTTTGAATGCAAAGTCATGACCCTTGTCAAGTTCATTGATGCGGGTATTCTTACGAACCTCTGCATTCTTCTGGAGCCATTCCTTCATGGCATCAGGAGAGAGGCCCATTGTTGAGCGGTCAACATCAATGAATACAGGATGAGCACCAATATAGCTCAATGCATTACATGTAGCAATAAAGGTCAAAGCCTGCGTAAGTACTTCGTCATCACGCTTTACGCCAACAAGCATCAGGCTCATGTGGAGGGCATTAGTACCGCTTACGCAAACAACAGCACGCTTCGCGCCTGTATATGCGGCCATATCCTCCTCGAAACGGTCAACAAACTTACCCACAGAACTAACGAAGGTTGTGTCAATACACTCGTTCAGATACTTCTTCTCGTTACCAATAAACTTGGGTACAGCCAAGGGAACAAACTCCTGGTTGCTGTACAACTCTTTAATAAAATCAATTGTATTACCGTACATATAACTATTATTTATTTCGCCCAAATTCCCTTACTTTTTCCACACAATATCTTCTCCAACTGAATCTTTGCGAAAATTGCTTGCGCAAAATAACAAAGTGCTGGTGCTATCATAACACCTATCAAACCGAAATAACGGCACGAAAATATCATCATTGGGTATGATATGAGAGCAAAGATGATATATATAATCAACTGGAGTCTTACAGTTCCAATACCATTTATCAAGTTCATATAAAGTGCACCTAAGGTTTGCATCAATACGAAAATACCCATACCTATGGTTAAAGAAGTTTCAATTGCCACTTCTTCACCAATCCAGTAATGATAGAATATTCCCGCAAAGAACATCATTCCTACAACAACAACAACAGCGCACAGCCACAATCGTTCAAGAACTGTCTTTACACGTCGCATCCATCTAAAATCATTTTGATTATAGGCATCTGTAAAGGCCGTCCAAAATGGAGATAATACAATCATCGCAACTGAGTATATTATGTTAAAATACTTGTTTGCAATATTATAACGTGTAACTGCCTCTGCACCAACCTCTCTTGATATGGCAATGTTAATAATCTGGAATATAGCAATCATGCATAAATATATCACAAAGAACTTTATCCCTAGAGATAGAATATTCTTTATCAATTTCGGTTTGTAATAACGCATGCTTGGAGTATATTGTCTGTACTGCGTAAAACGGAAAGCTATTATGGACCATAACAGTATCGTAAGTGTTGGTATACCTGCATAAAACAATGCCAAATTCAACAAGCTCCCCTCCGAATATTTTGTCAGTAAAAAAATAGCAATTAATGACAATAACTGGCCTGAGACACCTAATAAAGAGCCTAATGCAGGACGTTGGTCTGCAGTAAGCAAAGTAGTAAAAAGAGATGTAACTATGTTTAAACAGAAAAAACCTGCAAGAATAACAAATACTTTATTTAACTCATCTCGATAACAACTATCCACATTCAAAATCACATCCCATTTTAAAAAGAAATTTCCCAGCATCGCTATTAAGAAAAGACCTAACACAACCATTCCCAGAGTGAAATATGTTGTAGTCACATACTGTTTAGCCAATTCTATGTCGTTCTTGGCTTTTGCCTCTGCAAACCTATTCCTCATTCCCATACCCAGTCCAAGATTGAAGAATCCTATCCAAGCTATGATAGAAGATAAAGTCAACCAAATACCATAACGAGTGGGATTGACATAATGAATAGTGAGTGGCACCACAGCCAAAGAAATGAAGATGCTTAGGCCTTTCGCCCCAAAAGAAAGAATAATGTTAAATACAGACTTTCGCGATCTTGTTCCTAATTGTTCGTAGCGTGTCTTTATCTGAGTTAGTACATTCATTATATAATTGTTTTTGATAACATTAAAACAATACGACATTCTTTTCTCGAATACGCAAAACTGAAGGCATTGCTTATTACGCTCATCTAACTACTTCTTGTGTGTATTTTCTATAAATTGCACTTTATCCATTCTGTTAAACCAGGCAATATGTCTTTTAATTCAGATTTGCATTCATAACCGGTATCTTTATATAGCAAATCCAAATCAACCATTGAATAATCCAAATCCAATGGGTCCTTATATTCTCCAAACTTCAGTTCAACTTCAGGAGCCACTATATCGCGAATCTCTTCTATCCAAGAACGGAAGGTTCTCAGCTTTCTATGGCCAACATAGTAAGAGCGGCCAGCCTTTCCTTTTTCTGCAACAGCAATAAAAGCACCAACAATATCCTCAACATATACCATGTCATAAAGATTATTTCCCTCGATAAGTTTGGGAGACTCACCTACTATCAGAGATTTCATCACTACGTTAAACAATTGCATAGAACGATTACCCTCTCCGTAAGGCATTGGTATCATTGTTGCGACATACTCAGTATCGTTCTTTGTTGCCAGTGTTTTGATAATAAGTTCGAGAGCCGTCTTCGCAGTAGCATAGATACAAGTGGTTCTTGGTTGGAAATCAAGCGTGTTAATAAACTGCTTGATTTCTATCTGATTATTTGTACCAGAATTCACGAATCGTTTACAGCCCATTTTTACTGCAGCCATATAAGCATCGCATGCATATTTGGCATTAGAAAGCTGCAATTCGTAATTTATAAATGAGGTCTGCAATAATCCGCCAGCCCAGGCAAAATGGAAGAATACGTCAACCTTCTCATTGATTTTTTCCGGCAAATGGATATAGTCTTCAAATGTTGCCACTACCGCCTTATACATGGGCGAATCAGCAAACTGCTGTTGGGATGCTTCATTAACATCAACGCCGATTACCCTAACGCCATTATCCAATAACCTCCTACACAAATGTGAGCCAAGGAAACCGCCCACACCGGTTATCACAACTGTTTTAAATGAAATATCCATTTCCTTCATCACCTATTATAGATTACTCTTTTTTATGTATTCCGTCACAAATGCGGACTGCCGCTCTATTATTCTATAATTCTCCACTCGAATGTTGGAATCGTTTATGCAATTATGGAAATGGCGTATAGAGCGTTCAAAAGCATTGTCTGCTGGCAATTTACGGGTCTCGTAGTCCTGATTATGCTTGATAACCACATCAGGCTCCAAACCGTCAGGAGCGGTAAGAATACGACCTGTTGTAAGTGTTCCAGTGCTTCCCCAGGCCTCTAATTCGCACTTATAATCACAATCCATACCGAATGACAACTGACAAGTAATACCTTCATCATTTACCATAGTGGCAGAACCAAATATATCTACCTCCCATTCAGGCTCATTGCACGCATTGGCACAAACCAAACGTGCTGTATCACCCAACAACCATGAAGCATACTTCATGCAATAACCACCAGCGTCAAGCAATGCGCCACCACCAAGGGCTTTGTTATAACGGAAGTCATTTGCCGCACGACGAGGGAAGCCAAATGACACACGATACTGTCTGACTCTTCCAATCTCTCCCGATGCAATAATATCATTTACTGCTTGTAACTGTTTGTGGAAGATGAACATATAGTTCTCATGTACGGCAAGGCCTTTTTCCTTCGCCATTGAAATGAGAGTTTGGCTATCTGCCAAAGATGTGGTGAAAGGCTTTTCCACATAGGCGTGTTTGCCTGCTTCCAACACTTTCTTTGCCCATTTAAAATGCAATGCTGGAGGTAATGGAAGATAAACAACATCTACCTCTGAGGACTCAATCAGGGTCTGATAACCCTCATATATTTTACCGCCATAGTTGTCTACAAATGTCTGAGCTTTAGCTCTTTCCTTCGCTAATATCTCATCTGTAGCCCCAACAAATTCTTCCTTGCTGGCTATGGCAACACCTGTAAACTCAAATTCTTTTACTCGCTGTAATGAAGGTAGAAAACGGCGAAAGGCTATCTCTGATGGACAAATTACTCCTACTTTATAACTCATAGCGGCATATAGTTTAAGGCTGAGAGCAGACTCCTAGCCTGAATGTTTATATAATTGTTGAACTTTAAGAAGCGATAAATCTGACCAAGTGTCATCCAACGGTAGCGTTCTGGCAATTCACTTGGGAAGTTATCGTCAGCCACAACAATCATATTTCGATTCTGTTCACGATAGAAACGACCACCTTCTTCCGATTGCAGCACATCGTATACGACACGTTCTTTGGGTGCTTCAAGGACATAGTCTGTAAAAGTTGCTCTGCCTTCACCACTATAAGCACGGAAATTATCTGTAAGACTTTGGACCGTTGGCGCCAATTCTAAGACATCATAGTTTCCACACTCCATCTTAGCTTGGACAAGAAAATGCCATACCCCTCCCTTTTTCTTAATGATGAAGGCGCATAGTCCTTGCTGCATTGGTTGCACAAGCGGTTGACACCAACTAGTAACTTCGCGGCTCGATATGGACACCTTCACGCCTATTATGCGGAAAAACTTTCCATTATCATTGGCTATCTCTGTTTCTGAACGATACCATCCTTGCAGTTTATCAATTGGCTTAGTTTTTACAATTAAGTCATATTTAGCTTTCAAACCTGTGAGCCATGAAAGCAATTGTCTCATTGTAGTTACTCCGCTTGTAGTTTGAGCAGACTTTATCAAGCCACGGCCAAATTCAGACATTGTCAAGGAAGCTGTCATTGGTGAAATATAATCTGTAAAATCTATGCCCGACAATACTGTTCGGGTATCCATATTCACCATATTATCAACAGACATAAAGCTCTTAATTTGGCCTAATGTCATCCAACGGAAATCTGGGAGAACTTCAACTTCTTCATCTACTTTAATGATGATATTACGATTTCGTTTGCGAAGGAAACGGGCACCTTGCTCACTCTGCAACTGATCGAGAAGTACATTCTCTGGCTTCACGTTTACGAAGTAGTCCAGATAAGCTGGTTTTTTTCCCTTATGAACACGCGAATAGTTACTCTTAGTGGCTTGCAATGTTGGACTAATCTGAACACAATTCACATTACCTGGTTCAATCTTGGCTTGCATTAAGAAATAAAGAACTCCATTTATCTCTTTTGTAAGGATACCAAGATAGCCCACCTCGGGCTGATTGATGATAGGCTGATCCCATGAAGGTGTCTTTCCATAATCAGTTTCAATATGGATACCTTCTATAGAGAAAAACTTACCTGAGTTATGGTGCAGACTTCCTTCCTCATCAACATGCCAACCTTCCATTTCATTGAATGGAATTAGGTTAACATCCACATGTACCTCTCGATTTCTTTGTTCAATCCACTCACGCAACTCTTCAGTGCTATTGAAAGGATTGTCAGTCGTTAAAAGAGAATGTATCATATATTTCGTAATTTTTTATATTCTTCGTAATCAGCGATATACTTATCTTGTGAGTATTCTTCCTCAGCTAGAATCAATGAAACACCATCTTCTTTATAGCTATGTGTCCTGAACCAAACGCCTGGTTTTATCACCAGTCCTTTTGAAGGGTCATCAAGAACTACACTTGTTTTACTCACCGTATCATCCAAATCAACAATGAAAGAACCATGAACTGCTACCATTATTTCAGAGCTATCTAGTAAAGCGTGAGCACCCCTATCCTTTCCTTCCAGAATGTGATGCAACCAGAAAACACGTCTTACTGCAAAGGGTAGCTCCTTATCCAATACACTGATAGCACCACGTTCATCCGTGAACGTAGGTACATCTATCAGTACACAATCCTTAACTGTATTGCTTGTAACCATTACTTTTGAGGGCCTTTCATGTCTGTATGAGTGAAAGATAGAGAGGTTATCACCTCTTTCATCTCATCTATAACTTTCAACAAATATTGACCATACTGATTCTTCAGCATCGGCTGAGCAAGCTCTCTCATCTTTTCTTCGCTTATCCAGCCATTGCGATAGGCAATACCTTCCAGACAGGCAACCTTTAATCCCTGTCTCTTCTCTATAACCTCAACAAAGGTACTTGCCTCAGCCAAAGAATCATGCGTACCGGTATCAAGCCATGCAAAGCCTCGGCCAAAGACTTGTACCTTTAATTCGCCATCATTCAGAAACTCTTGGTTTACCGTGGTAATCTCAAGCTCGCCTCTTGCTGATGGCTTAATATGCTTGGCAACATCAACTACTTTATTGGGGTAGAAATACAATCCCACTACTGCATAATTGCTCTTGGGCTCCTTAGGTTTCTCCTCAATTGAGAGACAGTTGCCTTCACGGTCAAATTCAGCAACACCATAACGCTCAGGGTCTGATACCCAATAGCCGAATACCGATGCCTTACCATTCTTATCAGCATCGTTCACAGCATTGCGAAGCAACTTGGTGAAACCTGCACCGTAGAAGATATTGTCACCAAGAACCATACAGGCTGAGTCATCACCAATGAACTTCTCACCAATGATAAATGCTTGTGCTAAGCCGTCAGGAGATGGTTGCTCGGCATACTCAAAGTGTACGCCATAATCGCTACCATCACCCAATAGGCGTTTGAAACCTGGAAGGTCGTAAGGTGTAGAGATAATGAGTATCTCACGAATTCCTGCCAACATCAATACAGAAATTGGATAGTATATCATCGGTTTGTCGTAGATAGGCATCAACTGCTTAGAGATACCCTTGGTGATTGGATAGAGGCG
>AUXO012090474.1_pt1 | contig 20570 bp, 17 predicted proteins | sample 768731 | NCBI WGS metagenome assembly AUXO01 (sample SAMN02715735, study PRJNA202380) | gut metagenome | biome: sheep rumen | host: Ovis aries | place: New Zealand: Palmerston North
TGTAGGTACGGTGGCTGAAAAAACTGCTATGCAGTATGCTGTGGACTACTGTAAATACAGAGGCTTGGATAAGAGCTGGCCGGAGATGGAGAGACTATCCAGAGGCTGTATAGATGTAAAGAGAACTACTGGTCAGCATCCGGGTGGTATCATAGTCACACCGGATGACGAGGAGATTTATAGCTTTACGCCTGTTCAGAGACCTGCAAATGATCAGACGGTAGATATCATAACAACACATTTTGAGTATCATGCCATAGAGCATAACCTGCTCAAGTTTGATATCCTCGGACACGATGATCCTACCATGATCAGACGACTGGAGGATCTTACCGGTGTAAATGTTAAAACGATTCCTTTTGATGATAAAAATGTTATGGAGCTTTTCAAAAGCACCAAGCCTCTCGGTATCAAGCCGGAGGATATAAACGGTATACCGCTTGGATGTCTGGGAGTTCCTGAGTTTGGTACTGAATTTGCCATGCAGATGCTTGTGGATGCAGATCCTCAGAGCTTTTCTGATCTGGTAAGAATAGCAGGTCTGTCGCACGGAACTGACGTTTGGCTCGGAAATGCACAGAAGCTTATCCAGGAGGGTAAGTGTAAACTTTCGAGTGCTATATGCTGTCGAGACGATATAATGGTCTATCTCCTTAATCAGGGACTTGAATCGGGCGATGCATTTACCATAATGGAGAGAGTGCGTAAAGGAACAGTTGCAAAGGGCAAATGTGCTGAGTGGCCGGACTTCAAGAAGAAGATGGAAGCGCACGGAGTTCAGGACTGGTATATATGGAGCTGTGAGCAGATTAAGTACATGTTCCCGAAAGCGCATGCTGTTGCTTATGTTATGATGTCCTGGAGAGTTGCTTATTACAAGATATACTACCCACTTGCTTATTATGCTGCATATTTCAGTATCAGAGCCGATTCCTTCTCCTTTGAAATCATGTGTCAGGGTGAGGAACATCTGGATATGGTTATGCAGGAATACAAGGCTATGGATAAGAACAAGATGTCGGCAACAGAAAAGGGACTTCTCAAGGATATGAAGATCGTTAAGGAGATGTATGCAAGAGGCTTTGAGTTTGAGCCACTGGATATTTACAGAGCCAAGGCAAAGGCCTTCCAGATAGTTAATGGCAAGATCATGCCAAGCTTCCTCTCTATCGATAAGATGGGCGAGAGTGCCGCTGTTCAGATGGAAGAGGCTGCGAAGGATGGACTATTCCTGTCCCAGCAGGAGCTTAGAAGTAGGGCGAAGTTATCCTCTACAGTTGTAGAAAAGATGGCAGAGCTGGGTATACTCGGGGATATGCCTGAGACGAGCCAGCTTACATTTGATTTTCTTTAAAAAGTTGCATACATATGTTACAATAAAATTTGGCGTAAATTTAGACATTCAGATGGTGGTTCAGATCAGATCTGGCCGCCATCTCTAAGAAGGGGAAATGATATGAAGATAAGACTTGCCGATTATGTTGCGGATTTTGTAGTAAGTAATGGAATTACTGAATGCTTCACCGTGGTTGGTGGCGGTGCGATGCATCTGAATGATGCCTTCGGACATAAGGAAGGACTTCACAGCACATATAACCATCATGAGCAGGGAAGTGCTATAGCTGCGGAGGCTTATGCCAGGCTGAACAACAAGCCTGCGCTTCTTTGTGTTACGACTGGTCCCGGTGGAACCAATGCTTTGACAGGTGTTGTAGGCGGATGGCTGGATTCCATACCGATGTTTGTTGTTTCAGGTCAGGTTAGATATGATACTACGGCCAGATACAATGAACAGTTTACTGACGGAGCTCATCTTCGTGCAGTTGGTGATCAGGAGTTTGATATAACAAAAAGCGTTGACTGCATGTGTAAGTACGCAACCATGATAGAAGATCCCCTTACTATTAGATATGCTCTTGAGAAAGCATTTAAGCTTGCTACTACCGGAAGACCCGGCCCTGTATGGCTGGATATCCCTGTAAACTATCAGGGTATGATTATTGAGACTGATGATCTCTATCCGGGATATTTTGGTTCTGAGGACGAGAAGAAGGATATGGCAGAACTTCCTGCACCTGTTTCTGAGGATACAGTAAGAACTGTTCTGGACAAGCTTCTCGCAGCTGAGAGACCTGTTATTTATGCAGGTAACGGAATCAGACTTTCCGGTGGTTATGATATATTCCGTGAAGTAGTTGATAAGCTTGGTGTGCCTGTATGTACATACTGGGATGCTATAGATATGATAGAGACTGACCATCCGCTTTACTGTGGACGTGGTGGAAATATGGGCGATAGAGCCGGAAACTTTGCGGTTCAGAATGCAGACCTGGTACTTGCTATAGGTAACAGACTTCCAATCAGAGTAGTTGGTTATAACTTCAGCACATGGGCCAGAGAGGCTGAAGTCATTATGGTTGATATAGATGCGGCTGAGCTTAAGAAGCATACTATCCATGTTGAGATGCCTGTACATGCAGACGCAAAGGATTTCCTCACTAAGCTCTTGGCTGAGATAGATGCGAGAGGTGCATCCTCTTCAAGAACTGAGTGGGCCGAGCAGTGCCGTGTATGGAAAGAGAAGTACCCTGTTGTTCAAGAGAAGCATTGGAATGAATCAAAGGATTTTGCAAATGCATATGCTTCATTTGACTATATAAGCAGGAATCTTCCGGAAGGTTCTCTGACAGTAACAAGTAATGGAACGTGTTGTGTTGCAGGACATCAGAGCTGGTTTATCAAGAAGGGAACCAGATTCTTTAATAACAATGCCATAGCAAGTATGGGATACGGACTACCTGCTGCTATAGGTGCATGTCTCGCTAATGATTGCAAGGATACAGTTTGTCTTGAGGGCGATGGCAGTATCATGATGAATCTTCAGGAGCTTCAGACTATTGTCACAAACAAGCTTCCTATTAAGCTGTTTATGATAAATAATGATGGATATCATTCTATCAGGCAGACTCAGAACAATCTGTTTAAGGATCATTGCAAGATTGGAATAGGACCTGAGAGTAACGACCTCTCATTCCCTGATTTTAGCAAGCTGATTCCTGCATTTGGAATGAAGTATGTATCAGCTCATACAAATGATGAGATGAAGACTGTTGTTGATGAAGTGCTCAGCACTGAAGGTCCTGTTTTCTGTGAGATATTTGTTACGACTACACAGATATTTGAACCTAAGTCTTCTACAAAGAGACTTGAAGACGGAACTCTTGTGAGTCCTCCGCTTGAGGACCTGGCTCCGTTCCTTCCAAAGGAAGAGCTTCTTGAAAATATGTATATAACACCGATGGAGTAGAAAACCATGACTTTGTTAAAACGTTTCCTGACTGAGAGTAAGGATGTTAAGAAGTCAGGTGTATTCTGGAATATGGTTGCAAGTATGCTGGTTGCATTTCAATCAGTTATTCTTCTCATTATCATGAACCGTACAGTCGGTCTCGTTGTTTCCGGTATCTATACTATGGGAAACACGGATTGCAACCTGTTCCTGTCAATCGGAAAGTATGGTACGAGATTCTACCAGGTTTCTGATGTTAAAAGAGAATATAAGTTCAGAGAGTACCGAATGGCCAGAGTTATAAGCACTATCGCTATGGCTTTAGTTTCGATAGTTTATGTGCTCATTGTAGCAGGTCAGAACGAATATTCCACAAATAAGATGATGATCATCATCTGGATGTGTCTCTTCAAGCTTCCTGATGCATTTGAGGATGTATATTACGGAGATTATCAGAAGAATGAGAGACTTGATGTGGCTTCAAAGGCTATGGCACTACGTATGATAATTACGATAGTTCTTTGGGCAGTTCTTATTGTAGTCACAAGGAGTCTCCTGATATCAGTTATAGTTTCGACTATAGTTACAAGTTTACTTATGGCGCTTTTTCTGCTCCTCACAAGAGAGTATTGTACTGAGAGAGAACCATACAAGATGCCGAGAGTGTGGAAGCTTCTTCTGGTTACACTTCCTCTTTGCATAGGTTCATTCCTTACTCTTTATATAGGAGCTGCACCGAGAAATGCTATAGATGCACATCTGAATGATGAGCTTCAGGCTATATATGGTTTCATAGCTATGCCTGTTTTCGTTGTTCAGCTGCTTGTGCTGTTTATATTTAATCCTATGCTTTATGGCATATCCTGTCTGTGGAATGAGGGAAAGCTCAGAAAGTATGTCATGGATTGTCTGAGGCAGGTTATTTTTGTTATCGTAATAACCGTTGTATGTATCGCCGGAGCCTGGCTGCTCGGAATACCTGTTCTGTCAGCTATGTATGGTGTAGATCTGGCACCTTATAAGTCGGACCTTCTTATCATGATGCTCGGAAGCGGACTACTTGGTTTTGCAGGACTGATGGGAAATCTTCTTACTGTTATGAGATATCAGAATGCAATTCTCGGTGGCTATATCATAGTGTCTGTAATAGCATTTCTTTTCTCTGATAAAGCAGTAATTGATCATGGAATAAGGGGAGCAGTACTTATATATCTGATTCTCCTCACACTTCTCAGTATGATTTTCCTCGGAGTTTATCTCTTTGGAATCTTCAGAAAGAGAGATGAACTTAGAAGAGAAAAACAGTCTGAAAAGACTGAAGCAGTGTAAAGGTGTAAAGTATAGAAACAGTTTAAAGAAAGAAACAGTCTGAAAAGGAGTTCTAAATGATTCTGTATATAGATCCCGGAACGGGAAGTATGCTCATAACAATTATCATAGGTCTCTTCGGAACGGCACTTTATTTCCTGAGAAATCTGTTCCTTAAAGTCAGATTCTTCGGAAAGAAGGATAAGTCGAATGGCGAAAAGCTTCCGATAGTAATATTCTCTGATGATAAGAGATACTGGAATGTTTTTGAGCCTATATGTGATGAACTTGAAAAGAGAGAAGAGAAGGCAGTCTATATGACTGAATCTGAGGATGATCCTGCTCTTGAAAAGGAATATAAGTTTGTTGAGACTAAGTGTATAGGTAAGGGAAATGATGCGTATGTTAAGCTTAATCACTTAAAGGCATATGTTGTACTTTCAACGACACCAAGTCTTGATGTATTCCAGTGGAAGAGATCAAAGGATGTTGATTATTACGCTCATATATTGCATGCACCAGGTGATCTAACGATGTATAGAATGTTTGGGATAGATTATTATGATGCTCTTCTTTTATCTGGAGAATTTCAAGGCGAACAAAATAGAGAACTTGAAAAATTAAGAAATCTCCCCGAAAAAGAGATGGTTTATGTTGGATTATCTTATATGGATCAACTTCAGGAAAAGCTTGAAAACTTCAATATTAACCAGAATAAACAAAAAAAGAATATGTCAGATTCGAAAGAAAAAGTTGTACTTCTTGCTCCTTCATGGGGTCCCAATGGTATTTTAAGAAAATATGGATCTCAACTCATAGATGAATTGTTAGATACGGGGTATAATATAGTTATTAGACCTCACCCACAATCGTTTGTATCTGAGAAAGAATATATAGATGAATTGATCGAAAAATATAAAGGGATAGAAAAGTTGGAGTGGAATATGGATAATGATAACTTTGAATCCTTAAGAACATCCGATATAATGATTTCTGATTTTTCAGGTGTCATTTTTGACTATGTTATGGTGTTTAACAAGCCAGTTATTTATACAACTCCTGATTATGATAAGTCAATATATGATTGTGCATGGATTGATAAAGAGCTTTGGACATTTAATATACTTCCCCAAATTGGACTAGAATTATCTGAAGATAATTTTGTAAATATAAAGGATTTAATAGAAGAATGTCTCTCTTTGAGTAGTCTTTCCGATGGAAGAGATAAAGCGAGAGACGAAGCTTGGATGAATAAGGGGAAATGTGCAGAAAGTACAGTTAATTATTTGATTAAGAAGAAAGATGAATTAGAGAATTTGAATAAAAGTGAAGAGAATGACAAAGAAAATAGCTCTAAGGTTAAAAAATAAATTGGTGTAGAGTTGGCATAGTTTATGGAGAAAATAGCTGTTCTAATTCCTTGTTATAACGAGGCAAATACAATTAAAAAGGTTGTCGCTGATTTTTTGGAGGTGTTGCCGGAAGCTACTATCTACGTATATGACAATAACTCAACTGATGGTTCAGGGGAGATAGCTAAGAAGGCGGGAGCTGTAGTTAGGCACGAGTACGTTCAAGGAAAAGGCAATGTTATACGTCGCATGTTTCGTGAGATAGATGCTGAATGTTACGTTATAGTAGATGGAGATGATACATATCCGGCTGAAGCTTCATCTATTATGGTCGAAAAGGTTCTTAACTATCAGGTTGATATGGTCGTTGGAGATAGGCTATCCTCGACATATTATAAAGAAAACAAAAGAAGATTCCATAGTTTTGGAAATTCAATAGTGAGAAAAACTATAAACTTTCTTTTTGATAGTGATATAAGGGATATAATGACTGGTTATAGGGCTTTTTCGTATCAATTTGTTAAAACCTTTCCTGTTCTTTCAAAAGGTTTTGAAATAGAAACAGAGATGAGTATTCATGCGATTGATAAAAATATGTCAGTTGAAAACTGTGTAGTTGAGTATAGAGATAGACCTGATAATAGTGAATCAAAGTTAAACACATATTCAGATGGATTCAAGGTTGTAGGGACAATTGTTAGATTATTTAAAAATTATAAACCGTTGGCATTTTTTGGGTTTATAGCGCTTATACTTGCGATTATATCGATTGTGTTTTTTATCCCTGTTATGGTTGAGTTTTTAAAGACTGGATTTGTTCCTAGATTTCCGACACTTATAATGTGTGTTTTTATGATGATTGCAGCGATTCAATCTTTTTTTGCGGGACTTATCCTTCAGACAAATGTTCAGAAGAATCGGCATGATTTTGAGATGGAGCTTATTCGTTGTAATGAAAGATATAATGATTTAAAGAATAAAAAAAATGATTATTATGCAGAGGTAAAGTAAATGAGCGTAGGATTAGTTTTATATACAATTCTAATAAAACCTTTAGAAACACTATTTGATTTTATTTTTTATAGATCGTACTACCATTTTGTTAACGCAGGTTTATCGATTATCATTCTAAGTCTTGTGGTGAACTTTTTAGCACTCCCTCTTTACAGGAGGGCAGATAAGATGCAGGCTGAGGAAAGTGAAAAAAGGTTTAAAATCAAGAAGTGGGAGGATCATATAAAAAAGAATTTCAAAGGAAATGAGAGGTTTATGATGCTTCAGACTTACTATCGTCAGAACGATTATAAACCTTACCAGACGTTGAAAAGTGCTATGCCACTTCTCTTAGAAATTCCGTTTTTTATAGCTGCGTATCATTTTCTTTCTAATCTTCCCTTAATTGATAATGCTAGCTTTGGTCCTTTGAAAAACCTTGGTGCACCCGATGGGTTACTAAAAATATCCGGAATTACAATTAATGTTTTACCTGTTATTATGACTGTAATTAATATCATTTCAGGAACAGTTTACAACCGGACAGTTTCTTTTAAGGATAAAATTCAGACATATATTCTTGCGTTAGTTTTTTTAGTTCTTCTTTATAAATCACCATCAGGACTTGTTTTTTATTGGACACTTAATAATATATTCTCATTATGTAAGAATATAGTATATAGGCTTAAACCAGATAATGATAAGAAAAAGGATACTAAAAAGGAGAAGAATACCTTTGGCTTTTTGGTTTCTGCTTTACTCCTTGCAATATTTACAGGTATGTATATTCCTACTACTATAGTTAAATCTTCAGTCGAAGAATTTATTGATATAATAGAACTTGAAAATCCTGTTAATTATATAATCCTAAGCTTCTGTTTAGCTGCTGGTTTCTTTGTGGTGTGGTTAGGAGTATTCTTTTTTCTTTCAAGTGATAGATTTAAACGTATTTCTTGTAGACTTATTAGTTCGCTAGCTTTTATTGCGATGCTAGAATATTTAGTTGTACCCGAGAATTTTAGAATCTCACAAAAATTAGTTTATTTAAATACTCCTGTTTATTCAGTTAATCAACATATTCAGGGAGTGGTAATATTTGTTGCAACTATGGTTCTTTGTTTTTACGTTTATGGAAAGAAAAAAAACTTAGTTATTAGTTTGATTTTTTCTGCACTTGCTATATTTACAGTAATCAGTATTTATAATCTGAACAGAATAAATGGTGAGTATGATATTAAATCAGAAAATCTTAAAAAGTATAATGAGTATCCGGAGATTCATTTAAGTAAAAACGGAAAAAATGTTATGGTCATTATGATGGACAGAATGGTTAGTTATTTTATTCCATACTTGTTTACTGAAAAACCAGAATTGTATGACAGATATGATGGTTTTACTTATTATCCTAATTGCGTCAGTTTTGGAACGGCGACAAATACAGGGTCGCCTGCACTTTATGGAGGGTATGATTATACTCCGCTTCAGATGAATGCTCGTACGGATATGCTTTTAGAAGAAAAACATAATGAGGCGCTAAAGGTAATGCCGGTTTTGTTTGATAAAGAAAATTACGATGTTACTGTTTGTGATCCTTCATATGCTGGATATGACTGGAAGCCTGATTTAAGCATATATGATGAATATCCTAATATTAGTAAATATATAACTGAAGGAAGAATGAGTCCTGAAGAGTATAGAACTGATATGGGTAAAGTCATTAAAAGAAATCTTTTCTTTTATGGAATTCTAAGAAGTAGCCCTACTATATTTAGAGACTATATTTATAATTATGGATATTATAATTCTGCTATAAAAGCTTCTACAAATGAAGTGGGTGACCAGACTATATATAGTTTATCGAAAGCGTCAGGACTTAGTACAGAATATTATGATTCTTATTGTGTTCTTGCGAGTCTTCCATCAGTAACTTCAATAGATGATTCTGTTAAAGGAAGCTTTTTGATGATGAGTAATAATACTACTCATTCTGATACATTACTTCAAGAACCGGATTATGAGCCTTCGTTAAATGTGGATAATACAGAATTTGATACTCAGAATCCATCAAGAAAAGATTGGGATGGTAATATACTTAACTTATATAATAATGATGGTCAGATGATATACAATTCTGATGGGACTACCACAGATGGAAATATGCTTCGTGTTCTTCATTATCATATAAACATGTCTGCACTTTTAATACTGGCAGACTATTTTGATTATTTGAAGGCTGAGGGAGTATATGACAATACCAAAATTATTATCGTATCTGACCATTCGGCTCACTTAGGACTTGAAACCGGATTAATGTGTGTTTTGGATTTTGAGGATGGAAGAGAGACTGTTACTGATCTTCTGGGATTTCAAAGTACTTTGCTAGTTAAAGATTTTAATTCGACTGGATTTAAGGTTGATGATAGATTTATGACTAACGCTGATGTTCCATCAATTGCGACAGAAGGGGTTATTGAAAATGCTAAAAATCCTTTTACCAATAATCCATTATCTAATGACGAGAAGAATAATGAGCCGGTATGGCTTATGGCAACTAAAAACTACAGAGTTGAAGAAAACAATGGATATAGATTTATGCCGGAACAATGGTTTTCAGTACATGATAATATATTTGAAGGATCGAACTGGAGTTACGAGGGTTACCATTGATAATTAGATTGGTTTATGAAAGTGAGGGTGAGTATGAAAACTGTATATACATGCTTTTGTACTGATATTATTCATGAGGGACATTTGAATATTATTAAAAAGGCAAAAGAACTTGGTGACTTGATTGTTGGAGTTTTGGTTGATGACAAAATGATTAAGTATAACCGTTTTCCTACCAAGACTACTGATGAGAGAGTACGTATGATTGAAAAATTGGATGGTGTGTCCAAAGTTGTTGTACAGGATGAGATTATGTATGACAAAATCATACGTAATCTAAAACCGGACTACGTTATTCATGGTGACAACTGGCAGGACCCCGGAATGGCGGTGATTAGAGATAACATTATTAATAATCTTTCGACCTATGGAGGAAAACTGGTAGAAATCCCGTATACATATAATTCTGTTATACAAAAAAAAGATAAGCAAATGATAGAAAAACTTGCTATGCCGGAGTTTCGACGTGGACGTCTAAAAAGGGTTATGTCACTTTTGCCAATAGTAAAAGCGCTAGAGGTTCATAGTGGTCTGACGGGACTTATTGCGGAAAAGACTGTAGTTACTAATGGTGGAGAGATAGATCAGTTTGATGCGATGTGGATTAGCTCTTTGTGTGACAGTACTAATAAGGGTAAGCCGGATATTGAGCTCGTTGATATGACCAGTCGTTTCAGAACAATAGAAGATGTAACTGAAGTGACGACTAAACCGATTATTTTTGATGGGGATACAGGTGGTCTTACGGAGCATTTTGTTTACACTGTCAGGTCGCTTGAAAGAATGGGGGTATCAGCTGTTATCATAGAAGATAAAACAGGCCTTAAGAAAAACAGCCTGTTTGGAACAGAAGTAGAACAGAATCAAGAGAGTATAGAGAGGTTTTGTGAAAAACTAACTGCTGGTAAAAATGCTCAACTATCTGATGATTTTATGATAATAGCCAGGATAGAAAGTCTTATTCTTGAAAAGGGAATGGAAGATGCTTTAAAACGTGCATTTGCATATAGAGAAGCGGGCGCCGATGGAATAATGATTCATAGCAGAAGAAAGGAAGCGGATGAAATAATAGAATTCTGTGATAGATTTAGGCTAGATGATAAAGATACACCTATCGTTGTTGTGCCTACTTCATTTAATCACATCACAGAAAATGAATTGGCTGAACATGGGGTTAATATCTGTATCTATGCTAATCAATTACTTCGTGCAGCATATCCAGCTATGGAAAATGCAGCTGTTGAAATACTTAAGAATCACAGGGCGTTTGAGATAGATAAAAAACTAATGCCAATCAAACAGGTTATTTCATTAATTGAGGAACATTAAATAATTAGAGGGGTTTTTATGGAAATAATCAATTCAAAGTGGAAAAGTATTTGGGAAAAAAGAGATGTTGCGACAGATTCTTTGATTGACAAAAATGATAAAAAAAGCATTTTTCTGGAATTAAAAAGAATTGATGGATTCGATGTGGTAGGTGATGGTCTTTCGTATAATGCTTTGATAAGTCAGTACAAAGAAATCAAGGAGAGACTATTTCCGGATTCTAGTTCATATGAGGGGAAAAGTGTTTATGAGGTAGGATGTGGATGTGGTGCGAATCTTTACCTTTTTGAAGATGATGGGTTTATTACCGGTGGGAATGATTACTCAAGGAATTTGATAGATATAGCTGGAGACATTCTTGAAAGTAAGGATATATCCTGCTGTGAGGCTAAAGATATAACTTCTGATATGAAGTACGATTCTTGTTTTTCAAATAGTGTATTTTCATACTTTCCGGGTATGGATTATGCTTATCGTGTTCTTTCAATCATGGTCGAAAAAGCTAATAGTTCTATCGGACTTATTGATATCCATGATATAGAAAAGAAGGAAGCTTTCGTTGAATATAGAAAGAAAACTATTGAAAATTATGAAGAAAGATATAAGGACCTGCAAAAATATTTCTATTCGAAACAGTTCTTTATCGATTTTGCAAAAAAGAATGATTTAGAGATCGTTATAACAGATTCTCATATTGACGGATATTGGAATAATGAATTTGTCTTTAATTGTTATTTTTATAAAAAACAGTGAGGATCATAATGAATATTAAAAGAAATGTTTTATTAAATGCCGGGCCGTCTACTACAACAGATACAGTAAAAATGGCTCAGGTCGTTCCTGATATTTGCCCTCGTGAAAAAGAGTTTAAGGATATTATGAAACCTATGAGGGATGACCTAGTTAAAATTGTTCATGGAAGTAAAGATGAGTATACATCAGTTCTCTTTTGTGGTTCGGGGACTATCTGTATCGACATAGCAGTAAACTCGCTTTTGGAAGAGGGTAAAAAAGCTTGTTTTATAAATAATGGTGCGTATAGTCAGAGAGCTGTCGATGTTGCGAGGTATTACGGAATTCCCTTTATAGAGATTAAACAACCAGTTGATCAGTTGCCGGATATGGAGAAGATTAAAGAGGAAGTGAGTAAGCATGATGATATTGGATATATCTACGCAACTCATCATGAAACTGGAACCGGTCTGCTTAATCCTATTAGTGAACTTGGAAGAATTGCTCATGAAATTGGAGCTTTCTTTATTACAGATACTACATCTTCATATGCAATGATTCCAATAGATGTATACAAGGATAATATTGATTTTTGTATGGCGTCTGCGCAAAAAGGAATAATGGGTACAACAGGTCTTTCGTTTATAATTGGTAAAACTGATATTATAAAAAAGTCGGCTGATTTTCCTAAGAGATCATATTATTGTAATTTATATATGCAATATGATTATTTTGAAAAAACGGGTGAGATGCATTTTACTCCTCCTGTTCAAACTGTTTATGCTGCTAAGCAAGCGCTTATAGAGTATTTTGAGGAAGGAGAAGCCGGAAAATGGGCCAGACATCAACGTGTTATGAATGCGATTCATAAGGGACTTAAAGATATGGGGCTTAAGGAAGCGTTGGATAAAGATGTTCAATCCGGACTGGTAGCTTCAGTATGTTATCCTGAAAGTCCTAATTGGGACTTTGATAAAGTTCATGATTATTGTTATGAACGGGGCTTTACCATTTATCCGGGTAAGATTGATGGTAGAGATACTTTCAGACTATGTGCTTTGGGTGCGATAGATGAAAAAGATATAGAAGATTTTTTTGATGTGTTTAAAGAAGCTTTTGATGAGTATGGAATAAACTGATATGAATAAAGAAATAGCAGTTATTATGGCTGCCGGAATGGGCACAAGGATGGCTCCCCTGACAAAGAAAATTGCAAAGCCTCTAGTAAAAGTGAAGGGGGAGAGCATGATTGAAACTGTAATCAGTGGATTAAGCAGGCGTGATATCAGTCATATATACGTGGTTGTTGGGTATAAGTCCGAACAGTTCAGATACTTGGAAGAGAAATATGACTTTCTAACAATTATAGAAAACAAAGAGTATGAATATAAGAATAATTTATCTTCGGTTTATGCTGTTTGTGATTATATCGGCGAAGAGGACTGCTTTATTTGTGAAGCGGATCTCTATATATCTGATCCAACTATTTTTGATAAGTCACTTAACAAGTCTGGATATTATGGTAGGTTTGTTCCTTCTTATTCAACCGATTGGCTATTTGATTGTGCTTCAGATGGGCGCATCACACATGTTGGGAAGGGTGGCTCTGACTGCTACAATATGGTTGGTATCTGTTATTTTAAAGGGAAAGATATGTCGAAACTTAAAAAGTATGTCAAGCTTGCCTATATGGAAGAAGGACATGACGACTTATTTTGGGATGAAATAGTGGATGCTCACCTTGATGAACTTGATATGATAGTTTATCCGGTTGAGAGTAATCAGATTGTGGAAATTGATACTGTGGAAGAATTGATAGAGGTAGATCCTCAAACTTATGCACATATGAGGTTTGACTGATTATGAATATAAATGTTTTTTTTGATATTGTAGGTGCTCAGTTTTACGCCGGTGTTCCAGATAGTCAGTTGAAAGCGCTATGCGACTATCTCATGTGTATATATGGTATAGATTCCAATCATCATATAATTGCGGCGAATGAAGGTAATGCAGTAGCAATAGCAGCGGGATATCATCTTTCGACAGGAAAGATTCCGGTTGTTTATATGCAGAATTCCGGAGAAGGAAATGTTATTAATCCGGTTGCATCATTACTTAGTGATAAAGTATATGGTATTCCTATAATTTTTGTTGTGGGTTGGAGAGGGGAACCCGGTGTGCATGATGAACCTCAGCACATCTATCAAGGTGAGGTGACCATTAAGCTTCTTGAGGATATGGATATTAGTACATTTGTGATTGATAAGGATGTTTCTGAATCTGACCTTAAGGAAGCTATGGATTCTTTTGGGGCTGTTCTAGACAAAGGAAAGAGTGTTGCTTTTGTTGTAAAAAAAGGTGCGCTTGAGTATGATGGTAAGATTCAATATAAGAATGATTATCCGATGACTAGGGAAGAAATAGTAAAGCATATAGTCAGTGCTGCTTCTGATGATGTGATTGTGTCAACTACCGGAAAGGCCAGTAGAGAGCTTTTCGAGATTCGTGAGTCAGAAGGGATTGGACATGAAAGAGATTTTTTGACAGTAGGTTCTATGGGACACACTTCATCTATAGCTTTAGGGATTGCACTCAATAAACCTGAAAAAAGAATTTGGTGTATAGACGGCGATGGCGCCGCTCTTATGCATATGGGTGCAATGGCGGTTATAGGTTCGTATAAGCCTGGTAATATGATTCATATAGTGATCAATAACGAGGCTCATGAAACGGTAGGGGGTATGCCGACGGTTGCGGGCAATGTTGATCTAGCGGGGGTAGCTAAAGCGTGTGGATATACGTATTCAGTTACTGTCAGTGATAAAAGTGCACTTGATGAGGAATTGAATAAAGTTAAGAGTAGAAGAGACCTTAGTCTTATAGAAATTAAATGTTCGATTGGGGCTAGAGCAGATCTTGGAAGACCTACAACTACACCGATGGAAAATAAACGTGGTTTTATGGATTATCTGAAGAGATAGGATAAAAGGACTGTGCTTGATATTTGTGCCGTTTTATATTATTATAGCTATAACTGTAAATTTTTACACAGCATTTATGTGAGGCGTAAATATGGATAGATATGACGAACAGCATACACAGGATGTCAATCTTGAACGTGAATATACCATAGAAGTATCTGAAGTTGTTGCTCAGGTTTATGAGGCACTTTCAGAAAAGGGTTATAATCCGGTGAATCAGATAGTTGGTTATATAATGAGTGGAGATCCCACCTATATAACCAGCTATAAAGGTGCGCGCAGTCTTATCATGAAGGCTGAGAGGGATGAGATACTCGAACTTCTTATGGAAAATTATATAGAGACGGTGTTAAAGTAGGTAGGTTATTATGAGAATCATGGGACTGGATTATGGCAGTAAAACTGTCGGGGTGGCAATCTCTGATGAATTACTGATAACCGCACAGCCTGTTGAAACAATTGTGAGAGATAGATCAAACAAGCTCAGGAAAACTTATCAGAGGCTTGAAGAACTAATCAGTGAGTATGAGGTAGAGAAAATAATTGTCGGAAAACCTCTCAATATGAACGGAACTGAGGGGGAGATGGTTTCGCTTGCTACTAGCTTTGCCGAGGAACTTTCCAGAAGAACCGGCCTTTCGGTTGAGATGCTGGATGAGCGCCTTACCACCTCGGAGGCTGACAGGATTCTTAAAGAGACGGGTGTTGCCATATCCGGCAGAAAAGAACATATAGATAAGATGGCAGCGGCAATCATACTGCAGACTTATCTGGATATGAATAAGGTTAATAAATAAGGCACTGGAATTTAGATATCCCGTGTCATATTTATTATTGGAGGACCAAAATTGGAGAACGGAAAAGGAACGGTTAAGATCATACCTCTTGGTGGACTTGAACAGATAGGTATGAATATAACTGCTATTGAATGTAATGACGATATAATTATAATAGACGGCGGACTTGCATTCCCAGATGATGATATGCTGGGAGTGGATCTTGTCATTCCTGATATATCTTATCTCAAGGATAACAAGGACAAGATCAGAGGTATGGTTGTTACACATGGACATGAGGATCATATAGGCTCCATACCATATATCGAAAAAGAGATAAGTATACCTATATATACAACGAAACTTACCATGGGACTTATTGAGTATAAGCTTGGTATGCATGGCCTTCTGGATAATGTGAGAAGAAAGGTTGTGACCTATGGCCAGATTATAAATCTCGGCTGCTTCAGGATAGAGTTTATAAGAACCAATCACTCAATTGCAGACTCCTGTGCACTTGCTCTTTATACACCTGCCGGAATTATAGTACATACAGGAGATTTCAAGGTTGATTTTACTCCTGTTTTCGGAGGAACTATAGATCTTCAGAGATTCGGCGAGCTGGGAAAAAAGGGTGTGCTTATGCTCATGGCAGATTCTACAAATGTTGAGAGACCTGGCTTTACTCCTTCAGAGAAGAGCGTTGGCAAAACATTTGACCATGTGTTTGATGACATAAGAGATCACAGACTCATCATAGCTACGTTTGCTTCTAATGTCGATAGAGTTCAGCAGATAATAGATTCTGCTTATAAATATGGCAGGAAGGTTATCCTTGAAGGACGCAGTATGGTAAATGTTATGAATATTGCCTCTGAGCTTGGTTATATCAAGGTGCCTGATAACACTCTGATCGATATTGATGAGGCAAAGAATTATCCTGATGAGAAGCTTGTATATATAACCACTGGAAGCCAGGGCGAGAACATGGCGGCTCTTTCCAGAATAGCAGCTTCCATACATAACAAGATATCTATAGTTCCCGGTGATGTAGTTATTTTTTCATCAAGTCCTATACCGGGTAATGAGAAATCTGTTTACAGAGTTATGAATGAGCTGGAACAGAAGGGGGCCAGAGTTATATATCATGATACTCATGTTTCCGGACATGCCTGCCAGGAGGAACTTAAGCTTATATATGCTCTTACCAGACCTAAATATGCAGTTCCGGTTCACGGAGAGTATAGACACCTGAAGAGGCATGCTGAGCTTGCAAACGAGATGGGAATACCAAAGGAGAATATCAAGATCCTTACCTGTGGTGATGTTCTGGAACTGGGAGAGGATAAGTTCGAGATAGTCGGCAAGGTTCCGTCAGGTGGAGTATTTGTAGATGGGCTCGGAGTCGGCGATGTCGGAAATATAGTTATAAAGGATAGACAGCATCTATCTGAGAATGGACTTGTGGTTGTTGTTATAACTCTTGAGTCAGGAACGAATCAGATTCTTGCGGGACCGGATATAGTATCAAGAGGCTTTGTGTATGTAAGAGAAGCGGAGATGCTTATAGAGCAGTGCAAGGATATAGCTGAGGAGGCTGTTCAGAGATGCTTATCCAGAGATAATGTTGACTGGAGCAGGATCAAGGCCAATGTCAGAGAGGATCTGGGAGAATTTCTCTGGCAGAAGACTAAAAGAAGACCTATGATTCTTCCTATTATATCTGAGGTATAGATATGGATGAACTGATAGAACAGTGCAGAAAACTAAATCAGCTGATCATTGATTCAAAGGAATATAAGAATTATATCATTGCCAGAGAATCCATAAAATCAAATGAAGAGCTTTATAATGACCTTATGGAATTCAAAAGAAGATATGAGGATGTAATGAAGTTTACCGATGGAAATCCATTTGATGAGATACATAGGCTGTATTATGATAATGACGAATTGATACACAATTCGACCGTAAATGAATATCTGAGAGCGGAAAGTGCTCTATCGAGACTTGTCAGAAGAATCATCTCTGAGATAACAGATGGTGTAGATATATAAAAAAGGATTAATTATGAAGGCGAACAGCAGAAGAAAAAAAGCTTTAAAAACTGAAAACAGACTAAGGGTTGCTCTATACTATTCGTTTCAGCTGCTTATTGATGTTTTGATAGTGCTGGTGTGTGTGAAGGCTTTTTCTGCCTCCTTCAATTTTGCGCATGATGTATTTGTTGATTCTGCAAAGGATCTGAGAAATCATGAACTTGTGGTTGTAAAGATTGCTCCGGATTCTTCTACTAGTACTATATGTGATCAGCTGTATGACAGTGGAGTCATCAAGAATAAGTATGTTATGATGGCCAAGATTAAGCTTAGTGAAGTTGGTGGAAATATAAAGTCCGGAAGCTATACTCTGTCTCCTTCAATGAAATATAGTGAAATAATAGGTATTCTCACAGGTGGAGTTTCTACTAATAAAGAGGTTGAGGAAGTAGATAAGAAAAAGAAGGTAAATACACCTACCGATGCTGAGGATGTTATTGATAACTCAGGAGCCGGAGCCGGTACCGGTGAAGAGGGCGATGATTTCGTGGATAATTCGGAGGACGCTGCCGGAACAGATGAAGGCGGAGTTCCAAATGAGGCCGGTGAGTGATAATGGATTATAATAGAATAAGAGATTTTGTACTATCATATAGTCATGATGATGAAGGACTTCTTCGTGAGATGTACGAATATGCATCTGAAAATAATGTTCCTATCATCAGGCGTGAATCGAGAGATTTTTTAAAAACTATACTTACTATTCAAAAACCTCATAGGATTCTGGAAATTGGAACTGCGATTGGTTACTCAGCCATAGTGATGGCTGAAACTCTTGGAGAAGTTTTTATAGATACCTGTGAGATGGACGAAGTAAGGATAGAAGAGGCCAAGGGGTTTATAGAACGTGCCGGTATGGAAGATCGGATATTGATCCATGAAGGTGACGCAACGATAAGCTTGAAGCAATTAGAAGGCAATATATATGATTTTGTCTTTATAGATGCTGCGAAGGCTCAGTATATGACCTATCTGAATCTTTTGCTTCCTTTATGCAAAGAAGGCACCGTTATCGTTTCTGACAATATACTTGCTGACGGTGATGTTCTTGAATCGCATTTCCTTGTTGAGAAAAGAGACAGAACTATACATGATCGCATGAGAGACTATTTATATAGTATAAAAAATGACGAGAGACTGGAGACTGCGATACTATCTGTTGCTGATGGTATGGCAGTTTCTGTTGTAAAATGAGAGGTGGAATATGAAGAAACCTGAACTACTTATTCCTGCAGGCGGACCTGAGACACTCAGGGTTGCAGTTGATTACGGGGCGGATGCGGTTTATATAGGAGGAAACAGATTCGGCCTTAGGGCAAAAGCTGACAATTTCAGTCGTGAGGAAATGGCTGAAGGACTGGAGTATTGTCACAAACATGGTGTTAAGCTGTATGTTACCACCAATATCTATGCACATAATGAAGATATAGATAAAGCACCGGAGTATTTTAAGGAGCTTAGAGAAATAGGAGTTGATGCTGTTCTTATTTCTGATCCGGGGCTTTTTGTGATTGCAAGAGATATACTTAAGGATTCAAATACAGATATTCATATAAGCACGCAGGCAAATAATACAAATTATATGACATATAAATTCTGGTACGATATGGGTGCGACCAGAGTGGTCGCTGCCAGAGAACTTTCCTTGCGAGAGATAGCAGAGATAAGGAAGCAGATTCCTGAGGATATGGAGATAGAAGCTTTTATGCATGGTGCTATGTGCATCTCCTATTCGGGAAGATGTCTGCTTTCAAACTATCTGACGGGTAGAGATGCTAACAGAGGCGCGTGTACACATCCTTGCAGATGGAAGTATGCTGTTATGGAGGAAAACCGTCCGGGTGAGTATATGCCTGTTGAAGAAGATGAGAGGGGAACGTATATATTTAATTCCAAGGATCTCTGCATGGTGGATAAAATACCTGATCTGATTGCGGCAGGAATTGATTCCTTCAAGGTGGAGGGTAGGATGAAGACCAACCTGTATGTTGCAACAACAGCCAGAACATACAGAGAGGCTATAGATGATTATCTGAAGTCACCTGAACTTTATGAATCAAAGCTTGAGAAGTATAAGGAAGAGATAGCTGCTTGCACGATGAGGGATTTTACGAGAGGTTTTTATTACGGAAAACCTTCCGAGGAAGATCAGATATATGATAACAATACTTATATTAAGAATGCCACATATATGGGAAGGATAGATAGTATAGAGGAAGATGGCGGAGTAGTCCTCTATCAAAAAAATAAATTTTCGGTTGACGACATACTGGAAGTGATGTATTATTCTTTGGTTTGCCTTTCGGTCAGAGTTAAGAACATCAAGGATGAATGGGGAAATGATATGACCTCAGCTCCTCATCCGAAGCAGAAGCTCAAGGTTTATCTGGAAGCTCTTGATGAGAGCGGTAAAGAGGCTCTGAAAGAACTTAAGGAAGGTATGATAATCAGGAAAAAAGAATAATAATATTTTTGTTTGATATTTATTATTTTTATGCTATAATCATTATGTTAACGTCTCGAATTGGGCGATTTTTGCGCTTTAATCGAGATTTTAATAGAAAAAATAAAGAGGAGAGGGTTTTTCATGCGATTAGCGGGTGCGAGAAAAAAAATACGTATTGGTGACCTTCTTGTGGAAGCCGGCGCTATAACAGACGAGCAGCTGCAAGAGGCTCTGGCCAAGCAGAAGGAAGAAGGTGGCATGCTTGGTAATGTCATCATGGATCTGGGATTTATCTCCAGAGAATTGCTTATAACAGTGCTTACAGCACAGCTTGGCATAGACTATTGTGAGATACAGAGTGTAAAGATTGACGAAGAAGTAGTTGATCTCGTTTCAAAGGATCTTGTTCAGAAGTACAAGGTTATGCCAATTGGCTTTGCCGAGGACAATCCGAACATACTTCAGGTTGCAATGGCGGATCCTTTGGATCTTATGGCTATTGATGATATCAGCATAGCCAGTGGTTTCCAGATAGAGCCACTTATTTCATTCGAGGATGATATCGAGAATGTTATAGGTAAATACTACGGAAGCGCCG
>AUXO017876245.1_pt1 | contig 20557 bp, 46 predicted proteins | sample 768731 | NCBI WGS metagenome assembly AUXO01 (sample SAMN02715735, study PRJNA202380) | gut metagenome | biome: sheep rumen | host: Ovis aries | place: New Zealand: Palmerston North
CGCTTTGAATGGCTTGTACTACATCCGCAAAAGAATCAATACTTAAATCCGATGTTTCACCAATTGATGCACGATATTCATTAGCATCCGCAATCAATCTTTCCATTTCGGTCTTTGTTCCGCCGTAACCGAGCTTAAGATTATCAAGCATGGTATAGTTTTGTTTTGCAAACCCTTTAAAAGCATCGGTGACCGAGTTCATATCGGATCCGAACGTATTGACATTATCGGAAATTGCTCTCATGGCGACATCTGTCATATCGGCAGCTTTGTTTACATCCCCGCCTAATGAACTAACAAGAGCAGCAGAAAAACTTGTGGCAGTTTCCATATATTGATTTGCATTCATTCCGGCAGTTTTATATGCTTCATTAGCGTATTGCTGGAGTTTTCCGGATGCATCGCTATATAACTTATCAACACCACCTACCAACTGTTCATATTCGGCATAACCTTTAACTGAGGCAAGCCCAAAAGCTCCTACTGCAGTTGTTGCAGCACCAATTGCTGCTGCACCAATTCCAAAAGCGGTTTTAATTCCTCCACCAATTGCTCCGGCAAGACTTCTGGCATTGTTTAAACCTTTTTCATATTCACTTGAATCGAGCCCTAATGTGGCTTTTAATTTAAGGAAATCCATAATTTTATCTCCTTAATTTGTTTCTTATGTTTTCAATTATTTCTTCTGATGTTCTTGTTTCTTTTTTAGGAGGATCTATCAATTCTGAATATCTTACTTTAACGTAAGAACCTCCTGAGTATTTAGCCGTATTTTCACTTATAATTCTTAGCACATCTGAGATATATACTTTATAAGCTTTCTCTTTTTGCTCTTTATTAAAATAGGATATGTAATGATCTATTACATATCCTATTCCCATTATTTTTAAAAGATCAAGATTTAAGCTTTCGAGGCTGTCAAAGTAGATGTCTGGTCCAGTTGTGCCAATAAGGAGAAAAAACTTATTACACTCTTATTTTGCATCATATCCATGATACATTGCAAATATTCATCCATTTGGTAGTCATCGACATGATCAGGCTCTACAAAACAGCAAAGAGCAAGAATTTCAAGGGTTTCCTGAGGGTGTTTTTCCAACACATTCTCTAAGATCATATTGAAATTATCAATTGCCTGTTTCTTCTTAAGCTCTGCATTATATTTAATGATTTCCGCTTTTTCTTCGGCAGAAGCTTCTTTAGAAACAAATCGATATGCTGGAAGTGTATTTCTTATTTTCATTAAATCAATTATTTCTATCCAATTTGCAACTGCTTTTCTAATTTTTGCAGTCTGTGCTACAAATTCAGTGGGTTTACACGTTGCTAAATTCTTCATATTGTTCCCTTTTATTTAATTTACAGAGTAGCTGTTGCTACAATGACAATATCACCTGTTACATCATTAATTGTTATCACAGCAGTATCACTACCATAAGCAGTAGCAGTAATATCTTCACCGGCCATAATAACAGTAACATTTCCAATAGTATAACCTGTATCAGCAGCAAGCTCAGTTGTAAATGATTCACCGGCTTCTACATAACTTTCAACGAATGTCGAAGTTACATGGGAAAGTGTCTGTGTTATTTTAAACGATTCAGCTTCTGTAGGATCCATGGAATAAAATACCATGGGAACTTCTTTCTGAGCATTCATTGATACATGGCCTGTGATTTCAAGTGCAATTTGACCTTTGCCATTCTTTGTAGTTTGAAGTGAAAAACCGCCTGTTGAAAGTGCATTTTTAAGCTGAATAGCTACACAACCGCCATCAGCACGATCACCAACCCACCAAATATCTGAAAAATCAGATTGCTTAAGATCTGCTCTAGGAATAATTTTTGATGAATTTGATCCGTCAATATCTGCACAACCAAGGGCCATTTTAATAAGCTCGGGAGTAGTGCCAAGCGAAGTGGTTGCAAGCTTACATTCCCAAGAATCAAGGTGCTTAAGCTCTTTCATATTAACTGGTACATTGTCAACATCTTCACCAAAATCAGAAAATGTCGGTACACAAGAAGGATTTATTCCGCCTGTCGTTGCACAGATAATATCTGCATCTGCAGGAGCTACAGGATTTTCAGGATTAAATCTTTTAAGAAGAACACCGGCATCCAATTGAAGACCCTGAAAGGTGCTTTCCGGAATTACGGTAAATTTTCCCATAATAATCTCCTTTCTAATAAGCAGTTAAAAATTCTGCCATAATATTTATATTTATCCTTTTTACAGGATCCGTATCTGTCATTCTCTGAGCAAAAGGAGTTCCTTTTGTAATCCAGAGATAACCATTATTAAGTTTAGTTGAGTAAAAACCTTTCTCAGCGATTTTCTTTGCAATTTCTTCAGACTTACGAGTGATTTCTCGCCAAGAAGTTGATCTATACCATAGACTTCCAGACAAAGGAATTGCCTCATCTAAACTATCAGTTGAAACAGTATAAGTTATATAAGGCATTTCAGCATCATCTGGCACAGAATTTTCATCATAGGCGGGTAGTCCAAACTGTGACCAAAAGTTATGGATTGCTTGTACTTTGTCCATTGTTCGTTAACTCCCATTCTTCCGCAGTAACTTGTCTCATATTTAGGCTTGCACTTTCTGGGGTTTTCTTATCGTCACCATCAGAAGTCACACGAAAAATTTTACCATCAGAAGCCCTTCTAAATACGTCATGATATTGTAAATTCATAGCTTTTTTAGTAGTTATAGTATAAACTGCAGTAACTCCTTGCTTTTCTCCGATTCTAGCTTCCATGGAAGTATCAAGGACAATTGCAGCATCAAACTCAACACTATCTACCCATTTTGTATCATAGCCGCCATAACCATCAGGAGTTCGTTGTTTATCTATCAGTATACAATTTTCCATCTGTTCATCAAGTAAACTCAAGATATTTTCCTCCAATGATTTAAGCGGCTTGAAAATTTGGATTGCCATGAGTTAATATCATTACCATGATTATCTGTACCGCTGCTTTTAGAATAAGAATAACCGCCAAAAGATTCTGATTGATAAGGTCCATCAATTTTAGATCCATATTCATCGACGTAAGCTTTAATTTCTTCGGCTATTTTAATAACTGCGGGAGGAACTGCCATAGCCCACACTTCACCTTTAAATTCTTCATTTATAAGTTCTGAAGCAGGATATTGATGAACACCATCATTAAAAACCGATCCTATCACTTTAAAATATTGATTTTCTTGCAAAAAATCAACATCCAAAGTTCCTGATTCTATCTTAAATGTTCCTCTATAAACTTCTTTGACGAAATAATTATGGATAAAATCAAGAATCTGTTCTAACATGATTACTCCTTATTTCTCTTTCCTCTTTTTCTAACAAGTTTTTCAGCTTCTTCAGATTTTTCAGTTTCCAGTTCCTGGGTTTCTTCAAGTGCTTCTGTCTTTTCAGATTTCTTAGATTCTTCGACTTTTTCAATAAGAGGAATGCCTCTTCTGTTTGTAGAAGTTGAAAGTTCTTTTATTCTGTCAGCACTGGCCTTAAGTCCTTCACGGGGGAAAATATCCCCCGCATGATACTTATGATTATTGTCCTGAAGATCTGTAAATTTCGTTAAGACTTTATACATATTATACTCCATCATCCTCAACAGTTGCAACAAACAAACTATTTGGATTATAAAGAACAGGCATAAACAATGAGCTTGCCTTTGTCCAAAGAACTGCAGGATCCTTTTCCATCCACTGAGAAATATAAACATAAGGAGAAACTCCTGAGCTGCTTACTTTCATAAACTGGCCAGCATCGACTTCAGGAGGATTGCCCCAAAGACCAATACCCATTTTACCGCCAACATTTGCTGCGAAAAATGAAATCTTGTCTGTTGGGAAGTATCTCTTCTGATGGATAATAGGTCTGTCATCCGGCCCGATTTCAGCATCAGCACCATAAGTAAGGTCTGATGTAATAATCTGTGTGATTCCAAATTCATCCTCAAGATATGCCTTAAAAGCTGACAATGAAACAAGAGCTCCAAGCATATTTGCTCCATTGATTGCCTTCTGAATTGAAGCATGCTGCCTCATCTTTGTGATATTTTTCTTAGATGTCATAATTCCTGTAAGAACTACTCCAACATCTGTAGCGGCATCCATGATTGCCTGAATCTGAGCCGGAATATCTGCATCGGCTGAAAAATCAAGAATCTTATTGAGCTGGTTGGCAGGAACACCATAATCAACTGTAAGATCAAGGTTATTTTCTTTAATTGTAACCTGACCCGTTGCCATAAGTTCATTCTTAGCAACCTTAGTTCTTGTAACAACCTGATCAGCAAGTCTGATACCATCGTTGATAACATAATCATACATTTCAGAATTTCTAACACCTGCTCTAAGAAGTGCTCTCATTCTCTCAGACTGGTTAATCTTAACCTTGATGAGACCTTTTTCAATGTTGTGATTATCGATAGGAACCCTGAAGGTTGTATTTGCTTCTGTGTCAAAGCCATGGAAATGTGCCATAACAGGAATTTGATATTCAGAAGCGATTGACTGCCAAGCTGCAACAAGATTATCCGTTTTGTCGTCTCCAAAAAGACCATCGATAGGATCATTTGGTCTTGTTACCTGGAAGCCCATATTAAGCCATTCCTCCTGAGGAATAAAGCCCAGAATATTATTTTCAAACTTAGGTTCAGCAAAATGCTGCAAGTTCATTTTCATAAGTGACTTTCTTTTCATTTTATTTTTCCTCCTCAATTAGTAAGGTCTTGTCACTGAAGGCTCAGAAACAAACTTAAGGCCGAGTGCAGCAAGAGCAGTCTTAGCAGCACTTGCAAGACGAACATCAGATCTAGCATAGTAAGTCTTGGCCTCTCCAACAGTAGTGTCAGTTGTAAGAGTATAAACGTAAGCACCTGCTGAACCTGATCTCTCATACCAACCCTCTTTCTTAGGGTTTGCTCCTGTCTCAGGAGTAACTGCATCATAACTCTCGCCAGTAATGGCAAGACGATCCTCGATAACAACACCCTTTGTTACAACTGATCCCGACATATTTCCAGTCGTTACGTCAACATCTTCATAAGTAATGCCGATTGCATTACCATCATTTGTAGGGTAAGCCGTTCCCATAGGAACATACTTTCCACCTGCTTCAGTAGTCTTAACAAGAGCAGAATTCTGATTGAATTGCCTTGTTTCTCTTACGCACTCTTCATGTGCAAGAAAATAACCAGGCGCATAAATTTTACTTGTTTTATCATTCTGATTAAATGACATGGTTTATCCCTCCTTTTGAGATTGTGTACCATATAAATTACTTGTATATTTAGCTGCAAGCTGAGCCGCTCTGCTCGGTGTTCCTCCGCCAGGATTTCCGCCAGCAGGTGGAGTTTCCACTCCTGCTCCCTGGGTTCCTTCAGTTGAAATAAAACCTGACCACTCAGCAGAAATGCTCTCCTTTAATTTATCTGCATTTTCAAGAGTTCCATCGTCTGCAAGTTTCATGTCCTTAAAATCAGTAACACGAAGAATTGAATCTACATGCTTATCTCCAACTTTGCACTCAGCAAGAAGTTTCTTATAAGCATCTTTGATCTTTGCTGACTTTTCTTTGCCAGCAATATCTGTTTTATAATTTTCAAATGCTTCATGTTCTTTATTATACTTACCTTCCCAGTCATTATCTGCGATGGTTTTCTTAAGATCATCAAGTTCTTTCTGAACACCTGGAAGCTTTTTAGCATCTTCCTCATATCCTTTATATTCCTTGATAGTGTCTTTAAGTCCATTAGTAACCGATGTGTGCTCTTCAATGATCGCACTAACCTGTTCTTCGGTCAGTCCCATTCCTTTGAGCATTGCTCTTGTTAATGCCATATTTTTCTCCTTTTCTTCGGGCGATTTCTTCCGCCAATGAGTTTTATTAAGCGATTTCTTCCGCTTACCATTTTAAATTATACGGTAATAATAAATAAAAGTAAACAAAAATACACCGTGAATTTTGTGCACTTTTTAGTGCATATTTTGGTGTACAAACTACACTTTTTGATGTATTATAATATTAACAACAAACAAGCACTACCATTTAGGAGGTAATAAAAATGAAACTTTCAAAGATGAATACAAATCAGCTTAGAGATTTAGCGGTAAGTCTTGGAGCAGATCGTAAAAAATTATATGGAACTTCAAAGCAAGCCCTTATCATTATCATAGGGCAGCTTAAAAATAAGGAGAATAAATGAAAAAATATCAAATTGTTTTAACTTTGATAAATGGTAAGATATTGATCAAGAATAATAAAAATAAAGGTTATGATCAGAGCGATCCAAAATTTATCAAACTTCTTCAGAGATATGATAAAGATGATGAAATAGAAAATATAGAAATTATTTTTATGGAGGATAAATAATATGATGACATTTGAAGAAAAAATCAAAGACGATTTTAAGAGAAAAATCTGGGCCGCATTGGAAGATGTAGCTCGAGAGTTTCCAGATATTGATGAGCGACTTCATCAAGAAGCAATGGAAGAGGGAATTGAGCATTTTATGATTCACTTCTATGAAGATAATAAGGAGGACTAAATAAATGTTATATTCCAGGGATCAATGTGATGCGATTACAAGAGATTATACACCTCAGATGTTTTTAGGTGATATAGAAAATACATATATAGACACTCTTTATTTTTTAAGGGATGCGGCTGAGAAAAACAGACCTGATTATCTTATGATTGAAGGAATTAAATTTAATTTTTCTTTTGGCCCATATACTGAATTTGTTAATGGTAAAAATATAGTAATGCTAGAATATCAATCAATAGAGCAGGTCGGCCAAGAATATCCTGTTTTACAGATCGGTATAAGAGTTTGGAGGACCCGGGGCGGTAAAGTAAAATCTGAGATCATCAGAGACGGGTGGACAAATAAAACAAGGTTTTGGTAAGGAGGATTAAATAATGGTAAAGTTTGTAAGTAAAGGAAAAGTAGAAATATTTAAGACTTTTGACGAAGTGCCCTATAAGGTTATAGACCATGAGCCTGATCTTTCAAATATACGAGCTCTAGGTTATTGTGTTCACCGCGAAGAACTTGATAACAGGCCACATTATGAAGGTTTCATAGGTCCTATGTGGGACGGTGGAGATTTCAGATATGAAACTCAAGAAATATATGACCTTCTAAGCATGTAAAAATAAAGAGCTAGGATTAACCTTCTAGCTCTTTTTTAATTATATTTGCATATTCATCTTTATGATCAACTATTGCATCTCTTAGAAAATGCCTAGGTCTCATTCCTTTTCCTTTACCTGATCCTTTCGGAGCATCAAACTGTTCCCATTCAGGAGGAGCTTCAAATTGCGGTCCTGTTCCAAGTTCTACATAAGGAGCATATTCCACATTAGATCCAATTGCAACAAGTCCACCGTTGTCTGTAGATTCTGCCTGAAAGGTTATAGAGTTTCTTAAAGTTCCACCTCTATAACCTTTGTTAGGATGTCTTTTTCCATTTTTGTCAGTCCATCCTGTGCTTTCAGGTGTTCCCACTGGGCATAAGGCCTTTGCATATTTCTCAGCCTTCATGCCGATCATTGTTAAAGCAATTTGAGTTGCTTTTTCAAGTCCTGCTAAAATCTCTTTAGTATTATCTTCTGTAATTTCAATACCATCAATATTCCCAGTATTACCTACTTTTTTGAGTACTGCCATTATTTTTTACCTCGTCTCCCATGGTAATAATTGATCCAATAAGTTTTCCGTCTTTCCAGGCTTCAAGTATGCCTGTTTCCTTATTTCTGCGAAATTCAATCATGCTTACTCTCCTTTAAAAATAACTTTTGTGCGGTTTAGAATTATGGCATAATTATCTAAACCATTATCTATGATTACAGCGTCATAACCCAAAGAAGCCGCGAATAAGCCAGAATCACTAACAAGATGGTTTCTTTCATCAGCCCATGCAATAGCATTTTCATTACTCCATCCGCCACGCTCCATAAGACCATTCATTATACTCTTTGAGTATTCCTGTTGTACTTTATTCAACTCACTTATTGTTATTGTTTTTGCATCTTTTGACAGCGTAAATGTTTCTGTATAAGCAAATTCACGATTAGCTCCATATCTAATCATTTCATTTTTCGTTGTTTCAGATATCACCTTTCCATAATCATAACAGCAATACATTCCTTGTCCATAAGCAGCTCCACCTGTCGAACAATCAACATACCATTTGCCATTATAAAGTTGGTCTTGGTATGCCTTTAATGTTTCTGCATCAGGAGCAGAATATGTACGTTGTGCTATGAAATTGCTTTCCTGTACGTATTTGTCAAATTCACTTGCAGATACTACCTTTGGTAATCCATCAAAACCTTGTGCATTTATAATATCTTCAATTTCAAAGTCAAACTTATCAGGTCTTCTTTGCCATGTTTGCGAAATATCTTTACCGTTAATAACCGTAGAAACTGGCCTACTTGCTGCAGATTTTGATTTCTTCTCCATACCTTTAGCTTTTGCCCAATCCTCATAACTCATATCATCGATTCTTTTTCCAGCGATATTGTCATATCTCTCATATTTTGAAGGGTATTTCTTAATTTCACTGACCATCGTACATCGGCAATTATATAGTTCTGCAGGAGCTCCATTGGGATCACCTGGGTACATAAGTTTATTAGAAAATGGTTTATCGATTTCCACTTGTTCGCCATCAAGATCCTTATGAGAATCTCTTGTATGAGAATCAAGAGTTGCCATCCACTCTTTTAAACATTCAATGCCAAGGTTTTTGGCATTTTGAAGTTGCATCTGACGGCCTGAATTTTGAGCTCCTGTCATTGCTGTCCTGGCGAATGTCTTCATTTTATTTGCATTAGTAGAAGCTAATTTATCAGAAAGACGATTTGCTATTTTATCAAGGCTTTCACCTTGAATAATTCCTTGAGTTATACTTCTGTTAAGTTTTTTTTGCGACCATTTATAATCTTTCGGTTTATTGATTTTCCATTGCGGTAAAAGTTGTGGATCATCTTTAATAAGATTGGTCACTGTGTTTGAATCATAAAGATTAAAACCAAAATTTACTCCGGCTCCATGTTCAAGATCATAAGACATATAATTTGCGTTAGTAGCAAATACATTTATACTCTCACCATTGATCATTTTTGTAGCGATAACATTACTGTTATGGATCGTTTCAAGAATCTCATCTTTCTTAGCTTGCCATTGCTTGCCTTGAAAAACCTGGCCGGCTTTCCATCTGTCAAATTCTTTCTGGGTCATTTCACCCGATGCAACTTTTTGCTGATATTTTTGCTCTTTAACTTTAGATTTAGCTGTAAAATCTTTCATTTTTTTGTTGATGTCTTTTTCAGCTTCTTTGTAGATACTTTGGATCTGTTTATCAAGTTTTGCTATCTCTTTATCAGTATAAACTGCACCATAATCAGCCATTTATTGCTCCTTAATTTTCTTCAGGGTCTGCCTCGGGAAAATCTTCATTTTCAATAGTTTTGCTTTTACCGTTATTTTTATCTTCGAATCGATCTTCAGAATCTTGTTCAAGCCTGAGCATGATTTCTGCTACCTCATCAACAGAAATAAATGGAAGTTTATTAAGAATTGTTTCGTCATCCAGATAGTCCGCAGCTGAAAGAATCATTTCAGTCTGTTCTTTTTGGTTACTGATTCTATTTCTCTTAAATTGTGGAGTATCTTCAATTCCCATGAGATTTAAGATCTGTTGAACAAATTCAATCACCTGGTATTCAAAATCATCAGCTTCTTCATCCATCGGCTGATAAGCTGCATCAATATGATCGTTTGTTGCTCCGGCTGCAATGGTATGAACATCGAGACCGCCAAAATCCTCATAAAGACCGGATCTTATCTCATCAAGATATTCTTTTCTTGCTGAATAAGGAATATCCTGAGTATAAGGAGTAACTTTAGAATTTTCGGTGTCAGCCGTAGCAATATGATTGATTTTCAAACGATCTCTAAATCTGGCAAGCTCTGCATCTGACATACCACCTGCATTCTCAATAATCCAGTAAATCTGAGCACAATCTGTTAAATCATTGGCAAAACCTGATCTGATAAGGTCAAATGAATCAATCTTTTCTTTCATTCCGACAAGGGTTGACTGTTTAAGACTAGATCCCCAAAGAGGAATGATAGGAAGCGAACTATAATTTTCTTCACCCACTACTTCTTCACCGTCTGCTTCTGATCTTCTCACTTTAAGTTTATAAGCTCGTTTGGCTTGAATCTCTTCAAGATCTATTCCTACTTTTTCTTTGGATTTATATTTCGTATAACCATCTTCTTCGTAAAGAACGACGATCATAGGTTTATTATCATTTATCCTCCAAAATCTGATACCGGCTCTGAGTGATCCGTCGTCTTCATCCCAAAGAGGTACAAATTCAGTGAGAGGAAAAACATAAAGCCTGTCTAAATTCCAAAATCCAAATGTAACACCATGAATAAGGGCATTATATCCGGCTTTCTTAAGATCGGTGTCAAATTTAGCACCGAGTTTTTCCTTTGTGGTATCAATAAGACTTTTAACTCCTGTTTTAGGATCTCTTACCTCTTCTTTATGATTAGCAAATGAAATGCCGTTTCCTAACAGATAGGTGTTTCTCTGAGTATTAAGTCTATGAAAAAAGTTGCTTGTAAGTTTGTTATTGCTTGCGGTAAAATCTTCAACAGGCTGTCCTGTCATAGTAAAAATAAGCCTCACATAATTAAGGATCAGCTCATTTCTCTGGTGATCATACTCATCTGCTGATTTAGCAATCTTATATTCATCGGAATTCAGGTGATCGGTAATCGCTGTGCTAATAAATTGAATTTTGTTTGTTGCTGCTTCAAAGTCTTGAAATGTTAGCATCTTTAACCTCCAAATATTGAATTATATTCAAGAATACTTGCCACAATTCTTTTAGTTTTTACAAAATACCGGGTAGCATCCATCAAATGGTCTCCCTCTTTTAATGGTTTATCTTCAACAGATTTAGGATCCCACACATAACCTTCAGCCTCATTTCTCCATTCTTTCATATCAGGATGGATCTTGATCTTTCCGGATTTAAGTGCAACCGCTGTTTCTCTTATTCCGTCTGCCACATCATTATTTGCTTTTTTAACCCTGTATTTTCCTTTTCGTTTTCTAAGAAGTGTAATGAAAGAAGCGGCTGAAGGATCGATGATAGTTTCTAAGTCCATTAAATCTCCTACAAATTGGTCAAGATCTTCTGCATATTCTTCATCAGTCTTTTGTTCTCCCAGATCTCGGCCGGAGTAATAATAATTTTTAAGCCCATACCATATTGTACCATATTTTCCCCATAAAATAGCAGCAAAAGCATTCATAGTTCCATAGTCAATACTAAGACAATATTCCTGAGGGCTTGCTCCTTCTAGTCTGCCAAAACAGTTTTCATACATAGGATAAATAAGTCCTTCAGCAAGTGCCCAGAGACCTTCTATATATCTTTTATAGTAAACTGTGCCTTCATATTCATGACAAAGCTGCTCAATAAACTCTTCTGGCAAAAACGGATTATCAAAGATCGTATAATGTTGCTGATAAATATCTGCATTACTATCTAGGAATTTTTTAAGCCAGTGATTCGGTCCCTCTGGGTTTAAAGCTCCGTCAAAACAGCTATAAGGTTTGTCAAGACGGGATTTAAGAAGCTCAAAAACTTCCTCATTCCACTCTGCGACCTCATCACCATAACAGTATTTGATGGAAGTTCCTCGCAGTTTAGATACCTGGCTGACTTTTTCGGCTCCGAGACAATGCACTCTTTCACCAAACAGGTAGCAAGTATTGTCTGATGAAATTCTGCCGACTAGATCGGGACCCCATTTAATTCTCATTGGCTCCAGTATATTTCTTTCAATAGTTCCTTTTGATACTCCAAGAATTACAGAAAGACCTTCTTTGTCTACTCTGTTTCTTATCCTTTTTGGGATCCAAAAATAATCGCCGTAAGTTTTGCCGGATCTAGTTAAGTAGCCCCTACTTTAAAATTCCATCTATGGGAACAATTATTGAAAAATTCTTGTTGTTTTTCACTGAAGGGCATGAGACCACCTCCTTCCCAGATAAGTGTGCAAATATCCATTGCAGCACTTTGCGATGCCGTTGACTCTGCAATTATATTTTGCAGCAGCATCTAAATAGCTATCAAATGTTTCCATTTATCTTATTTGTGTGTTTATAGACTTTAAATGGCATTTTTATTCCTCGCCTATATATTTTATCACTTATTAAATAAAAAGCCCTAAATGGGACAAATATGAGCAAATGGGGGCTATCCTGGCATTATTCCTCGTCTAAATAATATATCAAACATATTGCCAATGCTCCCAGTTGAAAATGAATTTGAAAATTGCCAGTTAATCCACTGTAACCTGCATTAAAATCTATTCCGATAAATTCTTCCGGACAATAATCAATTGTAAATCCTAATCTGTCTGTAATATCCCAATGATAGTTCATTTATTCACACCCCTTAATCTGTCCCAGCACTTCATCCAATTTATTAAGAGCCAAAGTATTGTCAACTTCTCTCTTGTCTTTCCAGTCTGAAGACTTTTTATTCTTAAGCCAGAATATCTGGGCGGCAATATCAGGAGCCTGGTATTTATGGACTATTTTCTTTTTGGTAAGAAAACCGGCTTCATATTCTTCGGTGACCTCATCATATTCATATCCCATTGCTCTCTTATAAAGTGCATTCTCAACTTCACGATCAACTACATCTTTAGTCCGGGTAGAAATTCTTGCAAATTCGTCTGAAGCATCTATAGCTTTATACCAATATTTAGTATGTACACCTAAATTAGTGCATATCTGAGTAATCGATAATCCATCACGAAGCCAACCTTCTATCCGGAGCATATTGTCTTTATCTAGTATTATATCCAAAGGACCTGGCCTTCGAGTTTTCTTTCCCATCTTTCGTACCTCGCTCTTGTCTAAATTTTACCATATTTATCGAGCAATTTACACCATAATTTCAGTACACCCCATTAGTGCTTTTTATCTCTAAATTTTTATATACCCCTAAAATGCCTTTTATTTAAAATTCGTTAATTACCCCTAAAATAGTATAATTTATACCCCTAAAAGTGAAGTTGACTTGGCTCAAAGCCTTGCGGCTACTGCATTTCTCTCTCTCAAAATTCAAGAAAAGTCAAGTTAAGTCAAGATCAAAAAAGCTAACTTGACTTGGTCCTAAGCCAGTAACCGCAAGCTTTTCGACTTACCAAAAGTCAAGAAGTCAAGATAAATCCCTATATTTATATATAATATTAATATTATTTTTTATTATTTTATTTTTTTAAATATACATAAAAATTATAATTTATCTTGACTTCTTGACTTGAAAGTACTTTAAAGCCAGTAAAATCAAGCATCTCAGCAATTCAACTACCCCTAAAGCCGTCTTGACTTATCTTGACTTATCTTGACTTGACTTCTAAGCCAGGCCCACACTGCATTTGAAAGCCCTCTATACACTAATAGTAGTATAATATACACCTAAAGTGCCTTTTAACTTTTTGATCAAAAAATCATAAAAAATAAAATCGCAAAAAAATTGAGTGACTGAAAAATTCATCTTGACTTTTTCAAATCACTCAAAAAACTCATTTAAAAGGCACTTTTAGTGTATATAAAAATGGAGTAAAAAACTCACTTAAAAGGCACTTTTAGGGTATATAATTTAAGCAAAAAATAAGCAAAAAATGGCCAAAGATCATAATCTCATAATATCTTTTTTATAGCTATCATCGAGGCCTAAATAATCTGAAATTGCATCTTTTTCGCCGCTTTTCAATGCAGTTTGGCACATTTTTACTAAATCTTGTGCTTCATCGTAACTTATTTTATCCCTTTTCATTAAAATTTTGATCGCTTTATTCATTAAATCTCCTTAATATCCTTAATATCCATAATGTAGTACAACTAAATCTGGCCAATTCTTTTTATTAAAACCTTTTAAAAGACCAAGTACCGGGTTCCACCTTTTATAATTCCAATGGTCTTCTTCAGCTGCTTCTTCAATAATTTTAATTGCATCATCGATAGGTATTTCTCTTAATTTATCACCATACTCATCTTCTAAAATCCTTGTATCTCCATCATCAGCATAAATATAAGTATTTGTGTCAGGATAATGATGAAATCTACTTGCAACAGAATTTACTTTAGATAAATTAAACATTGCAATAATTTCTCCAAATACCATATTTTTATCATCGTGGATAGAAGTTTTATTTACTATATATAATCTGTTTTCATATCCCATGGTCAAATCTCCTTAATTATATAATCTATGTACTTTTTTCTAGCAAAACTATTTGCTTCTTTTAATGTCTTAAATCTGAATGCATTAAATATATTATTCTTAAGCCCTGATGCATGAGCATAAGATCCGTCCGGTAAAACTATTATGTACACTTGCTTGTCCTCCATTAAATAAAATAAGCCACTATTCCCACTATACCAACTACCATTAAAATAATATTTCCCCACGGTATAGATTCTTTATATATGGCCTTTAAGATATTTACAAAAGTCCAATATACAGCTAAAAATATAAATATTAACAATAATATTTTTGATGAATACATTTACTTGTCCTCCTCTTTCTTATTTAATAAAAGATATTTTATATCAACATTTATAGCAATGGTAGCAGGAAGTTGTTTCTTCTGCTCAACAGATTGGATTTCTGAAAGATCAAAGCCTAGTTTCTTGAGATACTCCAGACCATCTTTAGCTGTAGGTAAATTTTTCACTGTTTCGATAACAGTATAATAAGTATTTTTTACTTTTTGGTATTCAGTATTCACCCCCATTATTTGCTTGTTAATAGGATGATTGATATAATTTATCGCTTCTATAAGAGATTGCTTAATCGCATTTTTATCAGCAAGTCTTTGGATGTCATGATAACCGAGTTTATAGCCCCATTTTGAAACTCTTAATCCTTCTATTTTATCTAATTCTTCATAAAACTTTTCATATTCGGTAAAAGCCTTTTCAAAAATAAGTGTTACCTTGTCGACAAACCCATCTACACCTAAATCTTTATAGAATTCTTCTCTGATCTCATCTGTCTTTTTATTTTTAACGTCCAAGGCAGTTTCAACCGTCTTGGATTCTTTTCTCTGCAACCATTTAATTAGATCTTTTTTTGTCATATCATTTCTCCTTCTTATATATTGCCATAATTCTCGCAGGAATAACTTTTTCACCATTACATTTATCACAGCATCTTGCACCCTCGGTTTTTACGACAGGATAGGGGTTATTACCCCATCCTGTAAATTTTTCACCACAAATGCAACACTTCATAATATTTGCCTCCTTAATTCTGATAGATAGTGGTTTTAACTTCCTTTGTGTCAAATGTAAACATTTCACCGCTCTCAGTAATAAGAATGATCTTATTACTAGCAGTCGGTGGCTGAACTGTTACTACATGCTTAACTTCTGCAATCTTTTTGCTTGTTTTCTTGCTGTAAACGAATACTTTCATCATGTTTCCTCCTTATTATTTATTATAAATTTAGAAAATCATTAAGATCTGTATAAAGACCATATGCACGAGTGCCCCAGGTCATAGAAAAATTATTATCAATGATAAGATGTTCATTATATGTTTCTTCATAGCTCTTTTTCATTTCTCTGAAATCTACCACGTTGCTTTCAGTATATTCAGGATTTTCATAAGCATCGATTGCATCGTATGGATCATCGAAAAGAGCAGAAATAAATGCCCACTTGATATTGATGTTAATAAGCTCATACTGTTGCTTTGTGAATTTCATAATGACTACCTCCTAAGTAGTGGTTTGATTTAGTTTACATCATTATATTAACACGGAATCAGTGGTTTGTACACTAAAAAGTGTATAAAATCATAAAATCTTCTCCATATCTGTCATAATCAATAATCCTCCCTTTCATATTTATCACAAACATCTTTTTGCATATCCCACTCTTCATTATCAGCAGGAACCCCATCACCTTCATAATAACAATTATATTGGCCATATTCTCTAAAACAATGACGGCAGTTACCGCAACAGTTATAATCTTCCATAATTAGATCTCCTCAACTTTATAAATATCTTCAGCAGATTCATTTAATTCATAAACCACAAAATTGATTACCATTGCAATATTTTCAGCTTCAAAAAGTCTTTGGTTACCGTCGTTGAAATAAACTCTGAACATTTTCATTGCTTTACCTCTTCCCATCCATTCATTTTTAATAAATTATATAGAGTAGTGAAAGGACAAGTGACTTTCCTTGGTCCGTCCTTAGTATATTCAATTGCATCTCCATCAATAAATAAGAAAAATACACGAGTAAATTTACCTTTATTCATTTTGACATATGATCCGTTCATCATAATCTTATACCTCCTGCCACATCTGAGCTTTGCTCATTGCTGCTTCATAAATTTCTGTATATTCATCATTATTTTCAATCTGATCACTTGCTTCTTCTACGATATAGTCAAGCTCATCAAGTGTAGTAGCTTCTTCAATCTGATGTAAGAAAAATTCTTTCATTTTATACCTCCAAAAGTGTAGCTCGTTGATATAATTATATTATCACAGTTTTTATAGTTTGTACACTAAAAGTGGTAGTTTTTATGAAAAAAATTAGGATCTACTTTTTTAAATAGATCCTTAAAAATTTTTATACTATATTTTATTTTTCTCTAATGCATTGATTTTCTCCTGAATAATTTCTACGGCAACATCTCTGTTAATACAGCATTGAGTAGCAAAACGACATTCGTGTTCCCTAGAATCCATTCCCTCAATCTCCAGCTGTAGCTCTTTAAACATAGCCACTATATCAGCCTTTAATCTTGTTTCATATTGGTCTTTTGGGATTGCTTCTACTGTTGGAATTTTATCTATACTCTCTTTTGAGTCGGAGTAAATATCATAACCTGTACCATCATAGAATTGTATACCCTCAAAACATTTATAGATTGCATCATCGACTTCATCAGCATCAATCAATCTTCCCATCTTCTATCACCTCTTTTATTTGTCTAAATCCAATATCATAAGACATTCTAGTAGTCTTAGATTGTACTATCTGTTCTATTTTCTGATATTTCTTCATAGTGGTTATTGCAACGTCTATTGATTCTGTTGTGTAAAGAACTCCTTCTTTGTTACTACTAAAAGGAAATACACCACTATCTCTTAAGTACTCTAAAGTTTGAATTGGCTCAGCAATTTTTATTTCCATCTTTACCTTCCTTATTAAACATCATGATTATATTATTCATTTCGTTTTTAGTCAGTGTTATATTTCCAATGTCAGAAAACAAGTTAGCAAAGAACACCATTAACCATAAAAAATCGGTAGACTTTGTAAAATATGGACATTTTTCATTATTAATGTTACACTCTTTCACATTCATAAAAGGGCATCTTATCCGTGAACATCTATTCATTTTTATCTTCCTTTCGCTTGTATTTAATTATTTCCATTTTTTAATACCTCTCGCATATTATCTTCCCGCATTTAGTGCATTCATAATATACTCTTAACAAACATGCTGGACCATAAGTTTTTCCTGATACTTTATAATCATGAGTGCATAAGAATTGTTTAATCTTTTTGATTTTCATTTATTCTCACTTTCTGGTTGCCACAATGCACAATCATATCCTTTAGGTAATTCTCCAAGTTCTTTGCACTTTTTATTTCCACAATCTTTGCAGTTTTTACCTAACCATGACAGTTGTCCCTCTTTATTTGTGTCAAGCGGATTGATGGATTCGAGATATTCTGTTAAAGTCATACCGGCTTCTTTCGCTTTTTTAGACCATTCTTCTGTTTTATCCAGAATTTTATCCTTATTGAAGAGCATATACATCCATAGTTGGTCTCGTTCTTCGGCTGTCATTTTTTCAAAAATATTATCCGCCATATTTACCCTCTTACTTTCTGCTTCTATGATTGCTGGCAAGCTGTTAAGATAATCTAAACTAACTGCTTCTATATATTCTCCATTTACTGTTAATTGAATAACTGGATTATCCCTTTCAATTCTGTCATTATCTATCTTGCCAATATCTACTATTTTTCCATGCTCTTTTGAAAGTAGTATGCCGTTTTTAATGGCATTAACTACATTTTCCACATGTGGTGGCAACATTGAACCTCTACAAGTTGCTTTATATGTATCTTCCCAAATATCAATTACTAACTTCATTCCTTCCCCTCACTTTCTGCCTTAATCTCCGTTTTTATGTGCCTCATAGTAAACCATAAGATAACCTGCTATCTCTTTAATTTCCTCTAAGTCAAACATATCTCTACTTACTGTTTCTCCAAGGTCTTTTCCTGTAAAAGCTTTATATGTCGATTTCTCCAACATACTTGCAGGCATATCTTTAGTGCCGCCAATAATCTTTTCTGCTACTTGAATCGGTAAATCAAAATCATCTATCTGTATCATATTTACTCACTTTCTCAATATTCCACTCAGTAAGTTCAAATCACTCACAATGCAAATAGTAACTATAATAGCTTGAGTGTCAATTGATACATTGCCTATGCCGGTAAAAATATATACAATTGATAGTGTCACCAAAAATAGAGTTAACATTCTTTATCCTCGCTTTCCTCGTCTGCTTCTATGATTGTTGGTGCTTCATCAATTGCATCTATAAAGTCTGATGGGTCATAATCATTCATTCCCCAAGATGATAGTTCTTCTCTCAAAGCATCTAAATCCCCTAATCTTCCATACCCTTTAGGGAGTGGAGTTCCTTTTGCGATTAAATGTTCCGCCCAAGTCTTAGGTGCATTAGATTTTTTAATTATGTTGTATTCATCTTCGGGTATACTAATTATCAATTTTATATCTGACATACTATTCCTCACTTTCTGCTAAATACTCCTACTATCTTCTTTAGCCATGTTAATATTGGTTGTTCATCAATACCTTTTAGCTTACAATATATATGCCAATCATCTATGTCTGGATTAATCCATCCATCTACTATACCTGTTATTAAATATCCTTTATCATAGTCAGTCATTTTCTCCAAGCGTTCTTCCCATTTCTTCAATTCGTCTTATTCCTCACTTTCAGCCCTATATTTCCCTTTTTATTCGTTCTATCATATCCAGAAAAACCACAGTTTCCGCCATCCCTCCAATAGGAATACCTCTATTTATATCATCATACTTTGCTAAAAATTCCTCAACATAATCTTCTCCGATATTTTCAGCAACCCATTTTGCACCTTCTTTTCTCAGGTCATATAATCCTAACTTCATTCTTAGGTTATGTATTAAGCGTTTCATGTTTCCTCACTTTTTGCCTTGTACTTGTCAATAATCTGCATGGCTACTTCCAAACCACTAGCAAGCGCATTTTTGCAAATCCTAGTATCTTTATCTACAAATCTTGCCTTGTCTATCTCGGCTCTTATTTTTTCAAGCTGACGTTGCAGTTTGTCTATTTTTAATTCAAACTCCTTACGCAAAAAATATTCATGTTCGTAAACCTCTCTTGATACTGTTTCTTGCTCTAGCAATTCTAAAATTAGCTTGTGTTCTTCATAGACTTTGCCACTGGGCTTTTCGCCTTTACACCTTGCCCACATTTCACAGTTTTCAATTTGTTTTTTACAATGTTCCTTTAGTTCTTCTCTTGTCATATATTCTCGCTTTCCTGTGGTTTACTTTCTAACTTATCAATAATCTCTAATATCTCCCTAACTCCCATCACGCTATTGCAATATGAACAATATTTGCAATGATTCTCTTTTACTAAGCCACAATGGTTTTCTATCTCGGCTCTTATCTTGCCAAGAACATTCTCTTGCTCTAGAGATTCCTGTTGGTTAATCAATCCTTCAACCCATATTTGAAACCCTTTACGTTCTGCTCTTGTGAAATTGAAGATTTCGCCATTTTCTTCGATTTTGATAAGGTCAAGTAGAATTTGTTTTTTCTGCTCGTTTGTCATTCTTCTACCTCTCAACCATTTAGAGTTTCATTTTCCCAATCATAATCATCTATACCTTGCCATTTCTGTCTTTCACGTTTATAAGCATTTATATTTTCACTTATATACTTTGAATATGCTTGTTTAGTCTTTATAGTTGGTAATGGCACTCCTATAGTATCTTCTATTGCTCTTGCAAAATCTTCTTGTTTTTGTGTTGGAAATTCACTCATTCTTCTACCTCTCTATTATCGCTACCACATTTAGGGCAGAAATTGTAATGTTCCCTATGAAATTCAATAACATCAATACCATAATCACAATTAGAACACCATTTATAACTGCCTAAACCACTTGGTATTACCCCTAATTTCTCACAATGTTCTCTATGATTTATCCAATGCCCTTTGCGCTCTTGTGGTGTTACTGAGGATAACTCATTGATTCGTGCTCCGACTATCTTTGCGCCATGGGCACGTTCTCTAGTTCTATCGCTTAATACATGGTATTGTTCATCCATATAATCTTCGATTACTTGGTTAACATC
>AUXO013334444.1_pt1 | contig 20553 bp, 15 predicted proteins | sample 768731 | NCBI WGS metagenome assembly AUXO01 (sample SAMN02715735, study PRJNA202380) | gut metagenome | biome: sheep rumen | host: Ovis aries | place: New Zealand: Palmerston North
TGATAGACGAATTTGTTTACATACTGATTGTTTGCCATTCTTATTCTCCTATAACGATTGTAGTTCCGTATTCATTCGAAACTTCGTAATATGGCTCCGGCTCTTTACTGACCGGCTTAATGATTCTTCCTATGATCGTCTGATCGTTAGGCGTGAGTCTAGCGTGTAGTTTGGCTGTATTAGCTTCGATCTTAGCCGATAATATACTCGGCCGCTGGTGAATCTTAGCCACTAAAACAGGGTTGTCAGATATGATCTGCGCGGTAATCATCTTAGTACACCTCTTCGTCTATGATGAGTGTGCCTTTCAGAATCGTATCGACGAAGCCCTCTGTATTAGTGTATTCCAGATCGTACTTATAGCTGCCAAACTTCTGAGACTTTGTATCCTCCGGCTCAAAATATAACCTCATAGTATCATGAGGAATCTCGCGGATGATGAAGCACTCTTCTTTCTTAGCTCCAAATTTCTTAGAAGCTGCGAATCTGAGCACTTCACCATCTTTGAGCTCATAAGGAGTTTCGATCTCTTTGCCAGTATCCTCGTCTTTCTTGACCTCGACCAAAGGAATCGTTACAAATCCACTATCCCCGCGGGTAATGGTTATTGTGTCGCCCTCTACTTTGATCATAATGTCTCCTACTTAGCATCTTCAGTCTTATCGAAATATCCCGTTGTCACAATCTTGACTGTCTGATAATGCGATCCGCCATCTTCCAGGAATTTAATCCCCGAAGCCTGAAGATCCGCCTTGAAATCTAAATATGCCTTAAACTCCTGAGGCACCGAAAACTGATAAGTTTCTTCCTTTTTATAATACATTTCCTACAGCAGTCCTTTCTTCTTAAGCTTCTCAACCCATTCTTTAATATAAGAATTACCGCCGCTGGAAATATAATGCTCATATTCCTCCCAGAATCTCTGACGCTCTGTATCGAGAATAACGGCTCCGTTTTCTACATCAGCAAGGAAACGCACAAGAAAATTCTTGCACGTCTCCATATCTACTTTATCGATCTTATCTTCCAGTTCGTTGATCTTGGTCGTGAGGGCCTTAAACTCGTCGGAAAGGAGTTTCTCAAGCCAGTCTTTGAGCGTCTTGTGCAAGTACCCTATACCTCCGATCAAACCAACTAAAAATACGATAAGTGCTGAAATATCATTTACTGTGAGATTGTCTAACATGGCGCACCTCACTTTGCTCTGAAGATGACAACGTACGGTCTCTTGACGCTAAGTTTCTTCTTACCATCAAGGTTTACATGTCCATATGTCTTCTCATACTGAGCTTCAAATATAACAGAGCCCTCTCCACGAAGGCATGTGTGCTTACTCGAACCGTCAGCCTTCTTGTAATACAGGATCGCATCGCCAGGTTTACTTACAGACCATGGATCTACGTTCTTGAATACAAGCTTCTGAAGATTTGAGTTTGAGTATTTAAACTGCTCATCAAGTCCGCGAGGATAGTCTTTGACGATTCCTGTTGAGTTCAGAACAGTAAATACAAATACGTCGCACGAAGCGCCTTTTCTAGGTCCATCGCCCCAGTGTCTTTTAGGAGCAACCTTATCCAGAGCGTTTTTGAATGCCACAGTAGGAGATCCGCCCTTCCATGCATACTTTGCTGCAGATGTGCCAGCAGGCCATGCAAGCTTTTCTGCCATGTCGACGATCTTATCAGCATTGGATTTCGCAATAGGAGTCTTGTCTGCTGTAGTGTGAGTGTTGAGGAATTTCTGCAGAGCTTTCATAGAGCCCTTTCCAAACTTTCCGTCAGCAGTCACTTTCAGAACCTTCTGCAAAGCAATACTGGTCTGTTTTCCCCAAATTCCATCCGGGAAAATTCCGAGCCACTTTTGCATAAGCTTTACTGTAGAAGAGCCTTTTGGATTCTCTGAGAAAGATACAGATTTAAGAGCTGAGTAATACTGCTTCATGGACTTATTCTGTGAAGATATAACTCCGTCCTTAGGAGCGCCTACAAATCTCTGAATAGCCTTTACAGTAGCGACTCCGCCAATACCATCAACCACAAGCTTTCCGTCAGGTGTGGTTGCCTTCTTAGGAGTTACCTGATTTCCTACTCTTTCAACGATCCACATCTTGTAGACTACGCCCTTCATAGAACGTTCATAGCTGTACCAGCCATCGTGCTTACGACCGCCGGAGTCCTTGCAATAGAACATGTGAAGGCCGTTCTCATACTTATATGCTGTGAATGCCACGTAGTGTCCGCAGGTTGTCCATGTAACTTTAGATGAGCCGCCTCTTCCGGATTTGAACAAAATAATACCGATGCGGTTGCCTTTGTTAAGTTCTTTAAAGGCTTCCGACATCGGATCATTGTAAATACGTACTACTGTTTTGTGGCCGATATGCTTTAGGGTCTCGGTGATTCCTTCCCACTTTGTGCCCTGACCGGCAATGGCGAATCCCTTCTTCAGCATCCATGGTCTGAGATTCTCAGGAGTCCAGTTGGCTTTAGCTTCTTGCTCCATTGCAATGTGTGTACAAGCAAGGAGTCCGCAACCAGCTCCTGAGACGGTGCATTTCTTTGTAGGATATGGCTTCTTAGCCCATGGGCCATCATATTGGCGATAGATTTTACTGTTCATTCTTTTCACCTTCTTCCTCATCGTATTCATCAGGAATATCATTGGCAAAGAATGTATCGCCAATATAGCCTTCTTTGAGCTCTTCTTTGTGCTGCCTCATTTCAGCTGTGTGCTGAGCAGCTACTTCTGTGTAGTCGTTGTTAAAATATGTTGTGATCACATCGACAATCATGCCACAGATCACAATTACAACCGCCACCGCAATGGCAAGCCAAGGAGCGTCAAGGAGTTTTCCAAGCTCTCCAATTGAGACCTGCCACATACAAAATGCGGTATAAATAGAAAAGGCGACCCTTGCGATCGTCCTAAGTACAGTTCCTTTGTTCAAGATTGGTTACCTCCTTATTTCCATTTATATAAGCTAAGAATATTAAGGTTCGACATTTTCGGTTGCTTCCTCTGTAGATGGTTCAGGAGGTTCAGGTGCTGGCACATGTCTAAAGCTCTCCTGAGCAATTAAGCGTCCCTCTTCATTAAATACGACTGCGGAATGAATATATACAGATGAGGTTGCCGCAAATTGAAGGACACCATAATAAGTAGATAGCGCTTCGTTTAACTCATTGGCAGTTTTTACGATGTTTCCCGCAGTACCATCAGTATTGGTTTGAAGTTCGATAATGAAATACATTGGTTACCTCCTTATTTCCATTTGCCTTTTACTTCAAGCTGATATGAATATATAGTTACATTCGCCGCATATGAGTTCCATAATCTAAATGTGACGTTAGTAGTATCAAAATTACTAACTTGTGTTGAGGTATATGCATTTGTGGCGGCGTTCACATTCGCATAAGTTATAGATGTAAAAAGGCCTGTTGGAAGTGCTTGCGATTTGGCGTTCCACGATGCATTAGAAAATGTGCCCGATGCCATCTGTGTGAATGAAGCTGTCCACGAGCCTGCCACATTCGCCCAACACTCTGCGGTACCATCAAACCATTTCCGCCATTCCCAAATGCCGTCAATGCCATAATCCTCTACAAAGTTTCGCATCGGAGTATTGTAAGGATATACAGTGCCATAACGATCTACCTTAAATGCTGTGCTTCTTGCGTAAGGAGACGAGCCATTTCCGATAACCAAATAAGAAACCGCATCAGCTTCATTGTATGTACCAAGAGCTAACTGGTTTTCTCCATTCGCCATCGTGCCTGTTCCCATCATGAATCCGTTTGCGCCACCAGATTCAGAGACATCGCTGCCAAATCTATACAATGAACCATTAACAGTAGTTGTGTAACCAAACTGTTCTTTATGTCCTACGTAACTGTCATCTGAAGTTTCGACCGAAATAGTCAGAACATTTGTTGACGCCTTATAAGCAACGGCCTCATAATCAGTACTTGTGGTTTTCGTAGTGCCTTTGACAAAAGAAATTGTTTTATAAGTCTGATGCCCGCCTCTCTTATAAGAAAGAACCCTAACTCTGAAACTTTCTCCAGTAGCAATCTGCGGCCAAATGTCTGGAAGTGCGTCTGGTAAGCTATAGCTTCTATTTTTTGTCGTGTATGAAGTTGACAAGCTGACATAGCGTTGTGTAGATGTAGAGCCGCCACTTTCATTGACTTCAAAAAACGGATTACCCGAAGATGAATATCCGACAATGGAGTTGCCGCTGATTTCGATATGCGATGCGCTATCAAGTCCTATCCTTGCCGTCTCTCCGTAGAATGCTACAGACTCATTGTCTTTGAATACTTCCATACCGTCAGAGTTGATGCCTACTCTATTGTTTGTAGTGCCTGATGGATGGATTGTTATACCAGCATTGTCTATGTGAGTAATGTAGGATGTAGCGGTTTCCTGAGCAGAATCGGTGTATGTGGACTCTATTAATGTGTAACCAGCAGTAGGCTCGGCCGCACTTCCAGCGGACCATGTATCATAGAGAGTCCAATATACGCTTTCAGCAATCGCCGTTCTTGATCCCTCATATGCAACTGTAAACTGATAGCCTGAATATGAATATGGACATTTTGCCCATAGTTCAACATCGACACCGCTCCCATCGGTAGACTTGTAGGCTAAAACAAAATGAGATAGGTCGATACCAGTAGATTTTGTGATCCACTGAAGCTCAGCGTTCTGAAACGCTTTATTGCCATCGGTTCGAATATGAGCCTTAAGTTGCCCCATATTTGTTGTTTGACTGAATCCACCAGCCGCAACAACATTGAATATTATGCAATCATCACGATATGTTGCAGATGTTCTTAAGCTCGCAAATTTGTACCACGGATTAGTAGTAGTTGAGGTTGACTGTCCAACCTGACAGCTTCTTAGCTTTCCGACAGTTATTGCTCCGGCCGCAATCTTATCAGCTGTAACAGCATTGGACGCAATTTGGCTCGCCGTAATAGAATTTGTTACGATGCTGCCGCCGTCAATGATTGTTGTATCAAGCCCTTTTGCATAACCGAATATCTTACTGTTTGATGGTGTGATGTCTGTAACTTCCATTACAACATACACAACCGTGTTGTTCATGTTAGATGCTTTTACACCGACACGGACCGTATCTCCGACTTGGATTCCATCAACGGATGTTACGAACCAGTTCAATAAAGCAGTATTTTTCGAATATCCTAATATCTGTGCATACGTGTACGATGCATCCGCACCAGTAGCCATTACTGTATGAATCGACTTTTTCGCATCGATCTCGCTTCGCGTATCTTCAGGAGCTGGAGTCCAATCTGTAGCCTTAGTTCCAATTTCAGCCTTAACGCGCCCTATTGTCATCTGCCCTGCGGTGGAGTTACGAGTGTCAAAATCGAGGGCAAAACCATACGCATTGCTCGAGAATGTCATAGTCCATTCAAACTTGCCAGTAAAGCCAGTAGGAATTAACTTGTAATTACTGTCCCAATCGACACTGGCATTTTCGTTCAGTCTTGAGACATATAACCTATGGTTTCCATCAGCTATGCTTTGCTCATAAATATAAGCAGAAAATGTCACCTTCGTCCCAGCTGGAATTACAGTATTCAGCTTTTGTTTTGGATAATCCTTCATCCAAACTTCACTACCATACTGAACTGTTACTCTATCTGCGGAGAATGTTGCCTTGCTGGCATTATTGTAATGATTGTCCCCGTTATAAATATTGTAATCCGAGCGTTTTACCAAATTACTTCCGCCAACAATGATATTGCTGTTCAGAATAGCACTTTGAGCATCCTCAGTCATCGCACCAACAGTAAGCGTTTTCGAAGCATTGATACTGGCAGCGTCTAATTTATCAGAAGTTATAGCATTGGCCTTTATCTGACTGGCTCCTATTGAATTTGTGAGGATATTTCCACCGCTTATTACGGTGGTATCCAGTCCATGCGAGGTCATATACACATAATTGCTATCAGAAACTACATTTGTCACGGTTCCTATGATATATACAGGTGTGTTATTCATATCAGACACAGTGACTTTTACTCGAACAGTATCTCCTACTTTTACGCCTGTTTTGTCACTAACATACCAAGAATCATTATGCCCCTCTTGAGCGTAGTTTAAAATCTGTTCGTAGGTATAAGAATACGCTGTAGTTAGTGTATGTATGCTTTTCTTTGTGTCTATCTCCGCTTGAACATCTTCAGGTGCTGGAGTCCAGTCAGTTGGTTTGTCGCCATATTCAAGTTTTGGATAGCGGACCTGTATGGTTGTATTGTTTGTGGCACATATATATGACATTGAGCCTGCAGATACTGAATCGCCTGTAGTAAATGTCCTCGAGTATCTTTTCCAAGATTTTGTCAAGACTGCGCTGCCCGTTTTATAGCTTTCCGCTCCGCCGTTACAATTCATCAGCAACGACTCTCCGCCAGCACTCCCTTTCGCCTCAATAGAAGCTGTATATGTGGTGTTTGGTTGCCAAACCCAATGACCATTTGCTGGTAATTGATATATTCGAGTTTCATTCGTTGCTTTAGTAAGAGTAACAACCCCGTTATTATTCGTGCCATTCTCAAGAACCCATGCGGATTCCTTTGTGGTAATAGTATCCGAGTATTTGTGAAGATTTCTCCCGCCAATTTCAAGATTGTCAAGGTTATTTTGTACAGCGCTCGCTGATCCTTTTGCATCATAAGCCGCGTCGGCACTGTTTTTGATAGCATTGAAGGTTGCAGTGCCGTCAATTTCAATGTGCTTAGCTTCTATTTTTACAGAATCCGAGGACTGGTTTATCGTAGACTTGATGCTTTCAATAGGAAGCGTATCTTCGTATCCGTGGCTTGTGCCTGTAAACAATGTCGCTGATTCAATTGAATTGACGGTTGTCTTTATATATACGTTGCAGACCCTTGTAGTATCCTTGCCGTATATATAAACGGTGTCTCCAACTCTTAGTCCCTCAGTACTTTCAACGAACCATTGCTCGCGATGCCCTTCCGCTGAAAAACTTTTAACTTGATCTAATGACCATCCAGTACCCTGTGAAATCTTTCCCGAAGTAACATACTTAGCAGAATTAATACTACTTACTTCAGAAGTAATAGCGTCTGTTGTAATTTTGATGTCAGCCTTTGCGGAGGATACTTGGGTATCTGTATAATTTCGAGCGTCTTCGGGAGCTAAGCTCCAAGCAGTAGGCTTAGTGCCTTTTTCTATTTGAACATAGCACTCATCGTCTCCGTTTAACCATGCATCAATCTTATCGCCAGCCCAGTCGATAAACTCAACACATGTGCGCATATATGATGACCCATCTGGAACCACTACTGTTTTCAATGCATAGCCTATGGACATTCGGCCTGATGATGTTCCTTGTGTAACTGCTTTTTCACTATCATAGAATATGAATCCTGGCCACCAAATACCTGTATTAGCCGATTCAGGCACCCATACTTGATACAGAAGAGTCTCGCCAGCAGTTACTGGTATAAAATCTGTCGCTATGCAGTTTATATCATATCCTAATGAACCATCCGACTTAGGATAGTAATGCTTCGTAGCCTTAGAAATAGCAAATAAATTTCTACCACCAATCTCAAGGTTCTCAAACTCTATCTTAGTTGTATAAGTCTGAGACATAGACAGATTAATTGCATCAGCTTTTTGGTCTATGGCCGAGTTCATCTGAGCTGTTGTTGAATATGATTTCAACTTTTCAGTTGTGTCAGCTTTTGCATTTGCTTCAGCGGCGTTAGCTTTCGCCGTAGCATCTGCCTTTGCATTTCCCTCAGCCGTATTAGCATAACCCTGTGCCTGAGTCTGAGTGGCAAACTTGCTGTCGTTTGAAAGCTGTGACACCTTTGTAGGAACAGAAGTCTTTGTAGCGTATGTGCTCGATACTTCAGACTTGATGTTGCTTTCCGTCTGAGTCAGCGCTGATTTTGTAGCGTAGGTTTCTTCAACAGTACCCTTGTATGCATCCAAGTCAGCTTGAGCATCATCGCCAGCTTTCTTAGCGGCCGCCACTGCTTTGTCATTAGAAGTCTTGTATGTATCAAGATTGCTCTGCGCATCTGTTCCAGCTTTCTTTGCCGCCGCAACAGCAGAATCGTTCGAGGTCTTATATGTGTTAAAATCTGATGTCTTATGGTATGTCTGAGACACCGTAGTCTTGAACCCACTCAAATCCTGCTCTACCGAAGAAGTCCTGTGGACAATATCCCCAGCCTTCGTGGTTCCGTCAGCGTTAGTGCCGAGCGTTGTAGTCAACTGAGATATTGTCGAGCTGTTGCTTGTGGCAGTCTGCTTGACATCATTTACGGTTTGAGTAAGAGTGGTTACGGTCGAGCCGTCAGCTTTGCTCTCAACAGTTTCAGTCAGATCAGATATCGCTGCCTCATTTGCATTGGCCTTCTGACTGACACTATTAACTGTATTGCTGAGTGTTGTGACCGTACTGCTGTCGGCCTTCTTCGATACAGTAGTCGAAAGTGTGCTTATTGTCGCAGAGTTTTCATCAACAGTCTGCTTGACCTCGTTGAATGTAGTCTTGTCAACCTTGTCGCCAAGTGAAGTCTCGAGGCTTGTTGTCTTGATTTTCAGCGAAGACAGCTCTCCCTCAGTATCAGTCTTAAATGAAGCTATTTCTTCGTCGAACGACTCAATTCCTTCAATCTTGCCCTCTGCAGTCTGAAGTCTTTGCAGTGCCGCAGTTACGTCAGAATCCTTGATTAACTGCCACGAGAATGTACTACCACTCAGAGTAAACCTGTAGCAGTATCCATTTTGAGCGATCTGGTCATTGACCACGTAACACACATCTCCGACATGCGCAGCTCTCTCCTCTGCCGTTGTCCAACTGCTTGCTGGGTAGTTTGACAGAGTAGGAACCGCCGTAGAAGTATACGTCTCGATAGCTCCATCAATGCGGTCATTCAGTTCATCCGTCAGAGAGTCAATAAACTCCTTCGTCGGAGTCTTTTTGTCTCCAAGCTGAATATAACCATCAGCAGTTTCAATCTTCAGGTTCTTTGCGTTAAGATTTCGTACGTTAATCTCATCCGCATTGATTTCCTTGATGGTTGCCTTGTTGCCAGTTACCGTGAAGACCTGTTCGTCTACGATTGCCGCAGTGTCAAACACGCCGTTCTTGATGTATGCGTTGTTGACATTTGCAAGGTCAATCTTCGCATAGCCTGCCTCAAGGACAGAAATATCAGCCTTTGTCGATTCAAGATTCGTGATTTTGGCATTTGCCGCATTCAAGTCTGTGACATCAGCCTTGTTTGCCTTCAGACTTGTAATCTCGGCATTGGTAGCAGTCAGGTCGCTTGTGCTTACATGGTCGGCTTCGAGGTCGTCAATTCGCGCTTTTTCTGCGTTCAATGCAGAAATATCAGCTTTGGAAGTTTTAAGTGACTCAATTTCAGCATTGGTAGCGGTTAAATCTTCCGCATCAGCTTTAGAAGTTTTTAATGTCTCGATTTCGGCATTTGTTGCATGAAGATCTTCGACATCAGCTTTGGTAGCTTTTATAGTACCAATATCGGCATGATCTGAAATAATATCAGATGCCTTTATGTTTCCGGCTGTAAGATCGTCAATGTATCCAACTGTCGAATATAACTGATCTGCGGTTAAGTCGTGGATTTTTGCTGTATCCGCTTCAAGATTATCTATAACGGCATTCTGTGCATTGATCTCTTTAGTAACTATGTTTTGAACCTGAACGATCGTCTGGTTTGCCTCGTATGCGAGATTTGTTGCGTAGTTAGCCGTCGTATCGTCTGTCGGAGGTGATGAGCTGTTACCAATCAGAAAAGCTCTGTGATTCGAAACGCGAACCCTGACTGTCTCGCCTGGTTTCGCATCGATGGTTTTCTGGACTGGTGTGTCATCTTCTCCCCCGGGAATTTTTACCCATACGATATTGTCTTCTATTCTGGTGACAGTCGCTGTGGTATCGTATGCGGTTCTCTTCTTTTTGTCAGATTCAGATATAGCGGTAACGAGTCCGGTTACTATTTTATCTATAGAGCTTTTAGAACTCATAACTTACCACCTCCTCTGATGTTTTAGCGCCATATCCCAGGCTAATACTTTGACTTGTAACATAATAGTTTCCGAAAATATTCTGTGCAGGATAGTTAAGTCTGATTATGTCCCCAGGATATAAATCCGGAAGGAATCTCCTGTCGTATGAGATCTCAGTAGCAACCCTCTGAAGCTCAGTTAGTCTTCTGGTTGCATACTCAGTTATCGTCTCATTACTTCCTAAGTTGCCAACACTCTCCTCTGCCCAAACCTCTCGTCCTCTTGTGACTGTAGAATATGGACTGTCGGGAGAATCATCCCTGGCAATAGCAGACATGTCGTCAACCACAACTCTGAGGATGTTTGGGCAATTGAACCAGTCGTATTTAATATCGATATTTGATTCAATTATGTCATTTTCGGTTGCACTGAGCGTATAGGACACCGCTCCCGGTGTTTCCGGATCAAGATAAATATCGCCGTATCCGTCGAGTCTCATCTTCCATCCTACCGCGTATAATATAGCGTCTGACATGGAAAGATTTGACTCGCCGTTTTCGGCTATAATAGCCTGCTCAAGTGTAGGCATATTATCCATTTCAGGAATATAAATGTTTGTATGCAGTGGCTTTAGAAGATCTTTAACAAGCGCAATAGCGTCAACTTCGGCCGGAGCATACCATCCCCTTGGAAGCAAAATATCCTGAACAATCTTCAGAATCGAATAACACTCGACGGTGCTTTCCTCGTGCCTTCCGGTATACTTTTTGCCTGGGGATGTGGCTATTCCAGTAAATAAAGGAATATGACTGGATGAGCCATTCTGTTTGGTATCCAGCCATATTCTTATATACTGCTCACTCGAATTGTCGTATCCGACACAATCGAGATCTGCGGACTCTCTTAGATCAGACATTTCGCGTCTTATTGAGCCGCCTTTTATTTCAATTCGGCTTACGTCACGCATTGTGTTTTTGTCCAAAACCGCCGCGTAATATAACGCACTGTATCCTTTATCCCAATCCATAGAGAGCTCCTTTTATAAATTCTCTTCTGCCCATTTGTCATATGTGACGCCGTCAAATCCTTCGGAGTCGATTCTGGTAATGTCCAAATATACTTTGGAAATTTTCCTTACCATCTTCTCTTCTCGCTCTTCCTTGACGTTTACGTTCGCCGCATAAGAAGAGCCGTCAGGTGTCCTGACATGACAAATCCCGTTGTATACCGCAAGTCTTCTCACGATTTCAACATTCCATGGTTCATACTGAATCGGAACGACTGTCGTGAGGGATGTTGTTCTTGAGGTGATAGGATTCCAGTCTCCTCTTATGGTTCCTCCGAGATATCGTGTCTCGGTGAAATCTTTTGACCAGCTGTCGGATGTCGCCACATTATATGGAAGAGTAAGCTGATACCCATCGAAATCGATAAGTATAGCAAATAAGTCATGGCGACAATCAGGATCTTCATCTGCGTTGTAATCAGTCCAAGCGATGTTGTTGTCCTCTGTAATATAATCGCCATTGTATGTCTTATAGACAATTCTGTATCCACCGAACTCTCCGAGTGCAGGATATGGATCGACATATGTCACGCCAAATTCCGCATCTGGAACAACCAGTTCAGGCTTGTCAACGGAGAGCCTGTAAATATCACACACGTCGCCTTCTTCATAGCCTGATTCCGGCTGGATCGGAGTAATATATGTGACGTGATGAGTCTCGTCAGCTATTACATTAGCTGTAGGCATTACTGCCTGATGCTCCCATGCAACACGGAAAATTATCGGCTCGGAAGACACGGTCTGTTCATAGGAATCCTTCGCGATAGCGGTAAGACTATAAACCGCACCATCATCCAGATATACTCTGGAATATGATGTGCGCTCTTCCGCAGACAGAATATTACCTATGATGTCGTCTGGCGTGATTTCAACCTGAGCTTCTCCAATCTGAGTTTTCAGCACGATTGTCTCGCCGGCAAATCCTTCATACTCACTTTCGTCAGGTCTTGCCATCGGATAATCTATCGCCCTCTCAATGACATAAGTCATGGTTCCTCCTGCGCCGCATCCACTGGCTTTGACAGTCAGAGGATACTTTGTAAGACGGTACTCATGAGACTCAGTGTCTCCTTCTGTCTCTGGGTCAGGCGGGATAGTGGTATATACAAGCGATGTGCTGTCAATCGTGCACTGAATATCATCAGCTACGGTCAGTAACTGAGGTGCACTCTCCGTAGACTCCTCGTTTGAACCGGAGTGTACTGTGACTACAAGATTATGAGTTTCTCCAGGCTGCCATCCGTAATCCTCAGCCTTAAGTGTGAGGTGTTGAGCAGAATTAGCGATGGCTCTAGGAGTAAGCTGCGTATAAGTAATCTGGTCGCCATCGATGTGCGCTTCTTTGACTTCTGCCTGAATCTGGGATGTTCCATCATTTGAAATATAAGCCCAGCTTGCAGTTGTACTGCCGTTCTTGGATATAGTGCTTGGTGTCAGGAGAAGTGACGGTGTGCTTGGGGCTTCCGAAAGCTTTATGCGATAAGTGCTGGAATATGTTCCATAAGTCACAGCGTCTCCACTATCTTTAAAGAGTCTGATTCTAATAAACCATTCTCCTATACCAAGTCCGGAAATGATCCACTTGCTTGCGTGGATATTGTTAACGTTGTAGACCGTAGGTTCATCTGTAGACTCCCAGGCATCTTCATGGTCTGACCATGAGAGCTCAGCACCGGTTGCTTCAGCCCAAGACCACTTCCATCCGACCTGAACAGCATCGTTACGATTTTGAACTTTATCAACAACTATGTTGCTTGGAGGGAGAGGGACTCCTTCACTCCACTCTATCTCCGAAGTCATTATTTCGTTGATGATCGTGTAATATGTCACCTCGGTTGACGACTGTTCTATTGGTGTATAGTCACCGACAATCGTCTTAGCGCCAATCGAGAATGACTTTCCTTCTTCCCATGCAGGAAGCTGAACCGTTGCAGACGTCTGTCCATGCGGAATTATTCCAATTACACGGTTATCGAAAGTAGCACCGTCTTCTCTGTAATATAATGCGATGAACGACGATGTAATTGATGAAGGATTTTGAACTGTAATTGTGGCTCTATGCGTGGACGGTTGTACTTCACCAACTGCGAGGTTTGTAGGCTTTGCAAGCGGTCCGTACCCGTTGGTGACAAGTACAGGATCGCCTTCGACGGTTGCACTGTCCGAATCATGAACCGTATTAACCTGAACAAATATAACATTGTCTGTCGGTATGTTTGCGCCTATAGGGAATGATAAGCCTCTTCTTCCGGCAAGATTGCCGAGAGCATTGAGAGCTGTCCAGTTTGCGTTATCGGGACAACTGAGCGTGGTTACCATTCCCATTACATTACCTTCAGCGTCGATAGCCTTCTCCTCGATAGTTGCCGAAGGAGTTGCTATCAAATATCGAACAGTTACTTTGTCCACCGGATGAGCGGCCGTACTTTCTGTTATCCAGCTGACGTTTACGTCGCATCCAGTGCCATCAGTTTTCTTTACTGCGGAAGCTTTTACGTCTGACGCCCTCAGTGATCTCGCATATACGTGAGAGACAGGAGTGCCATAAGTTGTGCCATTAGGCCCGACCGTCCACATTCTGAACCATCTAGTATGCGAGTACTTCTCTGTATCCCAGCCAGCTTCCTCATAAGGAAGTGAGCCTGTAGCGGCAGTGCCGGAATAAATTTTCGAATTCCAGGAAGGCGATGCTCCGTTTTCTGTAAGTTCTGACTGATAGTAGAACTGTCTATAAATGGCTCTGGATGCGTTGTCGACTGGAATACTCCAAGATACAGTCGATTTAAACTCGCTATCCAAAGTCATAGTTAGTGCTGGTTTTGGTGGTGGAGCAATTGGCAGGTTTGCCTGCGCCCATCCAGACCATCCAGCGCTATTCTTTCCTTTAACTCTGAAACTAACTTGAGAGAAATTAGTCGTGGCAGTGTTTATCGTAATGGTTTTTGCGGTGGTATTCTTTTTTATTCCACCCAAATTCGTCCATTTCTTTGATACACCAGTAATATAGTATTCCGCGTCCTGGTCAGAATATGAATGCGTCTTCCACGTAAAGATAAAGGTGTTACCATTACGTGCTATCTGTAAGCCTGATGGCTTCTTTTTCTTTGTTCCCATTATGTTGCCCTCGCATTCAATCTCATGCCGCGTACCAGCTTGTCTGCAAATATAAGTGGATCATCAGCGCCATTAACTGTCACATAATTTGTAAGCTCTCTGGAGTTCATCGTGTCAGTTACGCCGTCAAGAGACTTAGTAAGCGCCGCAAGGTTGCGGTTGAGTTCGGCGTTTCTGTCTGTGAATTTATCCATTGAGAAGCTTACGTCTATAGCTTTATTTATAGAATTATTAAGGTCGAATCCATTGGAGAAACTGCTGGCCATAATATCATTTACAGCGTTAGCAGATCTTGTAGCAGAAGATATCATAACTGTGGATATATTGTCCGCCTTCTTCTGGTATGTACCAGTTAAAGAATCTACTCCATTGATAAGACCCATCATCAAATATCGACCTGTTCTGGCAAGTCTACGTGAAGGTGATTTAATCTCATTTCGTTTACGGACAGTCGCATCGACAATATCGGCAATCTTCTTTGCTGTAGACCTAAGAGTTGGAAGATAAGATGCAAGACCACCTTCAAGTCCCTTAGTGATGTTTCGACCATCATTGTACTTGTCTTTCACCTTCATGTTTTTCTCGGTGTCTGTGGCTATTTTCTTCGATGTCTTATCAAGCTTACTCTTTGAAGACTTATCTTCGAAGCCCTTACGCCACTCATCGATCATGGCTTTACCCTTCTTACCGAAGCCAGGAATAAGTCCAACGATTGCGCCAAGTGCCGCAAGCAGAACATTTGCAAGGGCATTTGCCAGGCGATCGCCGTTTTTGGATATAGCGTCTGCCATTGAGTTGAGAAGGCTTACGATAAGGTTGAAGCCAGCTTCGACAAGGCCCGGCATACCAGCTGATAATCCATTTATAAATTTTGTGATGATACTTAGCGCTGTAGTGGTTATCTGTCCAATATTTTGGTCGATACCATTGAGAAGTGCCATCAGAAGCTGTAAACCAGTGACAACCAAGTCTGGAATAATGGATCGAAGTACTTCCAAAATTGACGTTGCGATTTTAAAGAATGTGTTCTTAATTTCTACCGCGCTATCACCAATCGTCTTGATCATAGTGATGAGACCATCGCCAATTCCTGCGGCAACAATAGGAATCGCTTCGGCTAGTTTCTGAGCGCCTTTCGTTACAGGACCGGCCGCCATCAGGAATGCAGCTACCATAAGCATCAAGCCGGCGCCAACTCCTGCTACAGCAACGCCTAATAAAGCTAAAGCCCCAGTAAGAGCTAACATTACAGGCGTCAGTGGCGATAATAATTTAGCCAGCCCACCAAATATAAGAAGAGTGCCTGCCAAAGCAGCCATTCCAGCTGCAACACCAAGCATTGGAAGCGAGCTTAAAAGCGCAATCGCCGGGGCCATTATCGCCATGGCTGTCGCAGCTAAAATCATAGCTCCAGCAGCTCCGGCGGAACCCTGCAATGCTCGCATTGCTATTGCAAGTATAAGCAGCGAGCCAAACATAACACTTAAGCCTTGTCCAGCTTTCGCATTAGCACCCATCTGGTCAAGTGCCCCTGCCATGATTTTGATTCCTATAGACATCACAAGAAGAGCCGCACTTGCCTTCATGATATTGCCTGACGATTTTGCGATTTGCCCCATTACTGCGGTGAACCCGGCTATTTCAATCAAGGCTACAGCCATTCCGCCAAGCCCCTTGCCGAGAGCTTTAATGTTCATCTTTCCAAGAGCGGATATTGGCAGAACCAGGAGATTCATAGCCACGGCCATTACAACCATAGCTTTTCCTGCCTCCACAAGCCCTTTAGTCTTTATCTTAGTGAAGGCCTTGGCAACTAATATAAATCCCCCCAAAGCATATGCCATGGCCAAAAGTCCCTGCGTAAGCTCGTTAGGATCCATTGCTCCGAGATCTTTTATAGGCTTCGCCAAAAGATTTATAGCAATACCCATAAGAATAAGGCCTCGCGCAGTTCTATTCAGTGCTTTCGGCTTTATCTTCTGCTTGTCGAAAATATAGCAGAACGCTGTTAATTCAGCGAGAAGAACTCCGACGCCAACAAGACCATTGCCTATGTCCCCAACTTCGCTGAGTGTCTTAACTGCTTTAGAAAGCACAACTATAGCGAAAGATAAGGTGATGAGACCCTTTGCAGTAGTGCCCTTTACAAGCCAGGAAGCGCCGGCTAATTCGCCGAATAATGTGGCTATTGCGCCAAGCGCTTTCCCAAGTTTATCAATAGGGACTTTGGAAAGCTGTACGCACGAATAAGCTAAAACTGCTAAGGAGCTTGCAACCCCAAGGAGCTTTGCGGTTCTGAGGGATCCTGTGAATTCGTTAAGCGTATCTGACAGCCCCTGGAAAGTTTTCTTAACTGAGCCTAAAGATTTAGGAAGCTTTAAAATATCGTCAAACTTGATTTGAAGCGACCCGAGCATATCAGCAAGCTTCTTACCGGCCATAAGGATACCACTTCCCGCAAGGACTTTGCCTATGTCTCCCAAATCAACATGCGATATAAACTTTCCGATTAATGAAAATAAATTACCAATAGCATTCGTGACGACGTCAATAACTTTAACTTTCTTTTCATCGAATACAGAGAAAGCCTTGTCTAAAGTGTCGCCAAGATGCACAACCGGCGCAGGGATTTTATCTATCGCGTCAGTTAATGAGTCGGCAAACATATAAGCGGTGTCGATAAGTCCGACAAGAATATCATTAACACCCATCAGAAGATCATGGACAATCTTGAAAACTCCTGATTTACGTCCAAAATCAATAAGGGCGGATATACCACGACTGATAAAAGCAACCAGCTCAACGAATGTAAACAGCATGTTTTCGAGAGCAGACTCGCCACCTCCGCCGTTTAAAACGTCAAATAAACCGGCGAATGCATCTTTTACAAGTCCTACAACATCACCAACCGCCTTGAAAATATCAGTAAAAGCCTCTTGGTGTAGTTTAAACACCTTCATGTGCTCGGCAAAACCTGCAGTTATTTCTTTAAGCTTTTCGCCTATTTTTTCAAACTGCTCGGTGGTTTTAGGAGGAAATGCGGCAGTAAATGCATCTCGTAAAGCTCCAAACGCTGTTTTAAGTCCATTCGCGATATCTTTTCGCCCGCCTAAATCTTTCCAAGTCTGAAGAACTGCATTACGGGCACCGGATGTATAATTTACAAAACCGGAAATAACATTGTTTACTGAAGTCCATAATGTTTTTGCTTCCTCGAGGTTACCAAATATAATCTCGAAGGTCTGAGCCCAACCAGACCCTATAGATTCCTTAACAGTATCTAAAAGCTGAGTAAATGTCTTAACGTCCTGCGCGGCGGCGAACGCCTTCTTACCAATATCAGTAGTCGCGTCAGAATATTTTCCAAGAGTTTTAGTAAGAACATCTGTTGTCATCCAAGCTGCAGACAGAGAATCGTTAAAATTCTTTGTAGCGGACATGGTTTCCTTAAATCCACGTCCACCCGTGCCGGTGGTTAGAACTTTATACATTCCATCTGCCGATTTTTCCAGAGTACCTTCAGCAACAGCCGTATCGATGAGCTGCTGCTTAAACTCTTTGGTCGCCATGTTGGCATTTTCGATTGATTTCCAATCTATAAGCTTTACATATCCTGCGGACAGTGCCTGCGCAAAGTTATACATCGCTCTAGATGCCTCGTTAGCATTTGCGCCGGATACAGCAGCCTCGTTGGAAATACCCTGAATAGCCTTAACGGCTGTATCAAGGTCTACGCCAGCATTAGTAAATTTGCCAATGCTTGATGTCATATCAGAAAATGAGTAGATTGTCTTGTCTGCGTAAGTATTCAGCTCATTCAAATACCCATTTACTGTTTTTAAATCTTTACCAGTACTTGCCATGATAGTCTGAATCGAATTCATCTTAAGCTCATACTCGCCAAAACCAGCCTTAACCTGATCTATGGTGAGTGAACTGGCAAGCCGTTTTCCAAGATTTACGGCTGAATTTGTAAGATTGACAAGTGCCGTCATGCCAACCACTTCAAGTGCGGAGAATCTGCTCTTTACACTGTCCACAGCGCTGCCTAAACCAGACATAGACTCAAAAGTTTTATTTGTGGAGCCTTTAAAATTTAATGCCTGGTTTAATTTATCCAGAGCGCCTAGCGTGGTTCCTACGTTCTGAAGAAAATCCTTCGCATCAAACGCCATTTCGACGACGCGGCGATCAATACTTTCACTCATTTAGTTATCTCCTCCCACGCCTCGTTAGCGATTTCATCAAAAATAGGAGCTAATGCAGGATTAATGTAATCTCTTCCTGCAACATAGCCACCGGTTCCAGTCCCGTGCCCGTATTGCAATATAAGTGCAATATTGACATAATTATTAATGTTGTCATTCGTCCAGTTTATAGTCCATTTACCACCTTCGTTCTTCAGTTCATACCCCCACATTGATGCGGTTTTACCACTATCAACTGGTGTAGCGGAAGCTAATGCCTGGACACCTTTTTCTCCATACTTTTTGAGGATGGACTCAATCTTTAGCTCCTTTGCTTTCTTCAGGAAATCTTCAGTCTTCTTCCCCTCTTGCCTGGATGTTAAATGAAACATCTTGTTATCCTTTCGTATGGAATCTTTCTCTATTTATCTGGTTTATGGCCCTGTGCTGAGCTAATATTTCTCTTCTGGACATCTTTTTAGGCGGTTCACTCTTCCGAGCGCAGACTTCAATTAAAGTAAGAAGCTTGTTAATGTGCCACTTCTGGCATTCAAACGGTATATTGAATGTAATCATCCAGTAATAAATAAGCTCAGCAGTAATTATCTCTTTCTTACCACCCCTCCTCTCTATCTTCTTGAAAGTTGTAGCTGTCATCGGAGCTTCTATGTAGGCCTGGATGTCTTCAAGATTTTTCTTGGAAAGATGCAGGTAAGTTTCAGGCTTAACATTCTGTGTAAGCGTCATGCATCTTATGTAATCCAGAACTTCTTCTGTGCTTTTATCAGACGAAAGGAACGGTTTCTCGTATTTTGACTCCCATTTTGAAATTGCGATGAGAGAATGTTCGAGTGTTAATTTCTGTTCCTTTGTGTATGTGAACTGCATCGTTCTTTCGTCGAAAAGCTCCGTTTCAGGGATGATAACATCTAACATTACTCAAGGACCTTCATTTCTTTGTTAGCTTTCTCGGCAAGGCTGGCAGGAATTACCCCATTTACAAACTCAGAAGCCGCCTTGTCGTCGGTCGCAAGCTCCATGTAAATGTCACTGAAAGCCTGCGTGTATATAAAGTTGTTAAGAACCTCTTCGTTCTTAATGAAACCTCTTCCGTCAGGAGTTTTAACTCCGTACGACCTTATGAGAAGTTCTTTAAAAAGCTCTATGAGCTTTTTATCGTCTTTCGAATTGACTATCCTTGTGAGAACTCCGGAAAGACCGCCATCGACAGACAGTTCCCATTCAGTGAGTTCCTGTTCCGTAAGATGGAAGTAGAAATCTTCAGTTCTTTCGTTACCGTCGAAATCGGTATATGTTACTGTTTTCTTGATCATGTTCTGCTCCTTTCACTAATAAAAAGAATAAGGGGCGCAAAAACATTTACACCCCTTTAATAAAAATCCTAATTACCTGCTGGCGCAGTATAACCAAGAGTAGAAAGAACTACTCCAGGAAGCGGAAGCTGAGGATCTTCGCCCTCTCCATCTCCGCCATAAAGGAGTTTCTCAAGTGCTGTAAGCTTTGCCTTTGCGGCAGACTCGGTAAAGTTTGTCGAATCGATCGTTATAATCGAAGTAGGCTTCATGCCGGCAATAACCTTACCGTTTTCGTCTGTAACTGCTACCGGAGTCGTGTTCATCTCCCAGCTCATTTCAGCAGGTTCTGGGCTATCGTTTATTGTGCTGTAACTTTTTCCAGATGGAGTTACTCTTGCGCCATAAACGATATGGAGCTTGTATCCGTATTCAATACCTTCTGTATCATTGCCGATGGTTGTTCTATAGCAAAGGCCGAAAGGCTTTCTTGCCTGCTGACCTACAGACACACCCTTTACAGGAAGTGCTGCGCCATCGCATTCTGCAAACTCCTCAGGATATGTATAAGCTCCGATTGTGGCTCCGAATTCCTCAGCACCCTGAATGTTCAGATACTTGATATCATCGGCGTAGATTGCATTAAAATCTGCTCCGGAAGGGCTTTCCTCGATGCTTGTTACACCATTCCAAGCAACGCCCTTTCCGTATGTGTTTCCAGACATCGGGTAAAGAACGACCTGCTTAACACCAGTTTCGTAGAAATGCTCACCCGTCTTGTCCCATTCAAGTCTTGCCATTATTTATTACCTCCTTAGTAATAAAG